>Ga0160460_100078_pt1 | contig 146264 bp, 151 predicted proteins | sample HID1973M_E6MG_FD_108238 | JGI IMG/M metagenome (GOLD analysis project Ga0160460, IMG submission 108238) | Enriched mosquito-associated microbial communities from UW Madison campus, WI, USA - HID1973M_E6 MG | ecosystem: Host-associated > Arthropoda: Insects > Digestive system > Unclassified ... | reverse complement strand
GGCGCAATCACCGACCACTCGAAATCCGTCAAATCAAACCGGGCCATCTCAGCCTCCGCAAAATCACACGGCAAATGAATCAGAAACCAGGCCAAATGGGAATCCCATTTATGGGTATGCGGCTAGTGTGACCTTAGGGGAGACAACATCGCCGTCGACCGCCCGGGCGAGACCCTCGGCTCGTCCCTTTCCAGCCCGTCGCGGCCGCTCGCTTCGTCACACGTCATCCTGCAACCTGCCGGTTGGCACGACGCGGCGGCGGATCCCGATCAGCCGCAGGTGCGAACGGTTGGCTCCGCTGGCCACCCCGCCCTCTGCTTCGGAATAACCCCCTGTCCGCACGCGGGAAATGCCCGATGTTTCCGCATGCCGGTCGGGCAGATGGTCGCCTCCGTCCATCCCTGTTCGAGTACATGCTCAGGAGCGGCCCATGTCCCGTCCCGTCTGGCAGAAACTGGTCTTCGTCTGTGCGATCAGCACGGTCGTCCTTCACCCCGGCGCCGGTGCCCAGCAGCGCGGCACCGCCACGGCTTCCGCGCCCAAGACTGTCGATGCGCGCGCCTGGCCGCGCACCTATCAGGTCGATGGCGTCGAGTTCTCGCTCTACCAGCCGCAGATCGACAGCTGGACTGGTAACGTCATCAAGGGCCGTCAGGTCATGGCGGTCAGGACAGGCGAGACCAAAGGCGCGGACGGTCAGCCCGTCGTGCAGCAGAGCTATGGCGTGTTGTGGCTCTCGGCGCGGACCGAGACCGACAAGGAAGCGCGCGAGGTGGTGTTGAACGATCTCACCGTGGAGCGCGTGAGCTTCCCCAACGCGACCGACAAGGAAGCCGCCTACGCCGCCGCTGCGCGCAAGGCGCTGCCGACGACCGAGCAGGTGGTCAGCCTGGATACGGTCGAGGCAGCGCTCGCCATCACCAATGCGACGGCCGACGCGCGGAACGTGGCGGTCGATAACCGCCCGCCCGAGATCATCATCTCGACCGAGCCGGCCGTGCTGCTGTTGATTGATGGCGAACCGGTCTGGAAGCCGAGTGGCGTCGCCGGCGTCGATCATGTGCTGAACAGCGGCGCGCCCATCCTGCGCTACCAGAACCGAATCTATGCCGGCCACAACGGCAAATGGGCAAGCTCGGCCAGTCTCGGCTCCGGCTGGACGGCGGCCGCCAGCGTGCCCGGACCGGTCAACGAGGCTTTCACGCGCCTGACCTCCGGTGGCGCGGCGGCACCGACCCAGAACAAGGCGACCGCGCCCGCATCGACCAAGTTTCCGGAGATTTTCGTCCGCACCAAGCCCGCCGAGCTCATTGTCGTCGATGGGGAACCGCGCTTCGAGGATATCGAGGGAACGCAACTCAGCTACGTGCTCAACACCCCGGCGGATGTATTCCTCGACAGCGGCAACAACTGGTATGTGCTGATCTCCGGCCGCTGGTTCACCTCTTCCTCCACCAAGGGACCATGGACCTTCGTGGCGGCGGACCGGCTGCCCGCCGATTTCGCCAAAATTCCCAGCGACGGCCCCAAGGGCGCGGTGCTCGCGTCGATCGCTGGCACGCCGGAAGCGCGAGAGTCGCTCGTCGCGAATTCGGTGCCGCAGACCGCCACCGTCAACCGCAAGGATGCGAGCTTCACCGCCCTCTATGACGGCGCGCCGCAGTTCGATCCGATCAGCGGGACGACGCTCACGGCCGCGCACAATTCGCCCACGCCGATCTTCCGGGTCAGCCAGACCAGCTACTATGCGCTGGACAAGGGCGTGTGGTTCGAGGGCGCGGCGCCGACCGGCCCGTGGACCGTGGCGACCAGCGTGCCGACGGTCATCTACTCGATCCCCGCCTCCTCGCCCTATCATTATGTGACCTATGTGCAGATCTACGGCTCGACGGCGGACGTGGTCTATGTCGGCTATACGCCGGGCTATTACGGCACGGTGGTGAGCAACAATGTCGTCGTCTACGGCACCGGCTATCCGTGCAACAGCTGGGTGGGCAACAGCTATTATGGCTGCCCCACCACCTATGGCTATGGCGCGGCCTTCGCCTTTGGCGCGGCGGTGGGCTGGGGTCTCGCCTTCGGCTATGGCTGGTACGATCCCTGGTATTATCCTTATTGGGGCCCGTGGTGGGGCTATCCCGGCTACTGGGGCGGCGCGGCTTATGCCTATGGCAACGTCTATGGCCGCTGGGGGTCAAGCGTGGTCGCCGGCACCGGCGCCGCCTGGGCCAATGCGTGGACCGGCAATTACGGCCGCGGCTATCGCGGCGGCTACTACAATCCCGTCACCGGGGGGCGTGGCTATGGCTATGCCGGGCACAATACCAACATCTACACCGGCAACACCGCAGGCGCGGCGGGCGGCATCCGCTACAATCCACAAACCGGCCGCGTGGTGGCGGGTCAGGGCGGCGCTGCCGGCAACATCTATACCGGCCAGGGCGTAGCCGGTGGCTCCCGCACAGCGGTGAACACCGAGACCGGGCGCGTGACCCGCAGCGCCGGGGGCGCCTCGCGCAGCGCCCAGGGCGCGACGGTGGGGGGCGGCTTCAATTCGCAGGGTGCGGGCGGCGACGCGCGCGGCGCGGGCTACGTCCATTATGACCGCGCGACCGGCGATATTTCGAAGGGCGGCATCGTGGACGTCAATGGCAATGTCTATGCGGGCAAGGACGGCAACGTGTACCGCCATGGCGACAATGGCTGGCAGCAGGTCGGTGGCGGAGGCAATGCGCAGCGGCAGGGGCCGCCCGATCCCTCGCTCGACCGCGAGCGCGCTGCCCGTGACCGTGGTTTCGAACGAGACCAGATTTCAGGTCGCGGGTTCGATCGGCCTGGCGCGTCACGCCCGTCCTTCGATCGCGGGTCTTTCAGCGGCGGCTTCCATGGCCATATGGGCGGGTTCCGGGGACGTCGTTAGCCCAGGTTCAGAAGGCTTCGGCGATCCCGACATAGATGCCATGGTCGTTCTTCCCGGCCGCGACGTCGACGCGCAATTGCACGTCGTTCGCCTTGAACGGGCGGTAGCGCACGCCGACGCCACCCGCCGGCAACAGGTTGCCGTCATCGAACAGGCCGCCCAGCGACGGCGCGATGCCGCCGAGGCCGAAAAACGCGACCGCGCCCCAGCGCCCCTTGATGTGCCGCCGCACTTCGCCCTGCACGGCCCAGCTCGCGCCATCCCGATAGCGGCCGCTCGGATAGCCACGCAGGTCGTTCGACGATCCGAACAGGCAGAGGTCGTAATAAGGCGCGTCGCCGCCCGCCGAACAGGCCGAGCCGCGCACCGCCAGCACTGTCCGCTCGCTCAACGGGAAGTAGCCGTTCGCGGCGATCCGCAGCTTGTCGTGGCTGAAGCTGTCTCCGAGCGCCTTGATCCCGAACAACCAGACCGCATTGAGATAGGTGCCGCGATGCGGCTGCATCGAGCTGTCCCGCGTATCATAGGCGAAGGACGGCCCGATCACGGACATGGTGCTGTTCAGTTCGTCGTCGGGCGGCGGCGCGAGGGTCGCCGTCGCCGGGTCCTGCGACTCTCCGTCCGAGGTCAGCAGGCGATAGCGGACGCCGGCATAGCCGTGGGGAAAGATGCGGTGCAGCGCCTGCACCTGCAGATTGAACTGCTTGATCGCGAGCCCCAATATCTCGCCACGGTCACCCGCGTCCTCGCCGATGCCGTAATATTTGTTGCGTACGTCCATGAACGACAGCGTGGCGGCGACGCGCAGCCGGTCCTTCCCGAAGCTCATGTTGTGGAAGCCGGCAACGCCCTTCGTGCCGCGCGTCGTGTAGACCCCGCCGACGACCGTCTGCCATTGCCGGGGCTCGTCATTGGGATTGTAGAAGAGCAGCGCCCCGACCGCGAGCCCTGCACCTGTCGCCGGATTGGCGAGCGGCACCGGCGCGACCAGTATGTCGCGCTTCTTCTTCGGAGCGGCGGGCGTCACTTCGTCCGCAGGAGGCCCCTGAACGGGCGGTGCCACGACATCGGCCACCGGCCCAACCTGCTGCGCAGGAGCGGGAACCGCGAGCGTCACCAGTCCGATCCAAAGCATCGCCGCCGCCCACGGCCGGAACGCGTCATGGGCGCGGCGATCCGCCGCGCGCTCCGGTCCAGCCGGCGTTGAGATCGTCGCGGGCATGCATCGAAAATCCTCCAGCCCCGCCGCCCCGGCTATCGGGAGGAAGCCCTAGAAGCGGCCGGTAGAAGCTTGATCGAGCGGCGGGCCGAGGCGGACATCGAGGCGGGTATCCGACGGCGCCCACCCATGCCCATTATGCATGATCCCTTTGCAATTTTGTAATGGACAGCCCGCCCCCGCCAAGCGACGTTTTGGAAACGATCCGCTCTGGACAGGCACACCGGTTCGTCCCCTCGGCGCATGCTCGACGGGAGCAAGGGGCCTGCCGTGGCGAACAGCCGCCGCGCGACGGATTAGTCTAATGGAGATCAGGACCACCTGATGGCGCGCATAGTTTTAGGGGTAGGAACGTCGCACACGCCGATGCTGACGCTCGGCAGCGAGGACTGGATTCACCGGGCAGCGGACGACCTCAAAAATCCCAAGCTCAACAATTCGGACGGCACCTGGATCAGCTACGCGGCGCTGCTCGCGGAGCGCGGCCCCGCTTATGCCGAGCATGTCACGCCCGAGGCCCTGGCCACGCTCGAGGGCCAATGCCAGCAGGCGCTGGACAGGCTGAAAGCCGAGATCGCCACCGCCGCGCCCGACGTCGTCATCATCGTGGGCGACGACCAGTCCGAGCTGTTCGGCCCCCAGAACATGCCGGTCATTTCCATCTTCCACGGGGACGAGGTGGTGACGCACGACCGCTGGGGCGCTGAGACCTATCCCGAATGGGCCCGCCGGATGGGCAAGGCCTATGCGATGGACGCGGTCCACAGCTTCCCCGGCGCACCGGACTTCGCGCGCGAGCTGATCGAAGGGATGATGGAGCGCGGGATCGACGTCTCCACCGCCTCGCGTGTGGACGATCCGCATCGCGCCGGCTTCGGCCATGCTTTCGGCTTCGTCATCCGCCGGCTGATGGGCGAGGTGCCGGTGCCGGTCATCCCGCTGCTGCTCAACACTTATTATCCCCCCAATGTGCCGACCGCATGGCGCTGCCACGACATGGGCCGCGCGCTGCGCGAGGCGATCGGCGCGAGCGGGCAGGATCTGCGCGTCGCGGTCGTCGCCTCCGGCGGGCTCAGCCACTTCATCGTCGATGAGGAACTGGACCAGCGGGTGATCGGCGGCTTCTCGCCCGACAAGGCGGAGCTTCTGCGCAGCCTGCCCAGGGGCGCGCTGATGTCCGGCTCGTCCGAAATCCTCAACTGGGTGCTGACGGCCGGCGCGGTGGATCATCTGCCACTCAAATGGGTCGAATATTATCCCGCCTATCGCACGCCCGCCGGCACGGGCGTCGGCACGGCCTTCGCCGTCTGGGGCGGCGCCGATGCGGATGCGGCGCGGTGAGCGCGGCCGCCCCGGCCTCGATCGTGCCCGGCGCGACGGCCACCGCCTTCGTCGAGAACCAGTGGTACGTGATCGCATGGGCGCGGGACGTTGGCGTCCAGCCATACGCCCGCACCGTCTGCGACGAACCCATCCTCGTCTATCGCAGGCAGGACGGCAGCCTGACCGCGATGCGCGATGCCTGCCCGCACCGGCTGCTGCCGCTCTCGATGGGCATCAAGGAAGGCGACAACATCCGTTGCCGCTATCACGGACTGATGCTGGACGCAGATGGTTGCGCGGTGGAGATGCCGCTGCGCAACGATCGCGTGAACCGCTCGCTATGCGTGCGGACCTACCCGGTGGTCGAGCGTTACAGCTTCGTCTGGGTGTGGATCGGCGACGCGGCAAAGGCGGACCCCGCTTTGCTCCCCGACTATTGGATGTGCGAGGACGAGGGCTGGGTGTTCGACGGCGACACCTATCATGTCCGCTGCAATTACGAGCTGCTGGTCGATAACCTCATGGACCTGACGCACGAAACCTATGTCCATGCATCGACCATCGGGCAGCGTGAGCTGATGGATGCGCCCATCACCACGCGGACCGACGGCGACACGGTGATCGTCGAGCGGTGGATGCCCGATGTGCCGCCGCCTCCGGCCTATCGCCAGCAGCACCGGCCGGGCAATGTCGACCGTTGGCAGGTCTGCCGGTTCCTGCCGCCCTCAAGCGTGCTGATCGACGTGGGCGTCGCGCCAGTCGAGGACCGCGCCACGCTGGAAAATCACCCCGTGCGCAGCTTCGTGATTGATGCGATGACTCCCGAGACGGCGACGACGACCCATTATTATTGGGGCGCGGCGCGCAACGTGGAGATCGACGACGCGGAGCGGACCCTCCGCACCAAGGAAGTACAGCGCAGGGTGTTTGGCGAGGATCTGGAAATTCTGGAAGCGCAGCAGCGCTCGCTGGAGGCCAATCCGGATCTCAGGATGCTCAACTTCAATATCGATTCCGGGGGCGTGCGCGCCCGCATGATCATCCGCCGCATGCTGCGCGAACAGGCCGGGGAAACAGTCGGCAGCGCGGACGACGGCCAACGGCACTAACTGGCTACGGAAACACGGAGAGGACGAAGACATGGACTACCCGCTGATATCCTGTGACGACCATCTCGATCTCAACATGCTGCCCGCTGACCTCTGGACCAAGGGGCTGCCGGAACATCTGCGCGACCGCGCGCCGCATATCGAGGTGATCGACGGGCGTCCGCAATGGGTCTGCGAGGGCAAGAGCTGGGGCGGCTGGAACGGCCAGGCGGGACCGGACACCGGCCCCAAGGCGATCTTCACCGCCTTCGACCGGGGCGGCATCAGCGACCTCACCGAACGGCGCCCGGCCGTGCCCGAGCTGCGCATCGCGGACATGGACCGAGATGGCGTCTATGCCCATGTCATCTACGGCCCGGTCACCTCGATCAACCTTGAGGATACCGAGTTTCGCGACGCCTGCTACCGCGTCTACAATGACTGGCTGGCGGACTTCTGCGCTTACAACCCGAACCGGCTGATCGGTGTGCCGATGCTGCCGGAATATCCGGAAAGCGCGACCGAGGAACTGTATCGCATCGCCAAGAAGGGCGTGTTCAAGCAGGCCAATCTGCAGATCGCGGCATCCCAGACGGGGCTCCACGACGAGCGCTGGGAGCCGCTCTGGAATGCGCTGGAAGAGACCGGCATCATCCTTTCCTTCCATGTGGTCGTGTTCATCACGCCGGGCAGCAAGCCCAACCCCGCCGCCGGCAAGGTCGCGGGCCACATGACCCATGCCAAGTCCTTCATCTCCCAGTTCATCGATCCGTTCGTCGATCTGTTCGCCTGGGCGATTCTGGAGCGGCACCCGAAGATGAAGATCGTCATCGCCGAGAGCGGCGTGGGCTGGCTGCCCTGGCTGATCGAGGAGCTGGACTATCGCCACTGGCGCATCTGGGAAGGCAAGGAATTCTGGGAGACGCGCGGCGGCATCCCGATGATCCACAAGCCGTCCGAGCTGTTCAAGCGGCAGGTCTATGCGACCTTCCAGGAAAGCCCGACCGCGATGGCACTGCTCAACTTCTACGGGCCGGACAATCTGCTCTGGGCGTCCGACTATCCGCACCCCGACAGTATCTGGCCCAACTCCCTCGCCGCCATCCAGCGGCAGATGGGCCACCTGCCCGAGGAGACGGTGCGCAAGCTCACGTCGGGCAATGCCGCCAAGCTCTATGGGCTGGATATCGATGCCGCCTGGGAAGCCGAGGGGATGAAGGCGGCGGAATGACCCCGGCTCCCTTTCCTGTGGGGAAGGGAGAAGCGCTCAGTTGGTCATGGTCCGCGCGATCTCCAGGAAGCGCGTGACGGCGGGCGGCATCAGGCCGCGGCTGCGCCGATACATGTAGCTGGTGCGCTGCACCGTCATTCCCGCGACCTCCAGGTCGGCGACCAGCCCTGCTCGCTCCTCCACCGCATAGATCGGGTGGGGGAGCCAGCTCAGAAAACCTGAATCCGCGACCAGCGCCTTCATCATGGAAGTTGACCAGGTCTCGACCGCGATGCGCGGCGGCTTGGCGCCGACCTCGGCCAGCACACGCTCGAAACCGCGCCGGGGCTGGGTCCCATGCGGCGGCATTACCCAGGGCACGTCGGCCAGATCGGCCACGGTTAGCGGACCGCGCTGGCGCACCGGGTGATCCGGCGCGGCGATCACCGACCCATAGTCCGAAAACCGCAGGTCCATCTTCATCATGTCGTCGTTCGGCGGCAATTCCGTCGAGATAATGATGTCGACCTGCCGGTTCAGCAGCGCCGGCTCCAGCGTGTCCTGCACGCCCTCCAGCATCTCGATGCGGAGGTTCGGGTTCTCGGTCGTCATGCGGTGGAAGATCGGCGGGAGCAGGTGCATCCCAACGCTCACCGCCGAGCCGATGCGCAGCACGCCCATCGATCCGGTGCGCAGCCGTTCGATCTCGTCGACCGCATGGTTCGCCTCGATGTCGATGCGGTTGGCGAACGGCAGCAACGCCTCGCCATAGACATTGAGCGTGACGCCACTCGCGAACCGGTCGAACAATGGCACACCCAGCCGCGTCTCCAGTCGCTTGACCATGCGGCTCAGCGTCGGTTGCGACATGTTCAGCGCTTCGGCCGCGCGGCCGATGCTCCCCAGGGTCGCGATGGTCAGGAAGGCGTCGCGCGTGCGGTCGTCGAAGGGCATGCTGATTCCGTATGGCGCTCGTTCAATTATGCAATGGACATCCTGCCGGGCACACCGTCATCTGTCGAACATAAAAATAATGAGGACGCGAAGAGGCTGCGGACCGCCCGACGAGCTGCACAGCAACGACAGTAAGCGGAACACCATCAGCCAGAGAAGGATTGGCTCTCCTGCGCGATGCGCGGGTCGGAGACGCTCCGCCTCAATCTTTGCGAGACCAGATGGGCCAGGCCGGGCAGGAGCAATCCTCTCCCGCCAGTCCGTCACACTACCCCGGCCTCCGCGCAGACGGTTGCCGGACACGACCATGGAGGGGAACAAGTGGTGATGAATGGAGCGACGTCGCATCTGATCCGGATTTTGCTGGGGAGCGCCGCGCTGGCCGTGAGCTGGGCGCCGACCATGGCGCAGGAAGCGAGCGATGCGGCCGACGAAAAGAACGACATGGACATCGTCGTCACCGCCACCCGCCAGGGCGACGCGCTGCTCAGCCGCGTGCCGATGAGCATCTCCGCCAAGACCCAGGAGAGCCTCGATCAGTTGGGCATCAAGACCGCCAACGACATCAGCCGCATCGTGCCGGCGCTGCGCATCGACGACGTCGGCGCGGCTGCTTCCAACATCTCGATCCGCGGTGTCCGCTCGGAAGTCGGCTCGGCAACGACCGGCGTCTATGTCGACGATACGGCCCTGCAGGCGCGCTCGCTCGGCGGTTCGGCTTCGGGCGGCGGCGCGTTCATCCCGCCGATCTTCGACCTCGAACGTGTCGAGGTGCTGAAAGGCCCGCAGGGCACGCTCTATGGCGGCTCCTCGCAGGGCGGCACAGTGCGCTTCATCAGCGTGCAGCCGAGCCTCACCACCGCCTCCGTTTCCGGCCGGGCCGAGGTCAACAGCGTCGAGCAGGGCGATCCGGGCTATGAGTTCGGCATCGCGGCGGGGCTGCCGCTGATCCAGGACGTGATGGGCCTGCGCGTCGCCATCTTCGAGCGCCATGTCGGCGGTTATCTGAACTATCTCGATCGCCGCAACACCGCGACGCCGGTCTCCAAGGACGACAACTGGCGCGACCAGCGGCTGGTGCGCGCGACCCTGGCGATCGAGCCGACGCCGGACCTGCGTATCACGCCCCAGTTCGTCTATGCCTATGACAAGAAGAACAAGTTCGACGAGATCTACCGCGACACGCCCGGCTACACGACGCCGGCCTATGGCACCTATTACAATGCAGGCACGCCCGCGCGCGGCGCGCCCTTCGGCGGCACCGTCGCGACCGGAGGGACCGGTGGCCTGCTGCCGGCCGGCTATGTGCCGCCGACGACCAGCGGCGTCGTGACCAACGTTCCCGGCGGCAACGGCCGGCAGATCTGGGTGCACGCCGCGCATACCTATCCCACGCTCGACCTCGGCGACTATGACTCGCTCGAAGTCACCAACGTGGCGGACAACTATACCGGCCCGATCACGCCGGACCGCAACGGCCGCACCAACGAGATGTATCTCGGCACCATCTCGATCGACCTCGACGTGGGCGACGTGAACATCAAGTCCGTCTCCAGCTACCTCAAGGACAGCGGCGAAGGCACCTTCACCTCCTCGCTGATCTCCGGTGTCAACATCACCTCGACGACGGGCTACGCGCCCTCCACCAACTCGCCCTTCATCTTCGACGCGGTGGGACCGATCGTCAGCCTGTTCGACTTCTTCGCCGAGCGCGAGGCCAAGTCGCAGGAAGTGCGCGTGACCTATGCGCCCTCTGACGGCCCGCTCAGCTTCGTGATCGGCGGCTACTGGTCGCAGGCCGATACGACCTCGGACAGCATCAACACCAATGATCGCTCCGCCGGGCGCCTCGCCACCTTCGGCATCGGCCAGACCTATTTCCCCGTCCACACGGCGGAGGACATCGCCTCGCAGATCCAGCAGCGCGTGGTGCAGAATCTGAAAGAAACCTCGACCGCCATCTATGGCGAGGCGAATTACGAGGTCACCGAGAAGCTGAAGCTCACCCTCGGCGCACGCTACTCGCGCGAGAAGATCTCCTACGACCAGCGCACCTGGGGCCTGCTGACCAACGCGCCGTTCGGCGTCGGCACGGCTGTCGCCGGCGGCTCGGTCGAAAAGCCGTTCACGCCCAAGGTCAGCCTCTCCTACCAGGCGACCGAAGACAATCTCTTCTACGTGACGGCAGCCAAGGGCTATCGCATCGGCGGCGTGCAGGGTCAGGCGAGCCCGACGGTCTGCGCCAACGATCTCGCCGCGCTCGGCATCACCAACACGCCTTCGACTTACGGGTCGGACACGGTGTGGAACTATGAGGCCGGCGCCAAGCTGCGCCTGTTCGACCGGGCCCTGCAGCTTCAGGGCAGCATCTTCCGCGTCAAGTGGAACAAGCCGCAGACCCCCTATCGCCTGCCGACCTGCGCCTTCCAGTTCACCACCAACATCGGCGAGGCGGTGAGCCAGGGCTTCGACCTGCAGGGCACGCTGCGCGCCGCGCGCGGCTTCACCATCGATTTCGCGCTGGGCTATACCGACGCCCACTTCACGCAGGACGTGTTGACCGAGCCCAATGCCGCGGGCGTGCGCCAGCTGCTGGTCGGCAAGGGCATGAAGCTGATGGAAGTGCCGGAATGGACCGGCTCGATCAGCGCCCGCTACGAGTTCGCCGTCAACGCGGACTGGCAGTCCTATCTGTTCGGCTCATACCAGTATGTCGGATCCTACAAGAACACACTGGGTCCGGGCGTGCTGAGCTATGCGCCGGACGCCTTCACCACGCCCGCCATCCCCAACGTCATGGCGCGCGTCGGCATCGCCAACGAGAATTGGGACATCTCGCTGTTCGCGGACAATCTGTTTGCCAACAAGACCCTGCGCCTCAACGATCTGGTCGGCCGCGCCTCCTGCCGCGACACGGCGTGCACGGCCTGGAACTCGAACTTCCCGCTCATCCACGGCACGGCGCTGCGTCCCCGGACGATCGGCCTGACCGCGACCGTGAAATACTGACGCGCACATACAGAGGAGAACGACATGTCTTCACTGACCATTCGCGAGATCATGCCGGGCTTCGGCGCGGAGATCACCGGCATCGACCTCAACCAGCCGCTGACGCCGGAGCAGGAGGCCGATATCGTCTCGGCGATCGCCAAATATGGCGTCTGCGTCTATCCGGACACGGGCCTCACCGACCGGACGCACATCTGGTTCAGCCGCATGTTCGGCAATCTCTGGACGATCGGCGGGCAAGGCACGCGCCTTTCCCGTTTCGAATATCCGCATCTGTTCGAGGCGGGCAATCTGAGCCCGGACGGGTCGATCAGCACGGACGACATGGCCCGCAAGCGCCGCAAGGGCGATCGGCTATGGCACACGGATTCGAGCTTCACCAAGGAGCGCACGACCTATTCGCTGCTGCTCGCCCACGAAGTCCCGGTCGAAGGCGGCGAAACCGGCTTTGCCGACATGCGCGGCGCCTATGACGCGCTTCCGCAGGCGATGAAGGACCGCATCGAAAATCTCGAGGCCGAGCACAGCTACAATTATTCGCGCATGCTCGCCGGCTTCCCGATCAGCGAGGAAGAGGTGGAGAAGGGCATGATCGCCCGCCACAAGCTGGTCCACATCCATCCCGGCTCCGGCCGCAAGAGCCTCTACATCGCCAGCCATGCCCTGCGTATCGCCGGCATGGAGAAGGAGGAAGGCCGCGCGCTCATCAAGGAGTTGCTGGAGTTCGCCACCCAGCCGCAATTCACCTTCGATCACAACTGGAAGCCGGGCGACCTGGTGATCTGGGACAATTTCTGCACGATGCATCGCGGCGGCGAATATGACGACGTCAACCATCGCCGCGACATGCGCCGCACCACGGTCATGGCCTATCCGCCGCCGCCGGTGGTGATGGACCCGCGCTTCGCCGACCGCTTCGATCCTTCGCAGTTCGAGGCCATGGTGCATGGCTGAGGCGGTCGCGCGCGGGCAGGATCTGCCGGTCGGCGACACGCCCACCGAGGCGCCCGTCGCCGATGCCGCGAAAGTGCCGGTCTGGGCCTCACCGAAGACGGCTTGGTTCACCCTCTCCATGATCGGCACGGTGACGGTCCTGGGTCAGATGGACCGCGCGATCTTCTATCTGCTGGTCAATTCCATCAAGCGCGACCTGCAATTCACCGACACGCAGATGAGCCTGCTGATGGGCGTCGCCTATTCGGCCGCCTATTTCCTCGTCGGCCTGCCCGTCGCCCGTCTCACCGACGTGGCGACGCGCAAATATATCCTGCCCTGCGCGCTTGCGGCATGGAGCTTCGGCACCGCGGTCTGCGCTCTTTCGGCCAATTTCTGGCAATTGTTCCTCGCCCGCTCGATCGTGGGCGGCGGCGAGTCGGTGAAGGGGCCGTGTTCGGTCTCGATGATTTCCGACCTCTTCCCGCGCGACAAGCTGCCCCGCGCCTATGCTGGCTATAATTTCGCGATCCGCTTCGGCGAGGCGCTGGCGCTCATCATCGGCGGCCTGCTGATCGGCTATTTCGCCAAGCTCGGCACGGTCGACATGCCGCTGCTCGGGCCGATGCGCGACTGGCACCTGGTCTTTCTCATTTTCGGCGTGCCGGGCATCGTCTTCGCGCTCATCTTCGTCGCCACCGTCAAGGAGCCGGCACGGCACGGACGCAAGATCCAGGGCTCGGTGCCGATCAGGGACGTGTTCGCCTTCCTGTTCCGCAGCAAGGCGGGCGCGGTCCTCATCCCTATCCTGCTCGCCGCGGCGGTCAACAATATCGAGATGGTCGGCGTCGGCTCCTGGCGCCCCGCCTTCTACGAGCGGACCTATGGCTGGGGACCGGCCGACTTCGCGCCGATCATGGGCGTCGCGAATCTGATCCTCGCGCCCATCGCGTTGATCGCCGGCGCCATGCTCTCCGAGCGGCTGGCGCGAAAAGGCCATGCCGACGCGAACATGCGGATCGTGCTGTGGGCCAATATCGGCTCGATCCCGCTCAGCATCATGAGCCCGCTCATGCCGAATTTCGAGCTGGCGCTGGGCATCAGCCTGATGAGCACCTTCCTCACGATCGCCAGCGCCCCGTCCCTGCTGGCTGCGATGCAGGTGGTCACGCCCAACGAACTGCGCGGCCAGATCAATGCGCTCTACCTGTTCACGCTGAGCGTGCTCGGGCAGGGCCTCGGGCCGACCGTGGTGGCATTGATGACTGACTATGTGTTCCAGGCGGAAGCCGACCTGCGCTACGCCATGGTGACCATGGCCGCCCTCGCCGGCCCCATCTCGCTCGCCCTCATCTGGATGGCGGTGAAGCCCTATGGCGAGGCTTACAAGGCCGCCAACGCAGCGGAATGACTTTGTCACAGTCGGACGAGGTCGCAACAGTCGACCTCGCCCGCCGGTAATGCGCTGATCGATACCACTTTTCAGGAATGTGGAGGCCCGAGCCTTAGGATAACTATCGTTCGCGGATGTTCGCAGCCCAGCCATCGCAACGTGCCGGACCTCGCAAACATCGCCGAGCGCAAGAGTTATACCTGGGGCGATACGACGATCCGCTCAGGCTTCGCGATTGAGAGTGATTGAAGTGCTCGACGAACGCGTCCATCTGATCAATCGCCAGAGATGAAGGGGGCACCCTCTCTCGGGCATCGCCAGAAGCTAGCGAACGACGGGCATCCGGGCGTGTGCAGCCAGAGCTCAAAGCACTACGGAGGTCCCAAGCGACGAAAAGGGGCGCCATGGACATCTCCTGACGCTCCAGCCATGGTCGCAAACCATGCCATTGAGGATTAGCGCTTCATGAAACAGTTACACGTCGCGCTTTGGCCGATCGTTACCGCTTGATCAGCTTGTTCGTTTTGGTCGTTGCACCTTTGTCGATCGGCGCGACTGCGCAGCAGCAGGCCCCGCAGTCCGCGAGCGCCGAGGTCCTGCGCGAATTCATCTATGACAGCGCCCCCTATCCGCAGGCGCATGCGTCGACGATTGTCGAACTCAAGTCCGGCGCAGTTGCCGCGGCATGGTTCGGCGGCACGCGCGAGCGCGATCCCGACGTGGAAATATGGTTTGCCCGCCGCAGTGCGACCGGGTGGGAAAAGCCGGTTTCGGTCGCGAATGGCATTCGGCCGGACGGGCCGCGCTTGCCGACCTGGAATCCGGTGCTGTTCCAGGATCCGGACGGCGCGTTGCACTTGTTCTACAAGGTAGGACCGAACCCGTCGACATGGTGGGGCATGGTGATCCGATCGAGCGACGAGGGGCGGACCTGGAGCAAGCCCGAGCGCCTGCCCAGCGGCATTCTGGGCCCGATCAAGAACAAGCCGGTGCGCCTTGCGAATGGTGACTGGCTGTCCCCGTCCAGCACCGAGCATCCGGGCAATGTCTGGAAACTGCACTTCGAACGGAGCACCGATCGTGGCAGGACATGGTCGGCAACCCAGCCCGTCACATCCCCGCTGCATATCGATGCCATTCAACCCAGCCTGTTGCTGCACCCCGGCGGCCGGCTCGAGGCCGTTGCGCGCACGCGGCAGGGCGCGCTGGCGATGACATGGTCCAAGGACAATGGCGCCACCTGGTCACCGCTTGCGGCGATCGATCTCCCCAATCCAAATTCGGGAACCGATGCCGTGACGCTGCAGGATAGCCGACAGATGATCGTCTACAACCACAGCGCGCATCGCGCGGATGAGCCTGGTAAAGGGGATCGGTGGCCGATCAATGTAGGTCTGTCGAATGACGGCATTCACTGGCGCAATGTCCTCACGCTGGATAGTGCCCCGATCACATATGGTTATGCTTATCCAGCGGTGATCCAGACGCGGGACGGCTTGGTGCACATCACCTATACCTACGATCGAAAGCGCATTCGCCACGTGATCATCGACCCGCGTCGTCTACGCTAACCGAGGGCAGAGATCGAACAACAGCCGGTGCGAAGTCTCGCCAAAAGACCTACGTGCATCGAAGTGAAGAAACCCACTATTGCAGCGGCACCGGCAGATCGAGCTTTGCCTCCCGTCGGGTGAATGCCAGCCTTTGGGTAGCCGCACGAGCCGGCGGCATATTGCCCCGCCAGTGCGATCGTCAGCCGCGCGGCACTTTGCTCGACCAGCATCCAGCGCGACAAGGCCGTCGAATGATCTCCGTCCACCTCCACCGCCATGTTGCCGAAGATATAGACGCAAGGCGGTGTGCCGGCGAACTACCGCGTCGCGAAGGCGGCAAGTCTGCACGTCCGCGGATGACGCCGTAGAGGCTCAGCAGTTGCAAATGGCCTCAGCGTCGCGTGCATGGTCCGTCCTGGCTCTCCCCCGGTGCATTGTTCCTCCGCGCGGTGCATAGAATAGCCCGGCAGTGTCCTGATCAGTCAAGAGACGTGGCTAGCTCCTCCTGTTTTCGGTGGATTCCGCAATTTACGGTACGTCTGGAATCCCATAGCCTCCGTTCCAGCCAGAAGAGGCGGGGCGCCGCAAGAGCGCCGCGGACGACAGGAGTGGGTCATGGCGGGCGAAGCCGGCGGTGCGACAATCGAACAGCGCCTGCGCGCGCTCGAGGATGAGCGCGAGATCCGGGAGCTCATCATCCGCTATGCCCAGCGTCTCGATCTGCTGGATCACAAGGGCTATGCCGCGTTGTTCGCGCGCGACGGCCGCTGGTCCGGCCGCATGGGCGACGCGACCGGGCCGGAAGCGATCGAGGCGATGCTGATCGAGGGGCTCGGCCCAACGCCCGAAAATTTCCGCAACACCATGAACTTCCACCTGATGACCAATTTGCTCATCGAGGTGGATGGCGACACGGCGAAGGCGGAATCCCGCCTCGTCTACTTCGCCCGCAAGGACAAGAAGCCCGTGCCCATGCTGGCCGGCCGCTACGAGGACGAGCTGGTGCGCGAGGACGGGCGCTGGCGGTTCAAATATCGCCGCGTGATCGGCGAGATACCCACACGCGAGGAACAGCCGGAACGGACGGCCGAGGAGAGGGGTGAGACATGAGCGATCGGGTCGCGGAGCTGAGAGCGCGTCTGGAGACGCTGGAAGGCGAGACGCAGCGGCGCGAGGATTATCTCGCGATCGTCAAGCTGCAGCGCGCCTATGGCTTCTACGTCGACAAGGGATATTGGCGCGAGGCGAGCAACCTCTTTTGCGAGGATGCGACCTATGAGCAGGGCGTCGACGGCGTCTATGTCGGTCGCGCGCGTATCCATGAGATGATCGTCAGGTTGACCGGCGGCAATGTCGGTCCCGGCCTGCCGTTCGGCCAGCTTCATGAGCGTTTCCAGCTCCAGCCGATCATCACGATTGCCGAGGATGGCCGGACCGCGAAGGGCCGCTGGCACGAGCTCTCCATGTATGGCGATTATGGAAAGAGCGCCGAGTGGGGCGATGGCGTCTATGAGAACAGCTATCGCAAGGAAGACGGCGTCTGGAAGATCGCTTCGGTCCGCCTCTATATGAATTTCATCGCGCCATATGAAGGCGGCTGGGCGACTTTGCCGCCCATGGACAGCGACTGGCGCTCCCCGGCGCTCACTGATTTCCCGTCCGACCGGCCACCGACCGATAGCTACCGGCCTTATCCGGACGTCCACGTCCCGCCCTTCCACTTCACGCATCCGGTGAGGGGAGAGGCGGTGGCGTCATGAGCACGGAGACACTGGACATGCTCGACGCGCTCGAAGCCCATGTTGCCTCACTCGAGCTGCGCGCCGCGCGGCAGGCCTCGCACGAGGCGGTCGAGCGGCTGCAGCGCGCCTATGGCTATTATGTCGACAAGGGGCTGTGGAGCGCGGCTGCCGACCTCTTCTCCGACAACGCGACCTGGGAGTGGGGCATGAGCGGCGTCTATTCCGGACGCGACCGCATCCGCGCCGCGCTCGGCCTGCGCGCGCCGGAAGGACTGAGCCGTGGCGAGCTCAACAATCACTATATCTGCCAGCCGATCATCACCATCGCGCCGGACAATCAGACCGCCAGGGCCCGCTGGCGCGCAGATCAGCAGGTCCAGCAGGAAGGCAAGGCAAGCTGGGGCGAAGGGACGTTCGAGAACGACTATGTGAACGAGGGCGGCATCTGGAAGATCGCCCGCCTGCATTTCTACCAGACCGTGCTCTGGGACTATGACCAGGGCTGGGTGTTCGGCAATCTGCCCATGCCCCCGGCGAGCGAGACGCTGCCGCCCGACGGGCCGCCAACCGAGGTCTATGGCTCGCTGCCGGATGTGTATCTGCCGCCCTATCATTATCCCAATCCGGTGACGGGTGCCCAACCGGCGAAGCCGGATCTTCCCGATCTTCCCGCCAGCGATGCCGATGGCCTCGTCGCCCAGATCGCCGCCGTCTCCCGCCGGATCGAGCGGATCGAGGACCAGCGTGCCTGTGAGAAGCTGCAGCGCAGCTATGGCTATTATGTCGACAAGGCGATGTGGGACGATGTCTCGGACCTGTTCGTGGACGACAGCACGCTGGAGATCGGCGGGCGCGGCGTCTTCCTCGGCAAGAAGCGGGTGCTCGAATATATGGGCATCGGCCTCGGCCCGACCGGCCCGCAGCGCGAGCAGATCATCAACCACCAGCAATTCCAGGGCATCGTCACCGTCTCCGAAGACGGCCAGAGCGCGCGCGGCCGCTGGCGCGCCTTCGTGATCGGCGGCAGCAGCTGGGCGGCGGTCAACTGGGGCGACTGCCTCTACGAGAACCACTACAAGAAGGTCGACGGCGTGTGGGTGATCGACAAGCTGGTCGCACCCTTCACCATGTACACGCTTTACAAGGATGGCTGGCACAAGGTGACGACGCCGAATACGCGGCCCGAGAGCTTCCCGCCGCCGCCGGACCTGGCGCCGTCGCGGGTGTATCTGACGTACCCTAACTATTATTGCGAGCCGTTCCACTATCCCAATCCAGTGACGGGCAAGGTGGCACCGCCGCCCAATCCTGCGGCGGGGGGCGTGGCTTCGATGAACCCGTTCGCGAAGGACGGGGATTGAAGTGAGACGCTGCCCGTCTTTGCCGTGCTCCCGCGAAGGCCGGAGTCCAGACCCGGCGCAAAGCGCCGGACACACGCTCTCGCGTGCGACCATCTTTAAGGTCTGGGTCCCCGCCTCCGCGGGGACACGGGGTGGCCAATGGTAAGCGTCACCCTCGATACCCCGCTTCCCACCGAGCGCCAACCCGGCGATGTCGATGCCCTGATCGACCGCCCCCGCATCACCGCGCTGCAGCTGCGCGTGTTCGTCGCCTGCGCGCTCGTCCTGTTCTGTGACGGCTACGACATGCAGTCGCTCGCCCTCACCGTCCCCAGCCTCGCCGCCGAGTTGCGCATCGCACCCAGCGATTTCAGCCTCGCTCTCTCGGCCAGCCTGTTCGGCATGGCGATCGGCGGCGCGGCGTTTGCGCCGCTCGGCGACCGGCTCGGCCGCAAGCCCATGCTTGTCGCGGCGATGGCCTGCATCGGCCTCAGCACACTCGCCGCGCTGCTCATCCCTTCCACGCACTGGATCGCGTTCTGTCGCCTGCTCACCGGCATCGGCCTCGGCATCGCCGGGGTGAATGCCGCCGCGCTCTCGGGCGAATATGCACCCGCCAAGTGGCGCTTCCTCATCATGACGGTGCTGACCTGCGCCGTCCCGCTCGGCGCCTTCCTCGCGGCCCTTACCGCCCCCGCCGTCATCGAGGCGCTGAGCTGGCGCGGCATCTTCTATGTCGGCGGCTTCGGCCCGATCATCGTCGCGGCGATCTTCCTCGTCCTCGGCACGGAATCGCTCAAATGGCTGCTCCTGCGCCGTCCCGAAGACCGCCGCATCGCCGCCATCGCGCGAGAGCTCGCGCCCGGCATCGACCCTGCGGCTCTCACCCTGAATACCGATGGCGCCGTCACCCGCCAGTCCGTCTTCGGCCTCATGATGCCAGCCCACCGCATCCGCACGCTGGTCATCTGGCTCTGCGTCGGCAGCGGCGCCTTTTCGCTCTACCTGATGATGAGCTGGCTCCCCACAATGCTCGCCCAGGCCAACTGGTCCACGCCGGACGCGCTGCGCGGTACCGCCGCCGTGCAATTGGGCGGCATCTTCGGTAGCCTGCTCATCGCCTGGGCGATCGACCGCCGTCTGCTGCTGCCCGCCGTCGTCTGCGGCTATGGCTGCTCGGCGCTTGCCCTGCTCGCCATCGGCCTGCTGCCGGGATCGGTCACCAGCTGGCAGATCCTGCTCGTCATCGTCGGCGCCGGCACATCGGGCATGCAGGCGGTGTGGATGGCCATCGCCGTCGTGCTCTATCCGCTGGAGCTGCGCGCCACGAGCGCCGGTTGGGTGAGCTGTGTGAGCCGCATCGGCGCGGTCGCCGCGCCCTTCGCCGGTGGCGCCGCCATCGCGGCGGGCATCGCGCCGCGCCATGTGCTGCTCGGCCTCGTCATTCCGGTCAGCATCTCAATCCTCGCCATCTCGCTGGCCAGGCGCCACTTCGTGCCGCCGCCGCCCGCCACATCCGCCGGAGACAAGCCATGAGCGAGACCGATCTCGCCGCCCTCGCCGCCAAGGTACGCCATCTGGAGGCGCGCGCCGACATTCTCGACTGCATGAACCGCTATACGCGCGGCGCCGACCGGCTCGACAGGGAATTGCTGCTGAGCGCCTATCATCCGGACGCGACCGACGATCGCGGCGCCTTCACTGGAGGGCCGGAAGCACGGGTGGACTGGCTGCTCGCCTATCTCCGCACGCTCGACAACACCTCGCACCACATTTCCAACTTCACCATCGAGATCGACGGGGACACGGCGCACACCGAGAGCTACGTCATCACCACGCTGCTTCCCAAGGGCAGCGAGACCGTCACCATGGGCGGGGCGCGCTATATCGACCGGTTCGAGCGACGCGACGAGGGTGGCTGGCGCATCGTCCATCGCGAGGCGGTGATGGATTTCACTTTCACCGTGGCGACCGCCGGCCTGCCGCCCGGGGTGCTGGCGGGCGCGCGTGACGCGACCGACCGCTCCTATGCGCGGCCGTTCATGCTCTCGCCGGAGGGCGAGGAACGGATGCGCGCCGGCCTCGTAGCGCCAAAGGACTGACACCGATCCAGGCATCGACACGATGCGCATCTTGGTTGATCGGAATGGAATCCAACGACTTTCAGCGGGTCCTTGCTGGAGGCAAGGGTACGCTGAACAGATGGCCGCTTTTGGGGCGTGAGCGAAGCTTCGTCGAAGGGTCGCGCAGCGTCGTCAGGTTGGCCTTTGAAGCTGTCTGGAAGCAGGAGGCCCGTCTCGCAGACGGGCGCGCGCTATAAGCGTTAGTCGTCGCGGCGCCTCTGAACCGGCCCGTGATCAATGAAGGGGCTCATCTCCGCGTTCAACCTCGGGGGCCGTATTCGATTTCATCATGCAAATGTGCCATAATCGACCAACTGATACCGGCTCGGCTCCGAACCGATTTGATCGGATCCGAGAATAATTTTCTGGTGAATGTGACCGAACGGCGGTTTTAGGTGCGGCAATTTCAAGATACAGAAACCACATCACACTGATGTAGAAGAGAAAATCATCCGTCACGGGGAAGGAACATGGGCCGCAACTTGTGGAATATTATAAACTTATCTTTTAAAATCAATAAATATCGACTTTGTTGGAGGCCCGAGCCGGGCTCCCCTTTTCCCAGATTTCTGCCGGTTTCAAATGTCTAACCTGGGAAAACCGTGTGACGGAGTTTTGCGGCGCTTGGACCATGATGTCTAGGGCCCACTGCAACGACACAGAGCAAGGTCATGTCAGTGCTCGACCGAGGCTTTTTCCAAGGACGGGCATCCCGTCTCGTCAAGGACGTTCGGTTCGACCATCTTGAAGCGATCATCGAAAAACGACGCGTGCGTTTCAAGAACGCCGAAACCAATAGATGGGAAGGAGGCATCGAGGCTGCGCGAAAACTGCGCAAGGAACTCGTCCGACTGTTCGCATTCGCCGACAAGATCAACATGATCGAGAGATCGCCAATGGAGCATGTCGATCGCGTGAAGGTCGCCCCCGGCGAAAGAACGAAGGGCTTTCACAGCTGGAGCGAAGTGGAGATCACTCAGTTTCGCGCTCGCCATCCTATCGGCACGAAAGCTCGCCTTGCGATGGAGCTGATCCTGTGGACCGATCAGCGTGGCATCGATTCGATGCATCTGGGGCGGCAGCACATCAAGGCTGGCCGATTTAAGATCACCCAGAGCAAGACCAGCACCACTCTTCACCTTCCGATTGCTCCGCAATTGCTGGAAGCCATCGTCGCGATGCCGCCGGCGCCGGCCAATATGTGCTTCCTGATCAACGAATGGGGGAAGCCCTTTTCTCGAAAGGGTTTTGGCAACAAGTTCCGTCAATGGTGCGATCAGGCCAGCTTACCGCATTGCACGGCACATGGCCTGCGAAAGGCCACGCTGCGACGAATGGCCGAATTGGAGATGTCCAATAAGTCGATGAAATCGGTCTCCGGCCACAAGAAAGACGATGAGATCGAGCTTTACACCCGGGCAGCCGATCAGGAGCGCCTGGCGCGCGAGGCGATCGGGAAGCTTTCGGACTGGGAGGCAGCTCCGCCGGAAGAGCGGGAAGACACTCTGGCAAAGGCCGCGATTGCCGCCCTGGCAAAGTGGGGCAGCGCATGAATGAATTGGGTCTGGTGTCTAACCTTATTTGCTGGTTAGACACCGGATCGCATCAAGTGTCCGGAACTGCTACCAATTCCTGAAAGTGTGGAGGCCCGAGCCGGAATCGAACCGGCGTATACGGATTTGCAGTCCGCTGCGTCACCACTCCGCCATCGGGCCTCGCTGTGCGGTGAGAGCAGGGCGGCTAGCCGAAATCGCGCAGCGACGCAACGTGCTTTGCCTGTCAATCGGCCTCCTTCGCGCAAGCTGGCCGAATTTGGCGGAAAAGGCTTTCACTGTGCGCTGCAAAAAGTCTAGAGACTCAGGCACGCCATTTAGTGTATTGTATCAACAATACAGTTATGTCATCAGGAACCGCATGAGCGAGCAGAATTTTCGGGCGATGCGCCGCGCGATGGTGGAAAGCCAGCTGCGCACCAACGACGTCAACGATCTCGAGATCATCGAGGCGATTCTTGCCGAGCCGCGCGAGGAGTATCTGCCCGCCGCGCGTCGTGACGCCGCTTATATTGACCGCGCTGTGCCGCTGGGTGCGGGCCGTGCGCTCAATCCGCCGCTCGCCACCGCGCGCCTGTTGGTCGAGGCCGCGCCGCGGCCCGGCGAGCATGTGCTGTTGATCGGCGCCGCCACGGGCTATGCCGCCGCCCTCCTCGCCCGCCTGGGCTGCGATGTCGTCGCGGTAGAGGACGAGCCGGACTTGGCCGCCCATGCTAAGGCGCAACTCAAGGACTGGGCCGGCATCACCTTCGAGACCGGCCCGCTGGCCAATGGCGCGAAGAAGAAGGCGCCTTATGACCTGCTGTTCGTGGATGGCGCCGTCGAGGATCTCCCCGATGCGCTGGTCGACCAGCTGAAGGTCGGCGGCCGCGCCGTCTTCGCCCGCGCCGAGCGGGGTGTCACGCGGCTGTGCGTGGGGACGCGCACCGCAGGCGGCTTCGGCGCCCGCGTCATCGTGGACAGCGAGGCGGCCTTGCTGCCCGGCTTCGCCAAGCCAAAATCCTTCACTTTCTGACCCGGAAGCCCGATCTGCCCATGTCTCTTCGCCAGACTCCGCGCCTCGCACTCCTCGCCGCCCTGCTCGGCGGCGTCGCCCTGCCCGCCCAGGCCGAGACGCTGCGCGAGGCGCTGGCCGCCGCCTATCGCGACAATCCTACGCTGACCGCCGCCCGCGCCGGCCAGCGCGCCACGGACGAGACCTACAACATCCAGAAGGCGGCCGGCCTGCCGGACGTCTCGCTGGGCGCGACCTTCTCGCAGTCCGCGCATGACCGCCCGCTCAACCCGCTGCTGCCGTCGAGCAATCTCTCGTCGAGCATCAACGCGAGCGTGCCGGTCTATTCCGGTGGGCGTGTGCGCAACGGCGTCGCCGGCGCCAGGCGCCGCATCGAGGCGGGTCAGTTCGACGTGCGCGCGACCGAGCTCACCATCTTCGCGCAGGTCGTCGCCGTCTATATGGACGTGATCCGCGCCCAGTCGCTGGTCGAGCTCAGCTCGAACAACGTGCAGGTGCTCGAGGTCAATCTGCGCGCCACCAACAACCGCTTCCAGGTCGGCGACCTGACGCGCACCGACGTCGCCCAGTCCGAATCGCGCCTCGCGCTGGCACGCGGCGACCTCAAAACCGCCGAGGCCACGCTGATCGAGGCGCGAGAGCGCTACATCAGCCTGATCGGTCATGAGCCGGTCGATCTGCAGCAGCCCCAGCCGCTGCCGGGCCTGCCCCCGAGCCCGGACGACGCGGTCGACGTCGCGCTCGCCAACAACCCCGATCTCGCCGCGGTTCGCAAGGTGCGCGAGGCGAGCGCCTATGACGTGCGCGTCGCCAAGGGATCGCGCCTGCCGACGCTCTCCGCCTTCTCGGCCGGCCAGTACGATACCGCGCTCGGCTCCGGCCCGAGCAACATCTCCAACGACGCCAGCTCGCTCATCGTCGGCGCGCGCGTCACCATGCCGCTTTACCAGGGTGGCCGCCCGGCCGCGCAGGTGCGCCAGAGCCAGGCTCTGGAACAGCAGGTGATGGAGCAGGAAGTCGCCGTCGAGCGCAACATCGTCGCTCAGGCCCGCGCGCTCTACACAGCCTGGCAAGCCAGCAACGAGGTGATTGCCTCCAGCCGCACCGCGGTCGAGGCCAGCGGCCTCTCGCTGCAGGGCGTGCGCGCCGAGAACAGCGTGGGCACCCGCACCATCCTCGACATCCTGAATGCCGAGCAGGAGAATTTCAGCTCGCGTGTCCAGCTCGTCACCGCCGAGCGCAACGCCTATGTCGCGGCCTTCTCGCTGCTGGCCGTGATGGGGCAGATCAGCCCCACTGATTTTGGCGTGCCCGCCAACGAAGTCTATGACCCCAAGGCCAATTACGAGCGCGTGAAGGGCAAGTGGTGGGACTGGGATGACGACGCCGCGCCGATGCCCATTTCGCCGCGCACGGTTGACTCCAAGGCCCAAACGGCGACAGTAAAGGCTTCCGAAACCAACTGATCGCCGGGGATCGAAATGGGGGCCATGCCGAACGAGCCGTCGATGGAAGAGATCCTCTCGTCCATCAAGCGGATCATCGCCGAAGAGGACGGGCCCAGCCCGGCCCCGCGCGCGCCGCGCCGGCCCGCTGCGTCCTCCTCTGATGCGCCGACGGACGATCTCGGGGACGATCATATCCTCGAGCTCACCGATGCCCTGCCCGGCGAGAGCGACGCCGGACCCGCGCAAGAGGAGCCGGTCATGACGCCGCCCGCTGCCAAGCCCGAGAGCAAGTCCGCCCCGGAAGCCAAGCAGGCCAAGGCCGCGCCGCGGCCTCGCGCCGCCGCGCAGGCCGCCGACGCGCCGAGCGCCGTCATTTCCGACGCCAGCGCGCAGGCCGCCCGCGAGTCGCTGGTCAATCTCTCCAAACTGCTGATCCGCCCCGAGGATGGCCAGTCGAACACGCTGGAGGGCCTGGTCCGCGAGATGCTGCGCCCCATGCTCAAGGATTGGCTGGACGCCAATCTGCCCGGCCTCGTCGAAGGCATGGTCAAGCGCGAGATCGACCGGATCACCGGACGAGTATGACGGCCGGGCTGCCGCCCGAGCACGCAGTCCGGCAGCACTGAGCTCCACGCCCGTCCGCGAGGGATCCTCGCGGCACAATCATCATTTCGACACCGACAACGCGCCGACGCGCCGCCTCTTTGGCTGGCGCGCGCCGCCGAGAATCACTAAGGGGCCACCCCATGACCGAGCTTGCCAAGACATTCGATCCGGCCGCCATCGAGGCCAAATGGTACCAGCATTGGGAAACGAGCGGCCAGTTCCGCCCGTCCCGCCCGGAGGCCGCGCCCTTCACGATCGTGAACCCGCCGCCGAACGTCACCGGCTCGCTGCACATCGGCCATGCGCTCGACAACACGTTGCAGGACATCGTGATCCGCTACGAGCGGCTGCGCGGCAAGGATGCGCTCTGGGTGGTCGGCACCGACCATGCCGGCATCGCGACCCAGATGGTCGTCGAGCGCCAGATGGAAGAACGGCAGGACAAGCGCACCAACTACGCGCGCGCCCAGTTCGTCGAGAAGGTCTGGGAATGGAAGGCCGAGAGCGGCGGCACGATCACCGGCCAGCTTCGCCGTCTCGGCTGCTCGATGGACTGGAGCCGCGAGCAGTTCACCATGGACCCGCACTTCACCCGCGCGGTCGTGAAGGTGTTCGTCGATCTCTATAATCAGGGCCTCATCTACCGCGACAAGCGGCTGGTGAACTGGGACCCGAAGCTCAAGACCGCGATCAGCGACCTCGAGGTCGAGACGCGCGAGGTGAAGGGCGGTTTCTGGCACTTCAAATATCCGCTGGCCGACGGCGTGACGCTGGATGATGGCCGCGACCATATCGTCGTCGCGACCACGCGCCCCGAGACCATGCTTGCCGACATGGCCGTCGCCGTGAATCCCGAGGATCCGCGTTACAAGAGCGTGATCGGCAAGGATATCCTGCAGCCGATCACCGGCCGCCGCTTCAAGGTGGTGGCCGACGAGCATGCCGATCCGGAACTGGGTTCGGGCGCGGTCAAGATCACGCCGGGTCATGACTTCAACGACTTCGAGGTCGGCAAGCGCGCGGGCATCAAGGCCGGTGACATGCTCAACATGTTCGATGCCGAGGCGCTGGTCGTTCAGACGTCCGACGGCCTGATCCCCGAGAAATATCTGGGTCAGGATCGCTTCGTCGTGCGCCAGGCTATTGTCGACGAGATGAAGGCGCAGGGCTTCCTCATCCCGCACGTCACCAAGGACAAGGAAGGCAACGAAACCGAGCACGACGCCGAGCCGCGCACCATCCAGACCCCCTATGGCGATCGCGGCGGCGTGGTCATCGAGCCCTGGCTGACCGACCAATGGTATGTCGATGCGGCGACGCTGGCCCAGCCCGCGATCGAGGCGGTGCGCTCGGGCGCCATCGAGATCGTGCCCAAGACATGGGAAAAGACCTGGTTCAACTGGATGGAGAACATCCAGCCCTGGTGCGTCTCGCGCCAACTCTGGTGGGGCCATCGGATTCCGGCATGGTTCGACGAGGATGGCAATGTGTTCGTCGCCGAGACCGAGGATGAGGCGCAGGCCCAGGCAGGCAACCGCAAGCTCGTGCGCGACGAGGATGTGCTCGACACCTGGTTCTCCTCCGCGCTCTGGCCCTTCGCGACGCTCGGCTGGCCCGACGATGCGGATACGGCACCCCTCCTCGCCAAGCACTACCCCAACGATCTGCTCGTTTCCGGCTTCGACATCCTGTTCTTCTGGGATGCGCGCATGGCGATGCAGGGCATCCACTTCATGAAGGACGTGCCCTGGAAGCGGCTCTATCTGCACGGCCTCGTGCGCGCCGCCGATGGGCAGAAGATGTCCAAGTCCAAGGGCAATGTGGTCGATCCGCTCGGCCTCATCGACCAATATGGCGCCGACGCGCTGCGCTTCTTCATGTCCGCCATGGAAAGCCAGGGCCGCGACGTGAAGATGGATGAGAAGCGCGTCGAGGGCTATCGCAACTTCGCCACCAAGCTGTGGAACGCGGTCCGCTTCGCGCAGGCCAATGGCATCGGCGCGAGTAGCAGCGTCGCGGCGCCCGCCGCCACGCACGCGGTCAACAAGTGGATCGTGGGCGAGGTCGTCGCCACCCTCGCCGAACTGGACAAGGCCATGGCCGAGCTGCGCTTCGACGCCGCCGCCAACGCCATCTACCATTTCGTCTGGGATCAGTTCTGCGACTGGTATCTGGAACTCATCAAGGGCGCGATCGACGACGAGACCAGGGCCGTTGCCGGCTGGGTGATCGATCAGATTCTCGTCATGCTCCACCCCTTCATGCCCTTCATCACCGAGGAACTGTGGCATGCGTTGGCTGACCCGGCCCACCCGCGCTCGTACGACCTGATCGTCGCCAAATGGCCCGAACCGGCCGGGCAGGTCGACGCGCAGGCCAGCGCCGAGATCGACTGGCTGATCCGGCTGGTGAGCGAAGTCCGCACCGCCCGCGCCGAACTCGGCGTACCGCCGGGCGCGAAGCTCCAGGCCATCGCCAACGAGGCGAACGCCCAGACCCGCGAGCGGATCGACCGCCTCGGCCAGCAACTCGGCCGCCTCGCGCGTATCGAGAGCTGGACGTTTGACGGCGCCGCCAGCGGGGGCGCGGCGCAGATCGTGGTCGACGAAACGACCATCGTTCTCCCGCTCGAAGGCGTTATCGATATCGAGGCTGAACGGGCGAGGTTGACAAAGTCACTTTCTGCCGCGCAGAAAGAAGCCAAGTCGCTCGAAGGACGCCTCGCCAACCCGGCTTTTGTCGAGAAGGCGAAACCGGAAGCGGTTGAAAAGGCGCGTGCCGACCATGCCGAGAAAGTCGCCGAAGCGGAGCGTCTGGAGGCTGCGCTGGCGCGACTTGGGTAAGTTTTTGAGCAGAGGGCAATGAGCGAAGACCAGTCTCCTGGACGCGCGGGCGAGTCGGCCCGCGACGCCTTGCCCGGTGAACAGCCCGATGCGGATGGTCCGCGCCCGCCGCTCCGCGGCATGCGTGACCTGACGCAGGGACCGATCTTCAAGACGCTGGTGCTGTTCACGCTGCCGACGCTGGCAGCGAACATTCTCCAGTCGCTCAACGGCTCGATCAATTCCATCTGGGTCGCCCATTTCCTGGGCGACGCCGCGCTCGCCGCGACCGCGAACGCGAACATCATCATGTTCCTGATGTTCTCGGTCATCTTCGGCTTCGGCATGGCGTCGAACGTGCTGGTCGGCCAGGCCTTCGGGCGCGGCGATCTCAATGCCGCGCGCCATGCTTTCGGCTCAGCCGTGGGCTTCTGCCTCGGCCTCACCTTCGTCATCGCGACAGCGGGCTGGCTCTGGTCCGAACACATTCTGGCGACGCTCTCGACCCCGCCCGAGGTGTTCCACCTCGCCAAGGTCTATCTCCATTATATCTGCCTCGGCATGCCCGGCTCGCTGATGATGATCATGGTGATGATGGGCCTGCGCGGCGGCGGCGATTCCATGACGCCGCTCTGGTTCATGCTGCTGGTCGTCATTCTCGACGTCGTGCTCAACCCGATCTTCATCGTCGGTCTGGGGCCGGTGCCTGCCATGGGCATTGCCGGCGCCGCCTTCGCCAACGCGCTGGCGAGCTACCTGACCCTCATCGCGATGATTGCCTATATCTACATCCGCGATCTGCCGCTGCGCCTGCGCGGCCATGAATGGTCCTATCTCAAGCCCGAGTGGCCGATCCTGCGGATCATCGCCGGGCGCGGCGTGCCGATGGGGGTGCAGATGGTCATCATGTCGCTCTCGACGCTCGTCATCATCGGCTTCGTCAACCGCGAGGGCACGCAGACCGCCGCCGCCTTCGCCGCCGCTCAGCAGCTCTGGAACTATCTCCAGATGCCCGCCATGGCCGTCGGCGGCGCCGTGTCCGCCATGGCCGCGCAGAACATCGGCGCCGGCAAGTGGCACCGCGTCGAGAAAACGACGACCATCGCCATCGGCATCAACATCGTCATCACCGGCGTGCTGATCGGCCTCTTGACCCTGTTCGAGCGCCCCATCCTCGCGCTGTTCCTGGAAGGCGGCGGCGAGGCGATCGAGATCGGCCGCCACATCATGCACATCGTCAGCTGGAGCTATCTGCTGTTCGGCGCCGCCATGTGCATGTTCGGCACGATGCGCGCCAACGGCATCGTGCTGGCGCCGCTGATCATCCTCACCGTGTCGCTCTTCTTCGTGCGCATTGGTTTCTATTATGTGAGCTATCCGGTGATCGGCGTGAACGGCCTGTGGTGGAGCTTCACGGTCAGCACCTTCGTCTCGCTGGTCATGGCCTGGGCCTATTATCGCTGGGGCCGCTGGCGCGAGGTCCGCCTTCAGGTTCACGCCTCGCCGGCCCTGCGCCCAGCGAACTGAACGGGTTCAAGGCGGCGGGCGTTTTCAAGCCATGAAAGACCGCCAAGCATCGGAAAAGCCGTTTTGACTTTCTCCTGAGCGCGGTGCACCTTTCCCCCGCACGGCGAAGGCCGGCGGATCTTGGAGAGAGGGGGTCGCGATGGCCTATCGCACGCATGTCGGAGCGCTCGATTCCTATGAGAAGGGCATCATCGAGCTCGATGACGACCTGCGCAAATACGCCTTTTCCAACATTTTCGAGGTCGCCGGCGGATCGGCGCCATTCGAGCGCGTCGCCGTAGTGCAGAACCTCGAATATGTCGCCGAGGTGATGCGCGTCGAGGGGGAGTCGCCTTGGTACGCCGCCCCGCATGACGAGTTCGCGCTGGTGATGGACGGCGAGGTAGCCTTCCATTTCGTCCAGCTCGAGGATGCCCAGCTGCCCGGCCACGAGGGCGGCGCAATCCGGCTCGGCGCCAAGCCCAACGGCCCGACCATGGGCAAGGTCACTGCCCGGCGCGGCCATCAGGTTCTGCTGCCCAAAGGCGCCGCCTATCAGCTCGCGTCGACCAGGCCTGCGGTCGCGATCATCCAGACGGTCGACGGCCCGGTGACGGTCAAGCGCTGGTCGGAAATCTGCACGCTCGGATAAGGGAGAGGTTCGATGGACGTGATGGACGCAACGATCGAGAAGCTCAATACCGATCCCGACACCGGCTATGCGAGCTTCCGGCTCGGCAGCTTCACCTTCAGTCGCGACGAATATTTCGCGCATGTCAACTGGCCCAAGGGCAGTCACATCATCGAGATCGACCGCTTCCTGCGGGCGATGGTGCGCGATATCGGCTGGGGCTTCTTCTACGGCTGGATCTTCTTCGACGACATCTTCGGCACCACCAACCATTACGGCACGGTGGACATCTTCGCCGGCTCCTACGACCGGGGCTGCAAGGATGCCGGCATCGACCTGCTCGAGACCTTCCCGGCCGAGACCGTCGCGCACGCCTTCGAGACCATCTCGCGCGACTGGATCAGCGAGGGCTACGACCCGCTCAATGCCCCCCTCGAGACCGGATCGCCCAACGGCCCCAAGGGCAAGGAGCGCACGGATCCGCTGCTGCGCGCCTTCATCGCCGCCGACCGCATGCTCGGGCTGGAAGGCGACAAGGCCGTCCGCTCGGACGCGACCGGCCACCCGATCAACCGCGCCTTCGCCGACCTCGATTATGACGCGCCCGAGATCGAGTGCGCGCCCGGCTTCGAGGGACAGCTCCACGCGATCAACCTCTTCGAGCATATCGCCCGATCGGACGTCACCTGGAACCCGTCGATCAGCGCCGTCACCCGCGCCAACATCTGCTGTGTGACGTCCGAGGAGCACATGCTCCCGGTGATCCACGGCAATGACCGCAACGAATGGTTCATCCAGCTTAGCGACGAGATCCACTGGAACATCGCCGACAAGAACACCGGCGCCCCGCGTGGTCGGGTGGTGATGAAGGCGGGCGACGTCTGCGCGATGCCGGCCGACATCCGCCACCAGGGCTTCGCCCCCAAGCGCTCGATGCTGATGGTCATGGAGAACGGCACGCCCGGACTCGAGACCCGCTATGCCTCGGGCGAACTCAAACCCTATCCGGTCGATTTCGGCTGAAGGATTTCCCATGCCCATGACTGACGACTTGCGCTTCTACGTGGATGGCGCGTGGCTGGAGCGCGCAGATGCGCCGCGCATCCCCGTGCGGAACCCTGCTTCGGAGGAAGTGATCGGCCATGTCGCGGAGGGTTCGCCGGGCGATGTCGATCTCGCCGTGGCGGCGGCGCGGCGGGCCTTTGCGAGCTTCTCGGTCACGCCGGTAGCGGAGCGGGTGGCGCTGCTGGAGCGCATCCGCGACCTGCTGGAAGCGCGGACGGAGGAGTTCGCGCAGGCCATGACGGCGGAGATGGGCGCCGCGATCAGCTTCTCCCGCGCAGGTCAGGTCTATTTCGGCATCGAGCATGTGCGCGCGGCAATCGAGGTCCTGCGCGACTATGCGTTCGAGACACGCATGGGCGACATCACCGTGCGCAAGGAACCGATCGGGGTCTGCGCGCTCATCACGCCGTGGAACTGGCCGCTCTACCAGATCACCGCCAAGGTCGCGCCGGCCATCGCGGCGGGCTGCGCGGTGGTGCTGAAGTCGAGCGAACTGTCCCCCTTCAGCGCGCTCCTGTTCGCACAGGTGATGCATGACGCGGGAACGCCGCCGGGCGTGTTCAACCTCGTCAACGGCACCGGCGAGGTGGTGGGCGCGGCGATGTCGTCCCATCCGGACGTGGACATGGTCTCGTTCACGGGTTCCGCGCGCGGAGGCATCGCAGTGGCGCAGGCCGCCGCCCCCACGATCAAGCGCGTGGTGCAGGAGCTTGGCGGCAAGTCGCCCAACGTGTTCCTGGAGGATGCCGACTTCGCCACCGCCGTCCCCAAGGGCGTGCTGGGCGCGATGCGCAATGTCGGCCAGTCCTGCGCCGCGCCCACGCGCATGGTCGTCCCCGCCTCGCGCCTTGCCGAAGTGGAGGCGCTGGCGGCCGAGGCGGCCAACGGCATCGTCGTCGCCGATCCGCTCGACGCGAGCGCCTTCATCGGCCCGCTCGCCAACGCAGCCCAGTTCGCCAAGGTGCAGGGGCTGATCCAGTCCGGCATCGACGAGGGCGCCAAGCTGGTTTGCGGCGGCCCCGGCCGCCCGCAGGGCTTCAACCGGGGCTATTATGTGCGGCCCAGCATCTTCTCGCAGGTCACGCCCGAGATGCGGATCGCGCAGGAGGAGATCTTCGGCCCGGTGGTCGTCATCATGCCCTATGAGGATGAGGCCGATGCGGTCCGGATCGCTAATGCGAGCACCTATGGCCTCAGTTCCCACGTCCAGTCCGCGAACATCGAGAGCGCTCGCCGGGTCGCCCGCCAGATCCGCGCAGGGCAGGTCCACATCAACTACCCGACATGGTCCCGCTTCGCGCCCTTCGGCGGCTATCGCCAGTCCGGCAATGGCCGTGAATATGGCCTGTTCGGCGTGGAGGAATATCTCGAGGTGAAAGGCCTGCTCGGTTACTGACGCGCCACCGGGCGCGGCCGCTCAGCCCCCGTCCAGCACCTCGCGCAGCTTTCGCGCCAGCGTCGGGATCGTGAACGGCTTCTGGATGAAGGCCACGCCATAATCGACCACGCCGTTGTGGACGATGGCGTTGCGCGTGTAGCCGGTCGTGTAGAGGATCTTGAGGTCCGGCCGCTCGGCCTGCGCGCGGTCGGCGAGCACCCGGCCGGACATGCCAGGCATCACGACATCGGTGAACAGCAACTTCACGCCCGGATTGTCGGCCAGCAGCGCCAGCGCCTCGTGCCCGTCCGCCGCCTCGATCACGCTGTAGCCAAGCTCGTTCAGCGCCTCGACCGAGAGGCGGCGCACGCGCTGCTCGTCCTCGACCACGAGGATCAGTTCGTCGGGACTGCCGAGCGGCACATCACCCGGACCGGCGGCGGGAGCGACCTGCTCCACGCGCCCGGCATGACGCGGCAGATAGAGCTTCACGGTCGTGCCGTTCCCCGGCTCGGAATAGATCTTCACATGGCCAGCCGACTGCTTGACGAAGCCGAACACCTGGCTCAGCCCCAGCCCCGTGCCGCGGCCGACATCCTTGGTAGTGAAGAAGGGCTCGAACGCCTGCTCGACCACCGCCGGCCCCATGCCGACGCCGGTGTCGCTCACCGAGATCATGACATAGTGTCCCGGCACCACCTCGGCATGTTCGTCGGCATAGCGCTCGTCGAGTTCGCTGTTCGTCGTCTCGATCGTCAGGCGCCCGCCGTTGGGCATCGCGTCGCGCGCATTGACAGCGAGGTTGACGAGCGCGCTCTGGAGTTGCTCGGGATCGGCATGGACCCGCCACAGGCCGCCGGCCAGCACGGTCTCGATCTGGATCTGCTCGCCCAGCGTCCGGCGCAGCAGCTCGGACATGTTCTGCACCATCTTGTTGGGCTCGATGGTGCGCGGCTCCAGCGGCTGCCTCCGCGCGAAGGCGAGCAATTGCGCGGTGAGCGCTGCGGCCCGGTCGGCACCTTCCTGCGCGTGGTCGATGCTGCGGCCGACCGCCTCCAGATCCTTGCCGGCGAGCCGCCGCCGCGCGAGATCGAGGCTGCCGACGATGATCGCCAGCATATTGTTGAAATCATGTGCGATGCCGCCGGTGAGCTGGCCGACCGCCTCCATTTTTTGGAGCTGACGCACCTGCCCCTGGGCCCTGTCGCGCGCTTCGCTTTCCGCATTGAGGTCGTCGATGGAGGATTCGAGCGCGTCGATCCGGCGCTTGGCGCCCAGCACGGCGACGATGGCGAGCAGGATCGCGCCCAGCACGCTCAGCGACAGGATCGTCCGCACTAGGACCGCGCGCTTATCCGCCAGTCCGGCGCGATAGGCGAGCAGCCGCTCTTCCTCACGCACCATGCGGCCGAGCCGCCGGCTGATCTCCGTCATCACCCGCTGGCCACGGCCGGAAGTGACCACGGCCAAGGCCCGTTCGCGGTCCCCCCGCATCATCAGCCGGACGCTTTCCTCCAGGATCGCGATGCGCAGCCGGGCCAGTTCCGTAAGTTCCCTTGCCGCCCGTATCTGCACGGGATTGTCTCGCGTGGCCTCGTCCAGATCGACCAGGGCACCGGGCAGTTGTACCCGCGCCCTGCGATAGGGGGCCAGATACGACTGCTCGCCGGTAATGAGGTAACCGCGCTGGCCGCTCTCCGCCTGCGTGACCAGCCGCCCGATGTTGAAGATGTGGACTTCCACCTCCAGCGTGTGGCGGACACTCCGCGTCGCATCTTCCTGCAGGACAAGGCTGAGGAAAGCGATCAGCACGCTCGCGGTCAGCACGATGAAGCCGGCCGCCAGCAGGAAAACGGGTCTGCGAGATTGTTTCCGCTGTTTCACGCGCGTTCCCCCACCGCGCTCGCGGCATAACCGGATCGGTCGGTGTCCGGGCGCAGGGGTAGCGGGATTCGCGCCGCGATCGCAACCGCATTGCTGCGGCGTGGCACGGAGGACCGCACGCGCGCGCCGTCTCGACGCGCGCTTTCCAAGCCTCTGACCTGAAACCGGAAATCCTGGCCCAACCGCTCCCCCTTTGACGAGCCACAACCCCTCAATCGAAAAGCGGTTCCCAGTTTTTCGCGGGATGCTCTAAGGGTTCGCGCCAGCGACGGCAGCGCGGGAGAGAGACACGCATGAAACGGGCATTGGTGACGGGCGGAGCGGCCGGGATTGGCCTCGCGATCGCGAAGCGCTTCGTCGAGGATGGCTGGACGGTCCTCACCTGCGACGTCGACGGTGCAGCGCTTGAGAAGGCGCTGGCGGACGTGCCCGGGCTGCGCGGCACGCCCTGCGACTGTGCGAAGGCGGCCGATGTGGACGCGCTGTTCGCCACGCTCGATGCGCAGCTCGGCGGACTCGATTGCCTCGTCAACAATGTCGGCATCGGCGGCCCGACCCAGCCCGCGGACCAGCTCGCCAGCGAGGACTGGCAGCGCGTCATGGACATCAACCTGACCGGCACCTTCGAGGTGACGCGCCGCGCGATTCCCCTCCTCAAGGCGAGTGCCGGCACGATCATCACCATGTCCTCGGCCGCGGGGCGCTATGGCTATCCCAACCGCATCGCCTATGCGACGAGCAAATGGGGCCTGATCGGCTTCACCAAGACGCTGGCGATGGAACTCGGCCCGGACGACGTCACCGCCAATGCCATCCTGCCCGGCGCGGTCGGCGGCGAGCGCTTCGATCGGGTCATTGCCGGCCGCGCGCAAGTGAGCGGCCGCTCGATCGAGGAGGAAGTGCGCCTCGGCCTCGCCTCGCAATCGGTGAAACGCATCTGCCCGCCCGAGCATGTCGCGGACCTCGCACTGTTCCTGACGACGCCGGCGGGCCGCAACATCTCCGGCGCTGTCCTCCCCATCGACAACGACCTCCAGCACGGCTGATGCCATGACCCTCGCTCCCGATGCCGCGCTGCTCGAGCAACTGGCCCGCCGCGCCATCGCGGCCATGCCGGCGCTGTTCCGCGAGCATCTGGACGGCATCGCCATCCAGATCGACGAGTTCGCCGACGAGGAGGTGCTCGCCGATCTCGGCATCGAGGATCCCTGGGAATTGTCCGGCCTCTACCACGGTCGCGCCCTGACCGAGCAGAGCGTCTGGTCCTCGGGTGAGCTACCGCCGGTCATCAAGCTCTACCGCCGCCCGCTCCTCGACGAATGGGTGGACACCGGCGTCACGCTGGAAGCGCTCATCACCCATGTGATCGTCCACGAGGTCGGCCACCATTTCGGCTTCTCGGACGACGACATGCACGCGATCGAGGACGAGATCGGGCGCGGCGAGGAACGCTAGGCCGCCCCCGGCTACGGGCGGGGTGAGCGAAAACCGCGCATCGGCCGGCGCGCTGGCGGGAATGTCGAGCCCGGAAAGTCACACTAAGGTCACACTATCGCGCATGTTCTTCCGGCGACACGGGCCGGCTGCCGTTTGGCGGAATTTGGGCAAAAAGAAGCATATGACGTGGCATGCGACCGGTCTGCCATGCATGCTCGGCTGTAGGACAGAGGGAAGATGCGTCGGCGCGGGACGCGTCAGGCGTTGGCCACGTAACGGGGTTCAAATCCTCCCTTCGTGGCTTGAACGGCCGGCTTGGGGGAGCGGGCATTTCCAGGCAGCGTCATCCCAGCGGGAGCTGGGATCTCATCCGCACGAGACCCCAGCTTTCGCTGGGGTGACGAACGGGGTTGAACTGCGGCAGTGCCGTCCTGCCCGGACAGTCCGTAATTGGACGGGAGCGCCCTCAGCGCCCCTGGTTGCGCCAGCGGTTGATCGTGCGCTCGAGGATTTCCTCCTCGCCGCCGGTCTGGCGCCAGAGGTCGGAGAAGACCGGGTCAGCCGAGGCCGGCCGGCGATTGGGCTCGAGATCGTCGAAGGCGACGCGGATCGGCACGGCGACACCTTCGCCGCAGACGATGCACTCGCGGTTGCGCAGCGCTGGGATGGCGTCGAGGAAACCGCGCGAGCCTTCGGGCATCGCCGCCTTCACGAAATGCTGGTCGCGCTCGTTGTTGAGGCGCATCGCGATGATCGTGCCGCACTGGGAGAGCACGCCTTCGGCGAGGTCGGACGGGCGCTGGGTGATGAGGCCCAGCGAGACGCCGTATTTACGGCCTTCCTTGGCGATGCGCTCGAGGATCTTGCGAACGCTCTGGCCCTCGCCGACGTTGGTCGAGGGGATGTAGCGGTGCGCTTCTTCGCAGACCAGCAGGATCGGCTTCTGCTCCTCGTCGCGCGCCCAGATGGCGAAGTCGAAGATCAGCCGCGCCAGCACCGAGACGACCACATGAGTGATCTCGGAGGGCATGGAGGAGGTGTCGATGATCGAGATCGGCTTGCCCTGCGCGGGCAGGCGGAACACCTTCGAGAGGAAATTGTGCATCGAATCCGCGACCAGCATGCCCGAGAACATGAAGCTGAAGCGCGGATCGGACTTGATCTCGTCGAGCCGGGTGCGCAGCCGCAGATAGGGCAGCGTGTTGGTGCTCTTGTCGAGCTTGCCCATCTCGTTCTGCAGGATCGTCGTGAGGTCCGAGAGCAGATAGGGAATCGGCGAGTCGACCGTCAGGCGGCCAATACCCTCCGCGGCGCGATTGCGCGATCGGGCGGCAAGCAGCACCTTGGCGAGAATGTCGCAGTCCATGGCCCGCTCGGGGCCTTTGGATGTGACGAGCACTTCGCAATGCTCCTCGAAGTTCATCAGCCAATAGGGCAGCTCGAGGTTGCTGGCAGTATAGACCGCGCCGTTGCCGGCGAAAGCGGCGCCATATTCGCCGTGCGGGTCGACCATCACGACATGGCCCTGCGGCGCGAGGTCGCAGATGCGGTGGAGGATGAGCGCGGCGGAGGTCGACTTGCCGGTACCGGTCGAGCCGAGCAGCGCGAAATGCTTGCCCAACAGCGCGTCGACAAGCAGCGAGGCGCGGGTGCTCGCCGTCGGATAGACAGTGCCCACCTCGATGCGCGCCTGATCGTGCGCGGAATAGATCTCCGTCATGTCGCCGTTGGAGACCGGATAGATCTGGGAGCCGGGCACCGGAAAGCGCGTGACGCCGCGGCGGAAGCGGAAGATGCGGCCGGTCAGCTGTTCCTGGTCGCCTTCGCCGAGGAAGTCGATATCGGCGACGATCTGGTTGGCGGCCGCGTCCAGCGCCAGCGTGCGCACGGTGGCGACCAGCCAGCACTGGCCGACGCGCACCTTGATCTGGCTGCCGACCTGCCCTGCCATGGCGACGCTCGGGTCACTGTGGTTGGCCAGCGCTTCCATCGCGTTGATGTCGAGCAGGATCTTGGCCGAGCCGCCGGTAATGGCGGAGACCACGCCGATCACGAGATCGGACTGGCGGCGGCGGGGCTGCGCGTCGGCCTCGGCCGCCTGCTGAGGAACGCCGTCGCTCGCCCGGTTGTTGGCGCCAATGCCCGTCATGAAACTCACGAGTGTCCTGCTCCCCAGTCGCGGAAGGGTGCAGAGCTATCGGAAAGGCGTAAACAAATGCCTTCCGAAACGGAAAATATGGCGGAAAACTGCGGTAAATTCCGCGTTAGGCAAGCGGCAGACGGCCCGCGACGAAGCCGGCGAACAGCCCCATGGCAAGCGCGAGGCCGACCGCTGCCAGCCCGTAGATCACGTCATGCTCCTCCGCGAACACACCGATCAGCCGCTCGAAGCCGGTCTTGCGCACCTCGATCTCGCGGGTCGCTGCCGCCAGCACACGGCCGTTCTGCACCAGAAAGGTTTCCGCTGTGTAGGTGCCGGTGATGACGCGGGCGGAGAGCGGCAGGCGGGCGCGGTACAACACGCCGTCGGTGATCTCGACCGATCCCGGCGCCTCCAGATAGAGGCCGTTGCGCGCCTTCAGATCGTTGAGGCCCCTGGCGAAACGGTCGATCTCGGTGGTGTCGTTGAGCGAGGAGGGCGAAAGCTGAAGCTTGGCGAGGCCTAGCTCGAAGATGGCGGCGGTGCGCTCGTCGACCAGCTTGTCGATCGGCCTGGAAGAAGCGACCGCATAGAAGCTCGGCGCGGAGCGGAAATCGAGGCTGTCGGCATTGACCCAGATGCCCGCGATCTTCTGCTTTTCGCGCATGGTGATCGCCTGGCTCGGCCCCTTGAGCACCACGATGATGTCGGCGGGCTTATCGGGCACGCGGCCGCCGGGGTAGAGGATCGCGCCGAACAGCAGCAGCTCCGCCCCAGTGAAGCTGAACTTGATCTCCACCGTGCGCTGCGAGACGTCGGGCACGAGCTGCGGCGCGGCGGACTGGGCAAGCGCGCCCTGCCCGCACAGGAGCAGAAGGAGGAGCGACGAGAGCAGGGCGATGAGGCGCCTCATCGCAGCACCACCGTGAAGATCTCGTCCGGCCGCCAGCCCAGCCCGAGCGCCATGCGGATCGCGACGATGAGGACGATCAGCGCCAGGGTGACGCGCAGATATTCCGGCCGCACCTTCATCGAGATGCGCCCGCCGATCTGCGCGCCGGTCACGCTGCCGATGAGCAGCAGGAAGGCGAGGACGAGGTCGACGGCGTGGGTGGTGGTCGCGTGCACCATCGTCGTCACCATCGTGACGAAGAGGATCTGGAACAGCGAGGTGCCGATGACGAGCTGCGTCGACATGCCGAGAATGTAGAGCATCGCCGGCACCAGGATGAAGCCGCCGCCAATGCCCATCAGCATGGTGATGATGCCAGAGAAGATGCCGAGCAGCAGCGGCGCGAAGGGCGAGATGTAGAGGCCGGAGGCATAGAAGCGCCAACGCAGCGGCAACGCGGCGACCAGCGGGTGATGCCGCCGCTTGCGCGCCTCGGGCCGCTCCCCGCGCCGCGCCATGACGAGCGCATGGATGGACTCGCGCGCCATCAGGATGCCGATCGAGCCGAGCAGGAGCACATAGAGGATGCCGATGACCGTATCGATCTGCCCCAGCCGCTCGAGGAAGCGGAAGATGACCGCGCCGATGAGCGCACCGATGACGCCGCCCGTCACCATCACCCCACCCATCGGCAGGTCGATGGTCTTGCGCCCGAAATGGCCGACCACGCTGGAAACACTGGCGCCCATCACCTGCGTCGCCGCCGATGCCGCCGCGACCGTGGGGGGAATGCCGTAGAAGATGAGCAGCGGCGTTGTCAGAAATCCGCCGCCCACGCCGAACATGCCCGAGAGCAGGCCGACCAGTCCGCCGAGCCCGATGATCACGAGCGCGTTCACGGACAGGTTGGCGATCGGCAGATAGATGTCCATGCCGTCCTCGGTAGTCGCAAAGCCGCCGCGCCAAAAGGGGCGGGCGGCGCCCTCCGCCTAAAAATCCGCCACGAGCGTGATGGCCGGCCCGCTCCGCGGCCGCGCATCGCCGGCGATACGCGCGCGCCACTCGGTCGAGAGACGCAGGCCCGCCGGCCCCACCGGCAGGCGCAGCCGCAGCTCCGGGCCGACGTCCAGCCGCTCGGCGCCGGGCTGGACGCTGCCGGAGACGCTGGCGCCGAAGGTGACGCTCCCCCGCTTGCCAGCGGGAGAAAGGCGATAGCCGAGGCTCGCCTTGCCGTCCGCGAAGGCATCCGCGCCCGGCAGGCCGACGATGCCCGCCTGCACATAGCCCTCCGCCTCGAGACGCGGCGCGATGTCGCGCGGCCCCATGCCGCCGGCCGCGAGCAGCGCGAAGCCGCTGCGCCCGCCCGGTCCGAGCCGCTGGCGCCGCTCGGCAAGCAGCGATACCGGCAGACGGCCCAGCCCCCAGGCGAGCCCCAACGCGCCTTCCTCGGCGGAAGGGCCGGTGAAAGCGCGGCTGACGCGGCCATAGAGGCTCAGCGTCCCATTGCGGCCACTGGTCAGCCGATAATCGAGCCGGGCACCCGCCTGCGATCCGCCGAGCAGCGGCGCCTGAATGGCGCTCGGCGCGGTCTCCGGTCGCCACAGCATCCACGCCGTCGCCGACCAGCGCCCCGCCCCCGCTTGCCGGGACGGCGTCACCGGCGTGCCCATCATCGCCTCGGCGCGGCCGTCGCTGCCATTGACCAGCAGGTTCATCCGATCGACCACACCGCCGGACATGCGCGGACGAACGAAGCCGAGCGTGGAAGCCAGCATGAGATCGGCGGTATTGTTGCTCCAGCCTGTCATCGCGCGGGAGCCGCCAGCCAGCGGAGGCCGCGCGGCCGTCTGACCCGGCGATCGCGCGAAGGCCGCTCTTTCGGCCGCCTGCCGAGCGGGCGCGGCCGCGAGGGCCACCCTGCCGCCGCCATCGGTCACCGCGGCAAGATCGAGCTCGCCGGACTCGCCCGGCGCCATCGCCAGAGTCCACATCGTCGGCGCCAGCACGGAGAGCGCGCGCAGACCGACCCAGCCGCCCAGGCAATAACCGAGGAACCGAAGGGGGCGGCCGGCGCTGCTCAGACGCGCCTCGCTTCGGCTGCGTCAGGATAGCGATGCGCCGTCTTGTCCCAAGCCAGCGCCTGACCGCGCAGATGCCTCCAGTAGATGACCATCGCGCGCCGTGCCGCCATCATCGCGATGATGTTCGCTATGACGGTGCGCGGCACGGAAAGCAGCGCCTGCCTGGCCCCATAGGCCCGGAAAACAAACAGCATGCGCACGCACAGCCGCCAGATCAGCAGCGCGAAGGTGAAGCTGCACAAGAGCATCAACGGCGCCGGCCAGGGTGCAGGCGCACGCCCCGTCATCAGGTTGCCGGCCGCGACAATCCCCGCCAGAAGCAACCCGGCATAGGCCGCAAGCAGGATCAACGCCGCCAGCGCCGCGCGCCGGTCACGCAGGCGCATCCAGCCCTCGCGCCAGCGGCCCGTCCAGCCCATTCGATCCCAGCCGGCGAGTGCGATGCCAACCGTCCAGCGCGCCTTCTGGCGCACCGCGGCACTGAGCGTATCCGGGAAATATTCCCGCGTGGCAATGAGTTCGCCGCGGGCGTCCCGCATCCGCACCAGCACGCCCCGCCCGCCCGCTTCGCCCAGCCGCAGGCCAAGCTCATAATCCTCGGTCAAACTGCCGGCGTCGAAAGGCATGTCGCCTCGCTCGGCCGCGACCCGCCCGAGCGCCTGCCGGTTGAATCCGCAGCCGACGCCGGCAGATGGCAGCGCCGCGCCGAGCGCTTCGCGCACCGTGAGGGACTTGCCGTGCGCCTCGGCGAACTCATCGCAATAATGGCCCGCGACCCAACCCGCGCCGACCAGCGGCAGCACCGGCAACTGCACCAGCGCGAAGCGTGGAGCCAGCAGGCCGATCAGTCGCAGCGCGTCCGGATGCACGACATCTTCGGCATCGTGCAGCACGACAGCCAGCGCCTCGCGCCCGTGCGCTTCCTCCCAGCGCCGCAGGGCGCGCCAGAGATGGTTGAGGCAGTCGGCCTTGGTGGTCGGCCCGAGCCGGTGATTGACGACCATGGTCACGCGGTCAAAGCCGCGTTCGGCGATCAGATCGACCAGCACATCGATCGTGCCCGCGTCGTTCGGATAAACGCCGACGAAGATGTGAACGTCGTCGCCCGCCCATTTGTCGAGGCAATTGTTCAGCATGGCGCCGAGCACCGGGGCTTCGTCCCATGCGGGGACGAACACCGCGATCGGCCCCGCCGCGCCGGGCGGCGGCAATTCACGCGCCGTCATGCGCGGCATGCGGGAATAGACGGTGAGCGAACGCCAGACGCGGCGCGCGCCGTAAATCAGGTCGACGACGAGGTCATCGAGCCCGCCGATGAGCAGGCCGATTGCGGCAAACAGCAGAAGTTCGTTGCGCAGCGCCTCCAGCGCCGCGAATGCCGCCCCCATGTTCCCCCTCGCCCAGCGCCCCCCATGTCGCCCGGCCGCATCATATCGACCGATTGCTTAAGGATTTGCAAGGGGGTGCATTGCGGTCCGGGCCACCCTTTCGCAGCCTGAAACGGGGCGGGGCCGCCGCTTCCCCGCCGCATACTCGCATTTGACGCTCGCCGGGCGCTCCTCTAGCGAGACAGGGGAATGGCGCCCACCGCACCTCAGCCCCGCTCGACGCTGCGGGCCTTCCTTGCCGGAGAGGCCGGAAGCGGCGCGCTTCTCATCCTGGCCTCGGCCGCGGCCATCCTGCTGGTCAACATCTCGGCCGACGCGGCGCATGCCTATCATGCGCTTCTGCACCAGCCGCTCGGCCACACGCTCTCGGCCAAGCTGGGCGAGATGACGCCGCACCTCTGGATCAACGACGGGTTGATGGCGGTCTTCTTCCTGGTCGTCGGGCTGGAGATCAAGCGTGAGTGGCTGGACGGCCGGCTCTCGACCTGGGACCGCCGCCGACTGCCGATCGTGGCGGCGGCGGCCGGCATGATCGTGCCCGCACTCGCCTATCTGCTCGTTGCCGGGGCGCATCCCGGCCTGCGCGCGGGTTGGGCGATCCCGGCCGCAACCGACATCGCCTTCGCCATCGGCGTGCTCGCCCTGCTCGGCAAGCGCGCCCCACTCTCGCTCAAGCTGCTGCGCACCACGATCGCCATTGTCGACGACATGGGTGCTGTCGCCATCATCGCCGTCGCGTATACGGCCAGCATCAGCGGCGCGGCGCTCCTCGCCGCCGGTCTGGTCTATGGCGCAATGCTCTCGCTCGGCCGGCTCGGCGTGACGCGGCTCTGGCCCTTCCTGCTGCTCGCGGCGCTGCTCTGGTATTGCGTGCTGCTCTCCGGCGTGCACGCGACAATCGCCGGCGTGCTGGCCGCGACCGCAATTCCCATCCGCCTGACGCCCGGTGCGCCGGATGCGGCGGACAGCCCCCTGCATCGCCTCGAACACGGGCTGCATCCCTTGAGCGCCTATCTCATCGTGCCGCTCTTCGGCTTCGCCAACGCGGGCGTCGCGATCGAGCGGGACGTCGTCGGCGTGCTGGGCGCGCCGCTGCCCGCCGCCGTGATGCTCGGCCTTTTCCTCGGCAAGCAGATCGGCATCTTCGGCGCTATCTGGGCGAGCGTTCGCCTGGGGATCGCCACCCTGCCGCGCGGCGCGACCTGGCTGCAGGTCTATGGCCTGGCGCTGCTCTGCGGTATCGGCTTCACCATGAGCTTGTTCATCGGTGCCCTCGCCTTTCCCAGATCGCCCGCGCTGGTGGAAGACGCCAAGGCAGGCATCCTTGCGGGCTCGATCCTCTCCGCGCTCGGCGGCTTCCTCGTGCTGCGCTTCGCGCCGCCCCATCCCCTGCGCGATGAAATGGAAGCGGCGCAGGAGCGCGAAATCACTGCTGACGGCGACGTCAGCGCATGAAAAGCGGGCGCATCATGACCGTCGGTCTGCTCGGCGGTTCCTTCAATCCGGCCCACGGCGCGCACCGGGCAATCTCGCTGCAGGCCCGCGAGGCGCTCGACCTCGACGAGATCTGGTGGCTGGTCTCGCCGGGCAATCCGCTCAAGCCCAAGGCCGGCATGGCGCCCCTTGCCGCGCGCGTCGCCAGCGCCAGGAAGGCCGCCAAAAAGGCTCCAATCCGCGTCACGGCCATCGAGCGCGATCTGCGCACGCGCTACACGCTCGACACGCTGCGAAAACTGCGCCGACGCTATCCGCGCGTGCGCTTCGTCTGGCTGATGGGCTCGGACAATCTGGCCCAATTCCATCAGTGGAAAGGCTGGCGCGACATAGCGCGCACATGCGCCATTGCCGTTATCGCCCGGCCGGGCTATATTGCGGATGCTTTCGGCTCACCTGCCATGGCCTGGTTGCGGCGCTTCGTCCGACCCGCTAGCCAGAGGAAAAGCTGGACGAAATGGAGATTGCCGGCGCTCGTGCATCTGCGCTTCCGCCCTGATCCCCGATCGGCCACTCTGCTTCGGCAGAAGGCCCCCCATTGGCACCGCAGCTATGCTCTCGCCACGCCGCGCGACGGCGTGACCGGTCGCCTCATCCCGAAGGAGTGACTTTGCCCGACCCCTTACCGACCAGGATCGCCAGCCCCGCCAACGATGCGGGTTTCCCAGCCTCCGGCCTCGACGCCTCCGCTGAACGTCTCCACGAAGTCGTGATCCAGTCGCTTGACGACGATCAGGCGCAGGACGTCATCAGCATCCCGCTCGCCGGCAAGAGCAGCATCGCCGACCATATCGTGATCGCCTCCGGGCGCTCGTCGCGTCAGGTCGCCGCGATCGCGCAGAAGCTCTCGGAGCGGATCAAGCAGACGATGGGACGCAATGTCCGCATCGAGGGCTTGCCCGTGGCCGACTGGGTCCTCATCGATGCCGGCGACGTCGTGGTCCACATCTTCCGGCCCGAAGTGCGCAGCTTCTACAATCTCGAGCGGATGTGGGGCTTTACCGACGCGCCGCTCGCCGCCGGCGAGGCCTGATCCTCGCCCCAGCGCATCACGGGGGCTGAATGCTGCTGCACATTGTTGCGCGCGGCCGCATCGGCCGCTCGCCCGAGGCCGAGCTGGTCGAGCGCTACATGAAGCGCGTGACCTGGCCGACCCGCATCACCGAGCTCCCCGACAAGGGCGGCAAGGAGCCGCCCGCTCCCCAGATGCCTGTCGTCACCGTCATGCTGGATGAGACCGGAACGCAGATCGGCTCGCTCGCCTTTGCCGAGCGCCTCGGCCGCTGGCGCGACGACGGCATGCGCGAGTGCCGTTTCCTCATCGGCGCCGCGGACGGCTTCTCCCAGGCGGAGCGCGATGCCGCCAGCCTGCGCATCGCTTTCGGGGCGATGACCTGGCCCCACATGATGGCCCGTGCCATGCTCGCCGAGCAGCTCTGGCGCGCGACCAGCATCCTCGCCAATCACCCCTATCATCGCGAGGGATGAGCGCCCGGCATCGCTGACGGTCCGGCTTTCGCTCGCGCTTGTCGAAGGGGCGTTCTTGTCTCTATTGAAGCCGTTCAGGAAGAAGCTCAGGCCAACGGGGCCTGTGGAGACTAGCTCGGCCCCATGACCTCGCGCATCGCTCCTTTCCTTCTCCCGATCCTCGCCGTCCCCGTCGCACTGCTTGCCCAGAGCGCCGGCTCGCCCGTTCCCGGCACCAGCCTGGGCGAACAGCGCGCCGCGCTGGTGCGCGCCAAGGCCCAGGCCGAGGACGCCCGCAAGCGCAGCGAAGCGCTCGAAGCCCGTTCCCGCGCGGCAGCCGGCGCCGCTGACAAGACGCGCGACCAGATTGCCGCTCTCGCCGCACGCATCCAGCAGAGCGAGGCGGACGTGCGCGCGGGACAGGCCCGCATCGCCATCGTGGTCGCGCTCCAGCGTGAGCAGGCGCGCCGCCTTGCCGCGCGGCAGAAACCGATCGTCCGCCTCACAGCCGCGCTCCAGCAGATCGCCCGCCGCTCTCCTGTGCTCACGCTGGTCGAGCCGGGCAGCGTGAGCGACGCCGTGCATCGCCGCATTGTGCTGGCCCGCGTCATGCCCGTCGTCATGGCGCGCACGCGCGATCTGCGGGCGGAGATCGCGCGGAGCCGGGAATTGCGCCAGAGCGCGGAAGCCGCGGCGTCGGCTCTCACCCGCACCCGCGATGGCCTCACCGCGCACCGCCGGACACTTGCCGAACTCGAGCAGCGCCAGCGCATCACATCGCGGGACCTGCGCGCCGGCGCCAGCCTCGAGACCGAACGCTCGCTCGCCATGGGCGAGGAAGCGCGCGACATCGGCGAGCTCATGGCGAAGATCGAGGACGCGTCGGTCATTCGCGATGCCCTGATGCGCCTACCCGGCCCGACTCCGCGCCCTGCAGCGCCCGGCGATGCCCCGCCCCCGGCCGATGAGAGCACCGCGACGGCCAGCACGGGCACGCCCAGATATCGCCTGCCGGTGATCGGCGATGTCGTCACCGGCTTCGGCGAAGTCAGCGAGAGCGGCGTGCGCGCCCGCGGCCTGACGATCGCCACCGCACCGGCCGCGACCGTCGTGGCGCCCGCTGCTGGCCGCGTTGCCTTCGCGGGGCCGTTTCGCGGCTATGGCCGCATCGTCATCATCGAACATGGCGGGGGCTGGACAAGCCTGGTCGCCAATCTGGAGAAGCTGACGGCACAGGTGGGGGACCAGGTGCGCCAGGGCGATCCGATTGGCGCGGCGGGCCAGAACAGGCCGCGCCTGATCGTCGAGCTGCGCCGCCAGGAACGCCCGGTGGACATCGCCGCGCTGCTGCGTTGAGCCGTGCATGGGAGGTGCCGCGCCGTTCAGCGAAGCGTAACCCTTGCCCACTCAAAGTGCAGCCGCGCTAGGCAGACCCTGCAATCGCGCTTATAGTTCGTTCAAAGGCTCAATCTCGAAAGTCATCGAATGCCAAGCGCCCGCCGCACGTTCCTGGTCCGCTCCGCAGCCATTCTCGGCGCCATCGCGCTGGTCCCGGCCTCCACCTCGGCCGTTACCGAAAGCGAGAGCGAAACTTACAAGCAGCTCGACCTGTTCATGGACGTCTTCCAGCGCGTCCGCGCCAGCTATGTCGAGAAGGTCGACGACGCGACGCTCATCAAGGGCGCGATCGAGGGCATGCTTTCGAGCCTCGACCCGCACAGCTCCTATCTCGACGCCCGCGACTTCACCAATCTGCGCACCCAGACTGAGGGCAGCTATGGCGGCCTGGGTCTTTCGGTCACGCTGGAAGAAGGCGTGGTCAAGGTCATCGCGCCGACCGACGACACGCCGGCGGCCAAGGCCGGCATCAAGGCCGGCGACTATATCACCCACATCGACGGCAAGCTGATCTACGGCAGCTCGCTTGACGAGGCAGTCGACAAGATGCGCGGCGAGCCGGGCACGGCGGTCAAGCTGACAATCGCCCGCTCCGGCCGCGACGAGCCCTTCGACCTGACGATGACGCGCGCGATCATCGACATCAAGCCGGTCAAATGGTCGGTGAAGGACAATGTCGGTGTCATCAAGATCGTGAGCTTCTCCGCCGACACCGGCGCCGACGTGCAGAGCGCGATCCGCAGCATCGACAAGTCGCTGGGCAAGAAGCCGATCGGCTATGTGATCGACATGCGCTCGAACCCGGGCGGCCTGCTCGACGAGGCCGTGTCCGTCTCCGACGCCTTCCTCGACAAGGGCGAGATCGTCTCGCAGCGCGGTCGTGCGCGCGGCGACAACCGCCCCTATTATGCGCGCCCTGGCGACGACGCCCAGGGCCTGCCCGTCATCGTGCTGATCGACGCCGGCTCGGCCTCCGCCTCCGAGATCGTGGCGGGCGCCCTGCAGGACCATCACCGCGCCCTCGTCATGGGCGAGCGCAGCTTCGGCAAGGGCAGCGTGCAGACGCTCCTTCCGCTCTCGTCCGACACGGCGCTGCGCCTCACCACCGCGCGCTATTACACGCCGTCCGGCCGGTCCGTGCAGGAAGGTGGCATCGAGCCCGATATCCTCGTGCCGCAGATCTCCGATCCGGACTATGCCAAGCGCCCGAAATATCGGGAGAGCGACTTGCGCAAGCATCTCATCAACGAGGCGAAGCTGGACCGCGCCGAACTTGAGGCGGACACCAACACGGATCCCCGCTTCACGGCTACCCCGGAAGACCTGAAGAAGCAGGGAATCGAGGACTTCCAGCTCCATTACGCTCTGCAGACGCTCGGCCGGCTGACGCCGCCGGTGCAGGTCGCTCAGGTCAAGGACAAGAAGGCGCCCAAGCAGAAATAGTGATGATGCGCGAGACCATCCTTTCCCGCGCCCGGCTGGTGGCGATCCTGCTGCCGGTCGCGTTGCTCGGCGGCGCCATCGCGTCGCAATATATCGGCGGGCTGGTTCCGTGCGAGATGTGCATGTGGCAGCGCTGGCCGCACCTCGCCGCCATCTTCGCGGCGCTCGCCGCCATCGCCCTGCGCGGCAATCCGCCGATGAGCGCGGTCTTCACCCTGCTCGCGGCCCTCGGCATCGCGACCAGCGGCGCCATCGGCGCCTTCCATGCCGGCGTCGAATATGGCTGGTGGGAAGGCTTCACCACCTGCTCGACCATGGCCAAGCCGACGCCCGGCCAGTCCATGCTCGACACGATCATGCAGGCCAAGCTGGTGCGCTGCGACGTCGCCCCCTGGGATCTCTTCGGCATTTCGCTCGCCGGCTATAACGCGATCTTCTCGATCGGCGGGGCGTTGCTGATCTTCGCGCTGGTGCGCAAATGGAGCAAGACATGATCGGCCCCGCGCCACGCCCCGGCCAGCGCAAGGCCGATGCCGACGCGATGTTGCGCGTCGACCAGGCCGGTGAATTCGGCGCGATCCGCATCTACGCCGGGCAGCTTGCCGTGCTCGGCGACCGCCATCCCATCAGCCGCGAGATTGCCCGCATGGCCGCTCAGGAAGAGCGTCACCGCAAGCATTTCGATGCGATGATGGCGCAGCGCGGCGTGCGCCCGACCGTGCTTCAACCCTTCTGGCATGTGGCCGGCTTCGCGCTCGGCGCGGCAACGGCGCTGCTCGGGCCGCAAGCGGCGATGGCCTGCACGGCGGCAATCGAGACCGAAATCGACGATCATTACGGCCGCCAGCTCGACGAACTGGGCGGCGGCGATCCGGAACTCTCCGAGGCGATCGCGGATTTTCAGGCGGAAGAGGTCGAACATCGCGAGGCCGCCATCCAGCATGGCGCCGAATCCGCGCCCGCCTATCCCCTGTTATCCGGGCTGATCCGCCTCGGATGTCGCGCTGCCATCTCGTTGTCCCAGCGTTTTTGAAGAGGAACCGTTCGTCATGCGCGCCTTGCTTTCCGCCCTCGTCCTGAGCACCGCCATCCTTGGCAGTCCCGCTCTTGCTCAGCCGGCAGCGCCCGCGATCGGCCCGGCGGACACGGAGAAGGTCAAGCAGGTGTTCGTCTATGGCGACGACCCCTGCCCGCCGAGCCAGGGCGAGGAAATCGTCGTCTGCGCCCGCATGCCGGACAATGAGCGCTACCGCATCCCCAAGGACCTGCGCTCCGACCCCAATGATCCGCGCGTCCAGAGCTGGGGCAATCGGGCGCGCGCGCTCGAATATGTGGGCGCGGAAGGTATCAACAGTTGCTCGCCGACGGGCGGGGGCGGCTTCACCGGCTGCTTCCAGCAACTCGCCGCGGCCGCACGCGAGGAACGCAAGACCACGCTCGGCAGCGCCAGCTGGGCCGACGCCGTGCAGAAGGCCCGCGAGGAACGCCTCGGCAATCTCGACGCGGAGTCGGAGGCCGTCGAGCAGCAGGCCCAGGCCGAGGAAGCCGCCGAGGCTGCCGAAGCCGCACGCCGCAAGGCCGCGGAGGACGCGGCACGCCAGCAGGGACCGAGCGAACAGAAATAAGGTCGCCCCGATTCCCACGAGGCTCTAGAGCGGCTCCATTCCCTGGAAGGAGTCGCCATGAGCCGCCCGCCGTTTCCGCCATTCACCGACGAGACCGCCGCACAGAAGGCGCGGATGGCCGAGGATGCCTGGAACGGGCGCGATCCGGCCAGGGTCGCGCTTGCCTATACGCCGGACAGCCTGTGGCGGAACCGGGCGGAATTCATCAACGGCCGCGCCGAGATCGAGGCGTTCCTGACGCGGAAATGGGCGCGGGAACTCGACTATCGCCTCATCAAGGAGGTCTGGGCGCATCAGGGCGATCGTATCGCGGTGCGCTTCGCCTATGAGTATCGCGACGACAGCGGCACCTGGTTCCGCGCCTATGGCAACGAGAACTGGCAGTTCGACGCCGAGGGGCTGATGGCGGTGCGGATCGCCTCGATCAACGAGCATCCGATCTCCGAGGAGGAGCGCAAGTTCCGCTGGCCGCTCGGCCGCCGTCCCGACGACCATCCCGGCCTTTCCGACCTCGGTCTGTAGCCCAGCTTCACAGGAAATATTGCAGCTTCACGGCCGTCGCGCTGGCGCCGGCAGGCACATGGATGCGGACCGCCGCGAAGCTGGGCGGGCCGAAAAGGATGCGCGGATTGCGCGAGAAGCCCACGCCCTCGCGGGGGATGCCGAGCATCGTGTCGACCTTGTCGTTGCCGTTCTCGTCATGCAGCACGAGCAACGCATAGTCGCCGGGCGGCACGGCCTCGAAAGCCAGCTGCGCCCCGGCTCCGGCCGCCGCGCTCCCCTTGAGCGCCTGCGGGTCCTTCTCGCATTTGGGGTAAAAGGCGGGATTGCGCGTGAGGCAGGCGCGCACATAGCCCTTGGCCGAGCGTAGCCCCTCGAAGCGGACGGTCAGCGTGCCCGTATCCGCCGTCGCGGCGGCGAGGGGGCCGCCGAGCAGCAACAGCGTCGACAGGGCCATGGCACTCAATCGTGCGGTGCGGTGCCTCATCCATGCTCCCTTACCGGCGTTTGATCCTGCACCGGCGCGAAGCTCTCCGCCAGCCCCTTGTCGGTGCCGCAGAGTTTGTCCCAGAAGCGGAAATAGAGGCCATAATTGCAACGATACTGCTCGTGATGCCGCTGGTGATGCGAGGCGGTGATGAGCCAGCGTCCGGCCGGCCCACGCACCAGCCAGCGCGGAAACATCTCCCAGCCCATGTGATTGGTGACGCCCATGATCGTCATTAGCGTCAGCACGACGCCCAGCGCGGCGACATGGATCGGAATGACGAACACCAGCGCCGGAATCACCACCGCGCCGGTCACCGCTTCGAGCGGATGGAAGCTCATCGCCGCCCAGGCGGTCGGCGGACGGCTGGCATGATGGACGGCATGCGCAGCGCGGAACAGCGCCGGACGGTGCATCAGCCTGTGCGTCCAGTAGAACCATGTGTCGTGCGCGGCGAGATAGAGCAGCACCGAGACCGGCAGATACCAGAGCGGCCGGGCGGCGAGGTCCGTGTAGATCAACGTCCACCCACGGTTCTGCCAGCCCCAGGCGACCAGCCCGGCAGGCAGGCCGAAGATCAGCGCGCTCCACAGCGACCAGCGTATCTCGCTGCCGATCTGGCGATCGAGTCCCGCGTAAAACCCCGGCCGCGTCAGCCGCGTGGCGAGCGCGAAACCGCCGCTGGAGAGCAGATAACGCACCGCAATGATGCTCGTCATCGCGGCCATGGAGGCAAAGATGAACGGCAATGCCTGCATGGAGAGACGCTATAGGCCCGCCCGCGCCCGATGGAAACGGCGCAAAACCGCGACCGCGCGGCCCCGGCGCAACTTCTGGAACTTCCCTCGTGTAGTGCATGAGATATTTTCTCAAAAGTTCCTGTTTTCAGTGCCTTGTGATGACGAACCTTAGCAGGGGTCGCGCGGTGTAGGACAGCGCCTTCCCGCCTTCTGATCGCCCGCACTGTGCAAAAGGAACTTAACCGGGGCGTCAGCCGTTTAGACGCCACGAGGAAAAGCTCGCCGGAAGCGCTGGAAACGGCGATTTTCGGACAGTTGCACCGTGTCGCTGGACACGCAGAGGGAGTGGAGCCCAAATGATTAACATCATCATCGTGCTGATCGTCGTCGGCGTGCTGCTTTGGCTGGTGAACAATTACATCCCGATGGACGGGAAGATCAAAAGCATCCTGAACATCGTCGTCGTCATTATCGTCGTGCTCTGGCTGCTCCAGACGCTCGGCGTGCTGGGCTCGCTCGGCGGTGTCGGAGTGCGATAGGCGCTGAATTCCGTGCGAAACCCGCCGCCATTGCCGGGGCGAACTCGGTAGCTATTCCACACGCATGAAATGCTCCGGCATGGGCGGATAGATGATCGGCTTCTCTCCGTAGCGCTTCTTCAAAGCGACCCGGCGGCGATCCGACGAATAATCCTCCGGATCCAGTTCTTCGCGATATCGGAACTGGGCATCGAACTGCGCGCCCTTGACCTCATATTCCATAACGATCCAGCGCTTGGACTTTTTCCGCTCGCTCGCTTCCCATGCTTCGCGCGCTAGGTCGCATAGTTCCGAGGATGAATCATAATAGCGAACGACCGCGCCCTCATCCATGAACACGGCGCCAAAAACAGAAGCATCTTCGACCTCGATGTAGATATACAGCCCGTCCGTCTTGCCACCGACGATACGGGCTCCCTCCTGCCCGATCTCCGCGAGCATGGGGCCGATCTTGTCGAACATGTCATCGGTCATTTCTCCGGCCCTTTCGTTCGTGCCGGATTTCGCGAACGAAGCGCCTGTCGAGGAAGGCCGGACGGTTGATGCGTTACGCCTTGCGTGAGCCATGTTCGCGCCCTCGGAAGAGTGTGCCTTGGGCAGAATCGCAGGGCCGCTCGCTTGGCTCACGGAATGCGTTGCCAGCGCCGCGATGAGGATTGTCAATCGGCAGGCGATCCTGGCTCGCGCCCGGTTGCACGCGTTTCGATCTCTTCGCTCATTGCCCATCCTGCCGCTCCCCCCTTCGCCAGAATAGACCAAGTGTCGCGCGACATCTCAAGACCTTCGCCGTTTTGGATATGTTTGTGCCGGCACGGTCGTTTTCCGGCGCAGGCTCGGGCACCCGGCGGCGATGCACGTCGAAGCAGGCCGACCGAATGCGATCGGCATTCCCTTCGCCCCTGGCACAGATAGCCAAGCGCGTTTCGGTCCGCTACCTGTCCCCCCGTGACAGGGGACAAGCCCATCGACCTCGCCATTGTCGGCGCCGGCCTGGCCGGGAGCCTGATCGCGCTTGCGCTGCGGGCGCGGCGGCCGGAGCTGCGGGTGGTGCTGATCGAGGAGGCGCGAGGCGCGGGCGGCAATCACCTCTGGTCCTGCTTCCCGGGTGACGTGGCCCCCGCCGACCGCTGGCTGATCGAGCCGCTGATCGTGCATGGCTGGGGCGGGCATGAGGTGCGCTTTCCCGACCGGGCGCGCACGCTGGAGGCCGGTTATGCAAGCCTGACCAGCGCGCGACTGGACGCGGTGCTGCGGCAGGCGATGCCGGCCGGCGACCTGATGTTCGGGCGCGCGGCGGCAGCGCTGTCCGCGACGTCGGTGACATTCGCGGACGGCAGCCTGATCCGCGCGGGCGGCGTGATCGATGCGCGCGGGCCGGGCGACATGACGGCGCTCGATCTCGGCTACCAGAAGTTCGTCGGCATGGGCTGGCGCTGCGAGACGCCGCACGGCCTTGCCCGCCCGATCATCATGGATGCCACCGTCGACCAGAGCGAGGGCTATCGCTTCGTCTATGTGCTGCCGCTCACGGCCAGCGAGCTGTTCATCGAGGACACTTATTACACGACCGGGCCGGCGCTGGACGAGGCGGCGCTGGGCGAGCGGATCGCGGCCCATGCGCAGGCGCAGGGCTGGCGGGGCGCGCCGAGCGGACATGGCGAGACCGGCGTGCTGCCGGTTTGCATGGCCGGCGACATCGATGCGCTGTGGGCGGCCGAGGCGCCGGGCGTCGCCAAAGTCGGGCTGCGCGGCGGCTTCTTCCATGCGCTGACCGGCTATTCGCTGCCCGATGCGGTGCGGACGGCGCTCGCTATCGCGGGCATACGCGACCTCTCGGGTGCGGCGCTCCACATCGCCCTGCGGACCCGCGCGCGGGAGCATTGGCAAGGCCAGGCCTTCTACCGGATGCTGGCCACCCTGCTGTTCCGCGCCGCCGAGCCGACCGAGCGCTGGCGGGTGCTGGCGCGGTTCTACCGGCTTGACCCGGCGCTCATCAGCCGCTTTTACGCGGGCCAATCGACCTTCACCGACAAAGTGCGTATCCTCACGGGCAAGCCGCCCGTGTCGATCGCCCGCGCCATTCAAGCCCTTGGAGCCGCCCGCTAGATGAAAAGAGCCGTGGTCATCGGGGCCGGATTTGGCGGACTGGCGCTGGCACTGCGCCTGCAATCGGCGGGAATCGCGACCACCATCGTCGAGGCGCGGGACCGACCCGGCGGCCGGGCCTATGTGTGGAAGCGGGACGGCTTCACCTTCGATGCCGGGCCGACGGTCATCACCGATCCGGATTGCCTCGCGCAGCTCTGGCGCCTTTCCGGCCATGACATGGCGGACGACGTGACGCTGCTGCCGGTCAATCCCTTCTACCGGCTGAACTGGCCGGACGGGACCAATTTCGACTACACCAATGACGACCGGCTGCTCCACGCCGAGATCGCCAAGCTCGACCCCGCCGATGTCGCGGGCTACCAGAAGTTCCTCGCCTACAGCAGCGACGTCTATCGCGAAGGCTACGAGAAACTCGGCCATGTCGCCTTCCTCGACTTCAAGTCGATGCTGCGGGCGGCGCCGGACCTGGCGCAATATCAGGCCTGGCGCTCGGTCTATTCCATCGTCTCGGGCTTCGTGCGCAACGAGAAGTTGCGGCAGGCGCTGAGCTTTCACACGCTGCTGGTAGGCGGGAACCCCTTCTCCACCAGCGCCATCTATGCGCTCATCCACAAGCTGGAGAAGCAGGGCGGCGTCTGGTTCGCCAAGGGCGGTACCAATGCGCTGATCGCGGCGATGGTCACGCAGTTCGAGCGGATCGGCGGCGTGCTGCACCTCGGCGATCCGGTGGAGACCATCGAGACGGTGGGCGACCGGGCGAGCGCGGTGGCGACCCGCGCGGGGCTGCGCTTCGAGGCGGATGCCGTCGCCAGCAATGCCGACCTCATGCACAGCTATCGCGACCTGCTCGCCGGCCACGCCCGCGGGCCGCGCATGGCGCACAAGCTGGATCGCAAGCGCTGGAGCCCCAGCCTGTTCCTCGTCCATTTCGGCATCGAGGGCACCTGGCCGGGCATTCCGCACCACATGATCCTGTTCGGTCCGCGCTACAAGGAATTGCTGACCGACATCTATCAGCATGGCGTGCTGGCCGAGGACTTCTCGCTCTACCTGCATCATCCGACGGTGACCGATCCGGGCCTCGCGCCGCCGGGCCACTCGACCTTCTACGCGCTGGCGCCGGTGCCGCATCTCGGCAAGCTGCCGGTCGACTGGGGGCAGGTCGGCCCGATCATGGAGAACCGCATCCTCGACGAGATCGAGCGGCGGCTGATCCCGGACATACGCTCGCGCATCAAGGTCAAGTTCTCCTATGCGCCGCCGGATTTCGCGCACGACCTCAATGCGCATATGGGCAGCGCCTTCAGCCTGGAGCCGCTGCTGACGCAGAGCGCCTGGTTTCGCGCGCATAATCGCGACGATGTGCTCTCCAACCTCTATTTCACCGGGGCAGGCACCCATCCCGGCGCAGGAATTCCCGGCGTCGTCGGCTCGGCCCAGGCAACCGCAACCCTGATGCTGGAAGATTTGGCATGACTCACTTCAAGCGCCTAGCCGTCTATTGCGGCTCGGCGACACCCGCCGACCCTATCTACATGGAGCTCGCCCGCGCGGTGGGCACCGGCCTCGCGCAGCGCGGCATCACCGTCGTCTATGGCGGCGGCAAGGTGGGCCTCATGGGCATGATCGCGGACAGCGCGCTGGCAGCGGGCGGCGAAGTGATCGGCATCATCCCCGAAGCGCTGGTGCATGCCGAGGTCGCGCATCGCGGCCTCACCGAACTGCATGTCGTGCCGGACATGCACAGCCGCAAGGCGCTGTTCACCTCGCTCTCGGACGGTTTCGTGACGCTGCCCGGCGGCGTCGGCACGATGGACGAGCTGTGGGAGGCGGTGAGCTGGGCGCAGCTAGGCTATCACCAGAAACCGGTGGGGCTACTCAACGCCGGCGGCTTCTACGACCAGCTCATCGGCTTCAATCGCCACATGATCGAGGTCGGCTTCATTCGCCCCGCCCATGCCGGCATCCTGATCGCGCGCGACACGCTGCCCGACCTGCTCGACGCGATGACCGCCTATGAGCCGCACGAGACCATCTTCGCGATGAAGGTCGATCGGCTTTGAGCCTCGCTCCTCGGCGCCCATCCTGGTTCCCGGAGGGGCCATAGTGGACGCGATCCGCCCCGCTTTGGTCGCCCATGCGCGGGACAGCATCTCGCGCGGGTCCAAGAGCTTCCGAACCGCCTCGCGGCTGTTCGACGAGGTGACGCGCGAGCGGGCGTGGCTGCTCTATGGCTGGTGCCGCGCCGCGGACGACATTGCCGACGGACAGGATCATGGCGGGGTGATGCACGCGACCGAGGATCCGCAGGCGCGCCTCGCGGACATTCGCGCGCGCACCGACCGGGCGCTGGCGGGCAAGGCGGGGCTGGACGATCCGGCCTTTGCCGGACTCGGCGTGGTGGCGGCGGAATGCGCCATCCCCCGCCGCTACATGGACGACCTGATCGAAGGCTTCACGCTCGACGCGGCGGGCTGGCGACCGCAGAGCGAGGGCGATTTGCTGCGCTACTGCTACCATGTCGCAGGGGCGGTGGGCTGCATGATGGCGATCGTGATGGGCGTCGCGCCGGACGACGAGGCGACGCTGACCCGCGCCTGCGACCTCGGCCTCGCCTTCCAGCTCGCCAATATCGCGCGCGACATCGCCGAGGATGGCGCGGCCGGGCGCTGCTATCTGCCGGCCGCGTGGCTCGCCGAGGCAGGCATAGATCCCGCCGATCCGCTGGCGTCGCACTCCCGCGGTGCCTTGGCGGGCCTCGCCGAACGGGTAGCGACGCTGGCCGGGCGTTATGAGAAAAGCGCGCGGCTGGGCACCCCGGCGCTCGCCTTCCGCTCGGCCTGGGCGGTGCTCGCGGCGGCGGGCATCTATGGCGAGATCGCGCGGCATGTCGCAGCCGATCCGGCCGGGGCGCTTGATCGGCGCATGTTCACCACCAAGGCGGAGAAATTGCGCTGGCTGCTGCGGGCGGCCGGGCAATCGGCGCGGCGGGAAGCACTCTACCCGCCGGTGCCGCGCGATGCCGCGCTCTGGCAGCGGCCCGCCTGACCTGACGCAATTGTGGGTTGCCGGAACGCCGAGTCGCTTCGGCCGAGGCTTCCGCGTGTCTTCTTTGTCGACACCCGAAATCGGCTGATTTCTCGCCCAGATCGGCCGATCTTGACAAAGTGCACGCATCTATATAGCCATATAGCCATATAGCTATATAGAGGATAAGCTATACGATGAACCTGGACAGCGCCTTCTCCGCGCTTGGCGATCCGACCCGCCGGGCCATTCTCGCCCGGCTGGCGCTCGGCGAGGCCACGGTGATGGAACTGGCCGAGCCGTTCGCGATGACGCAGCCGTCCATCTCCCGTCACCTCAAGGTGCTGGAAACGGCGGGGCTGATCGCGCGGCGCATCGAGGGGTCGAAGCGGCCCTGCCGGCTGGTGCCGGCGGCGGTCGACGAAATGGACCAGTGGCTCGGCCTGCTCCGCAAGGCCCTGACCGCCAATTACGACAGGCTGGACAACGTCCTTGCCGAGATAGCCAACATGACCGGAAAGGAAGAGCAATGAGCAATCTCGCGCTTGCAACTGAAGGTGACACCCAAATCGTCGTGACCCGGCGCTTCGCCGCGCCGCCCGAGGCGGTCTATCGCGCCCATGTCGAGGCGGAGCTCGTCCGCAAATGGATGCTGGGGCCGGACGGCTGGACCATGCCGGTCTGCCTCAGCGATGCGCGGCCGGGCGGGCAAATCCGCTATGAATGGGCAAACGGCAAAGGCGCCGGCTTCCGCATCACCGGCGAATATGTGACGCTCGAGCCGTTCAGCCGCATCGTCCATATCGAGCGGATGCACCTGCCCGATCCGACGCCGGACAATCATGTCGAGACGCGTTTCGAACCCGACGGCAGCGGCACATTGATGACGATGCGGATGACCCTGCCCGACAGAGAGACGCGCAAGGCGATGCTCGCGAGCGGCTTCGAGCAAGGCATGGAGACGGGCTATGTCCGGCTCGAGGCGATGCTGGAAACCGCCGACTGAGAGGAGCCGTCACGCTCCTGCGAAAGCGTTGCCGGGGGCGGTGCAGCATTGAAAACCCGCGGCGCCGCTTTCGCAGGAGCGTCCCGTGGCCGCGCGATCGTCTCGCGCGGCCGCAAAGCTCAGAACCGGAAGCCGACGCCGAGCAGGACGTTGTCCCGGTTGACACCGCCCACGATGGTCGCGCTGCCCTCCTTGATCCGATAGTCTGAATAATCGGTGTGGACGTAGTCGAGGCGGGCATAGACGTTCGCCAGCAGGTCGACCTGGACGCCCGCGCCGATGTGATAGCCGTCCATCTCGTCCGACACGCCGAAGCTGTTCGCGGGCGTCACATAGTCGATATAATCGAGCTTCACCTGCCCGTTGGAATAGCCGCCGCGCGCATAAAGCAGGATGCCGGGCGTCACCTTCACGCCCGCGCGCACGCCCAGCGTGATGTTGCGGCCGGACTTGGCGCAGGTCTGCACCTCGGTGAACACTTCGGCACATTCCTTGGTCGACGAATCCGCGAGGCCAGCATAGGCGCCGAGCGTGAAGCCGCTGAGGTCGACGTCGTAGCCGATCTCGCCGCCATAGTGGATGCCGTCATCCTTCTGCTCGCTGGTGTCGCCGCTGGTGCCGACGTCGGTGTGCTGGTGCATCGAGATCTGGTCGAGGCCGGTCTGCAGCTCGGCCCGGAAGCCGGTCTGCGCCTGTGCCCCGGTCGCGGTGGCCATGGCGGTCGCGGCAAGGATGGCCACGGGGATGATTGTCTTCACGCGTCACTCCGTCACTTGTTGGTTCGTGCCCTCCCCAACAGTGTGACGGAGACATTATCCCGGAGCCGTGATGGCTCCTTGGGGGCTTCCGCTATTCCTGCGCGCTCGCCACGCAACTCCACGAAGCCGCCGCGTCAGGATCACCCTCCCCTTCGCGCCTGACGACTTGCGGCCAGACGCAGACCGGGCGGCTTATCTTGCCGTCGGCGCGGGTGGCGACGAGGGTTCCGGGCGCCTGTCCCCTGTCGACCCACGCATCGAGCGCGCCCAGCCAGTCGACCAGATCCGCGCCCGGCCCGCCGCGGCAATGCTCGACGCCGGGCAACATGTAGGTGCGCAGGCTGGCGGCCGCGTCGCGCGTGTCGGACTTGGCGACGCCCTTCGCATAATCAAGCGTACCGACCGGGCTCGGGCCGGGATCGGACTCGCCGTGCCACAGGATCAGCTTGCCGCCCTTCGTGAAGAAAGCCGAGAGATCGGGATTGGTCGCCTCATAGGCCTTGGCGAAGGCGCTCGCGCGCGCCTCGGGCACGTCGATGTTGGGATCGAGCTTGCCGAAATCGACCTTACGCTCGCCGAACAGCACGGAGGACAGCCCGATCATGCCGCCGCCATTGGCCTGATTGTTGCCGGTGCCCGCCACATTGATGAAGCGGCTCCAGCCGAGTTCCCCACCCTTGCTGAGCGGGAACTGCGCCCAGCTTCCATCGGGCCCGCGGATGCCGGCATACATGGTCCCGACCGCCGCGACCTGCGCCGCCGAGAGGCAAGAGGCAGCCGCCTGCCCCGGCTTGCACAGCAGCGCCTTGGGCTGCCACGCGCAGGCGCGCGGCTGGCCGACGATGCCGTCGCTCGCACCGTCCTTCGCGTCGCAAGCCTTGAGCACGGCATCGTTGACCAGCTTCAGATGCGCCTCGGTGAACGCGCCCCTGGCGAAACCGTTGTTGCGCAGGATCGCGCTCGACTGCACCTGCAGCGAATAGACCGGGGCGCCCGCAATGATGCCGTCATAATCCTCGGGGAAGCGTTGCGCCTCCATCAGCGCCATGCGCCCGCCGGTCGAGCAGCCCTGGAAATAGGCGCGGCTCTGCGCCCGGCCATAATGGCTGCGGATCAGCGCCTTGCCCGCGACGGTCATGCGGTTGATCGCGCGCCAGGCGAAGTCGGTCGCCGCATCGGGCGTATTGACCCAGGCATTGCTCCACGGCTCCGGCGAGGGATGGCCGCCGTCGGTCTGCGCTGTGGCATAGCCGGCCTTGAGGCCCTCTGCCGCCGCGCCGAGCGTCACGTTGCCCGCCCAGCCACCGCCGCCGATGCCGAGCAGCTTGCCGTTCCAGTTGGCGGGCAAGCGATAGACCACGCCGATGGAGGAGCCGGGAACAGGCGAGAGCGTGCCGCTCACTTCGCAATAGGCCGGCAGGTTCGTCGCCGCGTCCGCCTCGACCCAGCGCGCGCTGGCGCTGGCGGCGCCGAACGCGCTCGCATTGCCGGCGGCCGAACAACGCGCCGCGTCGGTGCTTTGGGCGGAGGCAGGGGCTGCGATCAGCCCCGTCCCGATCGCCGTCACGGCCAAAGAAATCACGATCCCCGCCTTGCGCATATCTCTCTCCCAAATCTGTTCTGGGGAACATGCTTAGGCAGCTAATTACAGTCATGCCAGCGGAAGGTTGTGACTTGTAGCGCGCGTGAAATCCGGGCCTCCCCCGTTGCTGCCGTTATCGTTCGCGCCAATCCTTCGGCGCGTTGACGTTAGGGCTTGTCGCCAGATTCAGCTCAAGGAATGTCTTGCCGTCATCGGCCACCGCGCCGATCGTGTAAGCCCCGTAGCTCGCCAACTCCAATTCGGCGGCATTTGTGGCCGGATCGACCTTCACGCGATAAACATCCGGATCGAACGTGTCGTGCACGAAGAAGAAGACGTAACGCGACAGCGCCTTGTCCGCGTCACCCGCCACCCGCATGCGTACCTTCCGCCATCGTCTGCCGATCGAGGACGGGACCACGATCGCCGATAATCGGCGCCCGTTCATTTCCTCCTCGCCCCCGAAGCGGCCCCGCTGGGGATCGTCGCGGTCCGTCACCTCCGGCAACAACGCCTTTATCTGAGCGATGCTGTGGGCTCTGTCCTTGCTATCGTTTCTGCTCCTCAGCCCTTTCCGATCCGGAGACGCCTGAGCCACCAGGTCGACAACGCCGGCAACCTGCGCGGAAAGGGCACCAATCTGTTGCCGCGTCTGCAGGAAGGTTTCCTCGCGACCAGCCTTCGCTTCATCGCGCAACCGTTCGATCGCCGCCACGGGGTCATCAAACTCGAAAGAGCCGCCGTCCTTGCCCACCTCCCCCTTGCGCAGCACGGGTGCGGCGAGTGCCAAGATGCCGAGCCCAACCAGGGCGATCATCTCCCAGCCGGGATCACGCACCAGCCCTGCAAGCCACAGCGCCACGAAGCCGAAGATCAGCGTGCCGATCCCGGTCAAGATGAGCATGACGCGGCGATAGCGGGAAATCTGATCGAGGATCAGTTGCTTCCGATAGCTCTCGAAAAAATCGTCGTTCGTCTGGGGATTTTCATCGACGCCTCGAACGTCAGGTCGACCGAGACCACGTCCTTATGGCGTTTCGATGAGATCTTCAGCGACTGATGGCTCGATAACGGAGGTATTCACCGCGACAGCGGCGCGCTGCCGCCACCTCAGCGAAGGATGAGGACACCGCCCGCGAGCAGGAGCAGGACGCCGAGCACGCGGTCGACATACCAGCCGGGCGGTGTGAATTTCTCGGCGAGAACGATGAGGGCGAGGATGCCCACCCAGGCGAGGTTCATGACGCCGCCGACGAAGAGGAGGAGCATCAGCAGGCCGCAGCAGCCGATGCAGTATGCGCCGTGCCGAAGACCCATGACCAGCGCGCCGTCGGCGCCGCGCCGCCAGTAGCGCGTGAGGAAGGCAACCGGCGACTGGCACCAGGAGAGGCAGGCGCGCTTGAGCGGGCTCGCCTCGAACAGTCCCGCCGCCACCAGCAGAGCGCCCGCGATCCGTTCATTGCCCAAAGCCAGCGAGGCGCTCGATACGAGGCCGCTCGCCACCAGCGCCGCCTGCGCTACGGCGGCGAGTACCGCGAAGGCGATCCAGAGCAGCAGATAGGTTAGCGCGAACAGCAAAGTCGCGCCGCTGCCGAGGCCGTGACGGCGCGAGAAGACGTCATGCAGCAGGATCATCGGCGCGGCGGAAGGCAGCATCATCGCGACCATCATGATCGCCCACATGAGCGCGGTGCTACCGAGATAATCGAGCGTCCATGGCTGAACCGGTGCACCGGCCATCATGCCGCTCATGTCCATGCCCGCCATATCGGTGCCGGGCATTTCCATTCCACCCATGTCCATTTCCGGCATGCCGGGCATCGGCGCCATGGGTGGCGCGGCGGGATAGGCCATGCGCCACAGCCACCACCAGGCCAGCGCGGAAAGCGCGACGATGCAGAGCGCGAGAATCATGCCCTGGCGCGAGGCGATGAGGGAGATGAGGGCCGGGCGCTCTTGCGCCTCGGGCGGCTGCGTCATGCAGCGCCGTGCGTCGAGAGATCGAGCATGGCGACATGGGCGTGGCGGCCGCTCCAATCCAGCGCCACCGGCCCCGTCGCCTTGCTGTCGCCGCTGGCGAACTCGGCCATGCGATATTCAAAGCCCTGCGGCAGCACCACTTGCGCACGGTGCTCCACGCCGGTGACCGGATTGCGGATCGGCCCCGTGGCCGTCTCCAGGATACCGGGGATGTGAACCCGGCCCACGCGCGTCTCCAGATCGATCTCGAAGTCGATCGGCACGAACAGCGGCTCGTGCAGCGTCTCGATCACGGTCGCGAAAACATTGAAGATCGTCGCGCCGGGATCGGTCTCGCCGCCGGAGAGAATGGTGAGGATGGCGCCGCGCTGCGCCTCGTTGGCGGCGCTGTCCACGACGACGAATGCCTCGCCGCGCCCTTCATGGATCGGCCCCGGCCAGCCGAACATGCCTGCCCATGTGATGCCGGAGAGATCGAGATCACCGAAATAGCCCTCGTCGATGCGCATCGCCGTCATCGCCCGGCAATGGCCACGCGTGGGCAAGGCATTGAATTGGCAAGGGCAGCCCCAATCGCAATTGCAATTGGCGATCTCCGGACCGCGCATACGCCATTCTACAAAGGCCATGACTTGTCCCTCCCATATCCTGGGGAAGCGCAGATTATCACCGATTTTGAGTCATGGAAACGGGCGTGAGGAGGCAGGAAGATCGCCCCCGTCGCTCACTCCTCGCCCAGCAGCTTGCGCACGCGCCCCTGCACGCGCGGAAGGCCCGCCATATGCACGGCCGGCACGCCGCAAAGCACGCCGATCACGCGCGGATCGGGCTTGTTGTAGCGGATCGGATCGCCGAGCGCGTCGGTGACGGTGGCACCGGCTTCCTGCGCGATGAGGTCGGCCGCCGCCAGATCCCATTCGCCGCTGAGGCGGAGCCCCGCCACCAGATCGGCCTCGTTCGCCGCGACCATCGCCATGCGCAAGGCGATGCCGTTGGGCTTGGGCACGAGCGTATAATCGACATCGATGCCGCGCAGATTGTCGATCGGCACGCGCGCGCCCGAGAGCGTGGTCTGCGCGCCCACGGCGAGGCGCATGCCGTTGCGGAACGCCCCGCCTCCGCGCACCGCCCACCAGCGCTCGCGCCGTGCCGGCGCGATCAGCACACCCACTTGCACCGCGCCATCCTGCACCAGCGCCACCGAGACTGCCCAGCCGCTCCGTCCGCGCACGAAATCGCGCGTGCCGTCAATGGGGTCGACCACCCAGGCCCGCCGCGCAGCGCTGCGCCCCGGTGTCTCGGCGCTTTCCTCGGAGAGCCAGGCCGCGTCCGGCAGGAGCGCGCCGAGCCGCTCGCGCAGCAGCGCGTCGCAGGCGAGATCCGCCTCGCTCACCGGATCGCCCGGCCTCTTGTCCCAATGGCTGTCGCTCGGGCGGCCGGCCACCCATTGCTCCATCGCGCGCGCGCCGGCCGCATCGGCGATGGTCAATATCTCTTCAAGCAGGCGGTTACTCGCCGGCAAGGGTCATCCCGTCGATGCGCAGGGTGGGCACGTTGATCGTGTAGCGGAACTGGAGGTCGTCAGCGGCCACTAGGTTGGCGAACATGTCCTTGAGATTGCCGGCGATCGTCACCTCCGCCACGGCATGGGAGACCGAGCCGTTCTCGATGAGAAAGCCCGACGCGCCGCGGCTATAGTCGCCCGTCACCGGATTGACGCCGTGGCCGATCAGCTCGGTCACATAGAGGCCGCGCTTGACGTCGCTCATCAGCTCGCGCGGGGTCGCGGTGCCGCCTTCCAGATGCACGTTGGTCGCGCCCACGCTCGGCGCGCCGCCGCCGCGGGTGGCATGGCCGGTAGGCGCGAGGCCGAGCTGGCGGGCCGAGGCGCTGTCCAGCAACCAGTCGGTCAACACGCCGTCGTCAATCAGGCGGGTCAGCGCCGTCGGCAGGCCCTCGCCGTCGAACGGACGCGAGCGCAGGCCGCGCATGCGCAGCGGATCGTCGATCACGCTCAGTCCGGCGGGCAGCACCCGCTGGCCCTTCCTATCGAGCAGGAAGGTCGCCTTGCGCGTCACCGAGGGGCCGGCGATCGCGCCGAGCAGATGACCTACAAGGCTGTTGCCGACGCGCGGATCGAAGATGATCGGCATGGTGCCGCTCGGGATGCGGCTGGGATTGAGCCGCGAGACGGCGCGCGAGCCGGCGCGCGCGCCAACCGATTCCGGCGCTTCCAGATCGCGGAGCTGGCGGACATTGTGCGAGGCATAGTCGCGCTGCATCGCCGCGCCCTCGCCGGCGATGACGCTGGCCCAGAGCGAGTGGCTCGTCCCGGCATAGGCGCCCGCAAAGCCGTGGCTGGTGGCCAGTGCGACCTGCGCCCGGCCGAAGCCGGCGCCGCCGCCCTCGCTGTTGGTAACGCCGGTGACGGCGCGGGCGGCTTCCTCGGCCTCCAGCGCACGGGCGCGCAGCTGCGCCGGGGCAGGTTCGCCCGGATCCTCGATCTCGAGTTGCGGGGGCTTGCGGCGCATCAGCCGATCCTCGGGCGCGAGGCCCGCATAGGCATCCTCGGGGGCTTCCTTCGCCATGGCGATGACGCGCTCGACCAGGTTCGCCAGCGTGCGCGGCGCGAGATCGGACGAGGAGACCGTCGCCGAGCGCTTGCCGACGAACACGCGCAGCCCGACATGCTCGGACTCGGAACGCTCGACATCCTCCAGCTCGCCAAGACGCACGGTGACGCCCGACGAGGCATCGCAGCCATAGACCGCGTCGGCCGCGTCGGCGCCCGCCTTGCGCGCGGCGGCGGCGAGCGACTGGGCGCGATCGAGGGCTTCGTTGAGGCTGAGCATGAGGCGATCCGGGACTCTGAAAACAAAGGCTGGGCTTTAGCCATGCGCGCGAGCGGGCGCAATGCGCGGACTCGGCATCGCCGGACGCAATCGTCTTGTGGCCGCGCGCTGAACTTTCCCGCCGCTCCATGCGTTCTGCTGCCGTCCTTGCCGCGCGCATCCGCCGGCTGCCGAAAGGGGAGAACCCCATGAAACGATGTGCCTATGGCGATCACCGCAGGTCATGGAGGCCCGAGCCATGAACAAGCTCTTCACGAAGGTCGCAGGCAAGATCGCCGCGGCGGCAGGCAAGCCGATCACCTTCATCCTCGCGCTGGCCTGCGTCCTGGTCTGGGCGGTGACCGGGCCGATGTTCGCCTTTTCCGAAGTGTGGCAGCTCGTCATCAACACCGGCACGACCATCGTGACCTTCCTCATGGTCTTCCTGGTGCAGAACACGCAGAACCGCGACGCATCGGCGATGCAGGCCAAGCTCGACGAGTTGCTGCGTGCCGTCGCGCGAGCACGCGAGGAATTCATCGGCATTGAGCATCTGACCGATGTGGAGATCGAGAAGATCCGCGCCGAGCTGGAACGCAAGGACGGCAAGGGCAGCGGCAAGGAGCCGTCGCACCATGCCGTCGGCCGCCTGCTCTCGCGGCGCTAGCGGCTGTTCCTGACGGGACGGGACCGACGCAGAACAAACCGCTCGTCTCATGCAAGTCGTTCGCAGGGAACCGTTGGCGCCACGACCGCTTTCTAGAGCAAGTCCAACATCCGGGAGACGCTCATGGCCACCGAGACCTTTACCGACGCGATCGCCTTGCTGAAGGCCGACCACCGCAAGGTGGAAGGGCTGTTCGAGCAGTTCGAGAAAGCGACCTCCTCATCGAAGAAGCAGAGCCTCGCCCACGAGATCTGCACCGAGCTCAAGATCCATACGATGATCGAGGAAGAACTTTTCTATCCTCCATTTCGCGGCAAGATTGAGGACGACACGCTGGACGAGGCCTATGTCGAGCATGACGGCGCCAAGGTGCTGATCAACGACATCGAAGCCGGATCGCCGGAAGACGACTTCTACGACGCCAAGGTCCATGTGCTATCCGAGGAGATCAAGCATCACGTAAAGGAGGAGGAAGCGCCCTCCGAGGGCATGTTCGCCCAATGCCGCAAAACCGACGTCGACCTCGTCGCGCTGCGCGATCTGATGCTTGCCCGAAAGGAAGAGCTGCTTGCCCAAGCAAAAAGTTCCGGCCTGCCGCCAGCCCAACCCAAGGCGGTAAACCTGATGGCCGCCTGAATTTTCGTCGCCCCGTCTAGGGGCTGACACACGGGGCGTCTCCGCAAGCGGAGGCGCCCCTTGCTTTTGCCGTCATGTTTCGCGTGGTGGCGATCGTCAACTTGCCAGCCCCCTGTCCGATGGGCCACAACCTTCCCCCGGGGCCGCAAGAGCCGGAAGAGAGGTTTCATCATGACATTCGCGGGAGAGGTTGCGCTCGTCACTGGCGCCGGCAAGGGCTTCGGCCGCGCGATCGCGCTGGCGCTGGCGAGGGAAGGATCGGCCGTCGCGCTGGTCGCCCGCACCCGCGCCGATGTCGAGGCCGTGGCAGAGGAGATTCGCGCGGCCGGCGGCACCGCGCTCCCCATCGCCGCCGACGTGACGCAGGAAGCCGATGTCGCGCGCTCGATCGCGGAAGCGGAAAGCGCGCTCGGCCCCATCACCCAGTTCGTCAACAATGCCGGCGTCGGCTGGCCCTATGGCCCGGTCGGCGGGATGGACGTGGCGCGCTGGTGGCAGGCGCAGCATCTCCACCAGCTTGCGCCGATGCTTTACCTCTCGCGCCTGCTCCCCAAGATGAGCGCAGCGGGCAAGGGCCGCGTCGTGATCGTCTCGGCCAAGGCGAGCCATCTCTCGGTGCAGAGCATGTCCGCCTACATCACTGGCAAGACCGCGCAGGTGCGCATCGTCAACGTCGCCGCGCTGGAGATCGCACCGGCCGGCCTCGCCATCTTCGCGATCGACCCCGGCTTCGTCGTCACCAATCTCGCCCGCGAGACACTGACCTCGCCGGACGCGCAGGCACATCTGCCCGACATGGTGCGGCGCCTCGGCGAAATGGCGCAGACCGATTTCTCGCCCCAGCTCGCCGCCTGCGGCCAGCGCGTCGTCGACCTCCTCTCCGGCCGCTATGACGCGCTCAACGGCCGCTATTTCGAGATGCAGGACAGTCTCGACGAGGCCCTCGTCGCGCTGAAGGAGCCCGCCGCATGACCGACCTCGCCACCGAAGTCTCGCTGCTGCGCCATGAACTCGGCATGCTGCAGGACGTGCAGGCGATCCGAACGCTTCAGCACACCTACGGCTACCTCATGGAGAAGGGCCTCTATCAGGAGATCGTCGATCTGTTCGCCGAGGATGCCGAGATGACCTTCTTCGGCGGCGTCTATCGCGGCAAGGAGAGCATCAAGCGCGTCTATCTCGGCCGCATCCGCACCCGCTTCACCAAGGGACGCAACGGCCCTGTGCGCGGCCTGCTCTGCGATGTCATGCAGATGCAGGACGTCGTCACGGTCGCGCCGGATCGCCGCACCGCCAAGGGCCGCTTCCGCGCGCTGCTGATGGGCGGCACCCATGCGCAGGTGGAAGACGCTCCCAAGCTCCCCTACCAGCAATGGTGGGAAGCCGGCGTCTATGAGAACGACTATGTGCGCGAGGATGGCGTCTGGAAATTCAAGCGCCTTGGCTACGAACTCACCTGGATGGCCGAGTTCGACAAGGGCTGGGCGAACGCTCCCGACATGGGCGGCTATCGCGCGGCGACGCTCTATCCCGAGGATCCCAACGGCCCCGACGCGATCGCCGAGACCCGCTATCCGCCCTGGCCCGAAACCTGGCTGCTGCCGTTCCATTATGCCCATCCCGTGACGGGCGAGGACATCGTGCCGGAGGGAGCCGAGACCGAGGCTTAGAAACCACCAGTGCTCCTGCGCAGGCAGGAGCCCAGGACCCAGCAGGCCAACGCTGTTCTCATAGGCCCTGGGTTCCTGCCTGCGCAGGAACACGAGAAAGAAAGGAGGAAAACGAATGCGCACCGAACAGGAACTCGCCAACATCCGCCTCGTCGAGCGCGTCTATGAGGAGGTGCTCGGCCCGATCGACAGCGGCGCCGTCGACGGCCTGTTCGATCCCGGCTATATCCAGCACAATCCCAGCATCGAGACCGGCGCGGAGAGCCTCAAGGCCATGCTCGACCGGGCGAAGGCGCGCTACCCCGATGCCGTTCATATCGTGAAGCGCATTCTCGCCGACGGCGATTTTGTCGCCGCCCATGTCCACATCATCTTCGAACCCGGCACGCCCGGCGTCGCGGCGGTGGACATCTTCCGCATCGAGAATGGTCGCATCACCGAGCATTGGGACGTCAACCAGCCGGTCAGCACCACGCCGAACAATGCGAACGGGATGTTCTGAGGCGCCGGCTACGCCCCTCCTCTTCAGAGGAGGGGTCGGGGGTGGTGGCGATGCGCCAGCATCGCTCGCAAAGCGAACAATCGGATCGTTCCAAACACCACCCCAACCCCTCCTCTGAAGAGGAGGGGCGAAGGAGAGCCCCCAAACCCGCGCAGCGCCGTTGATCGCGCCGAAATCAAGCCCCATATCGCATCTGCCCCACAGAAATTTAGCTGTGGATGAGCCCGCCCGCCCGCTAGACTTTGTGGTAAAAGGGCGTAGCATGCCCCTTCATATTGCTATGTTCCCGCTTAGTTCCGGAGCTTTCGAAAAATGTCTCTTCTTCAAGCTTCCAAGGTCTACAAGCCCTTCGAATATCCGTGGGCCTATGATTTCTGGAAGCGCCAGCAGCAGGTTCACTGGATGCCCGAGGAAGTTCCGCTGGGCGAGGACTGCCGCGACTGGGCGCAGAAGCTCAGCGAGCATGAGCGCAACCTGCTGACGCAGATCTTCCGCTTCTTCACGCAGGCCGACGTCGAGGTGCAGGATTGCTACCACGACAAATATGGCCGCGTGTTCAAGCCGACCGAGATCAAGATGATGCTGACCGCGTTCAGCAACATGGAGACGATCCACATCGCGGCCTATTCGCACCTGCTCGACACGATCGGCATGCCGGAGAGCGAATATTCGATGTTCCTCGAATATGAGGAAATGCGCGCCAAGCACGACTATATGCAGCAGTTCGGCGTGGACAGCGACGAGGACATTGCGCGCACGCTCGCCATGTTCGGCGGCTTCACCGAGGGCATGCAACTCTTCGCCAGCTTCGCCATGCTGATGAACTTCCCGCGCTTCAACAAGATGAAGGGCATGGGCCAGATCGTCACCTGGTCGGTGCGCGACGAGAGCCTGCACTGCGAGGGCATCGTGCGCCTCTTCCACGAGTTCGTGAAGGAGCGCGACTGCCTCACCAAGGCGGTGAAGGAAGACATCATCGACTGCTGCCAGAAGACCGTGCGGCTTGAGGACGCCTTCATCGATCTCGCTTTCGAGCAGGGCCCGGTGCCCGGCATGACCGCAAGCGAGATCAAGCGCTACATCCGCTACATCGCGGACTGGCGCCTCGGCCAGCTGGGCCTCAAGCCCGTCTACATGATCGAGGATCACCCGCTCCCCTGGCTCACCCCGCTGCTCAACGGCGTGGAGCATGCCAACTTCTTCGAGACCCGCGCCACCGAATATTCCAAGGGCGCGACTCGCGGCCAGTGGAATGACGTGTGGGAGAGCTTCGACCGCCGCAAGAAGCTGCGCGCGAATGATGGCACCACCGAGGAGCCCGGCGACGGCGGCGACGACATGTTCAAGCAGGCCGGGATCGCGGCGGAGTAGGCTTTTTTCCGCCTTTCCGGCAGATGAACCGCGCGTCGCCGAGCGTTCAGGCAACCTGATCTACACTCCGATCGTTCTCTCCCCGACAGGGAGAACCATGAGAACGAAATACGGAGTGAGACTGATGTACAAGGCTCTTAAAAATGGCATCGCGGCCCTGGTGCTTGGCGCGACTGTCGTCGGCGGCATCGCCGCCACACCCGCGCTGGCCGACCCCGGCAATGGCCGCGGCAAGGGCCATAACAAGCACTGGAACAAGCACGATCGCGGACGCGACGTGGTCGTCGTGCATGAGCACCGCCCGCCGCCGCGCGTGATCTATGCCTATGACTATAACCGGCCCGATCCGCGTTATGGTCGCTACGAACCGAACCGCTATTATCGCACCGGCTACGCGCCGATCCACGTGACGCGCGAGACCCGCGTCTATCGCGGCTATGACGACCGCTATTACTGCCGTCGCAGCGATGGCACGACCGGTCTCATCATCGGCGCAGCGGTGGGCGGCCTCATCGGCAATCAGCTCGATCGCGGCCACTCCTCCATCCTCGGCACGGTGCTCGGCGCTGCCGGCGGCGGCCTGATCGGCCGCGAGTTGGACCGCGGAGACGTGGTCTGCCGCTAACGGCTCACGCCTGATCCTCCGGTCCGGGCCAATGCCCGGCCGGAGCATCCGGTGAAACAGAGAGCGGCGCGAAGCATCCCTTGTCGCTTCGCGCCGCTTTTTTTACTTGTTCATGGCGTCCGAGCCGGCCTGGCCCACGGACTCGATGTCACGGCCGAGGCCCTTGACGGTGGCGCAGGCGGAGAGCGTGACGACCGCGCCGAGCAGCGCGGCCAGCAGAAGCGAACCCTTCATTCTTTTTCCCTTTTCTCAAGCTGCGTTCCGTTTTCCACAAAGCGCGGGGCCATGCAATTGCCCGCGCTGCCTCCCATGCGTGGGGTGGTGCCGAGGAACTTCTCGCCCGCCGCGTGCGTATTGCCGGTTGATCCCTCGCAATCCCACTCAGGAGGCCCCTCATGGATGCCGTCACCATCGATGATCGCAAGAAAGAGCTGCACACGCTGCTGGAACAGATCCAGTCGCACCCCTCGCGCGACTGGAGCCGCGAGCGCGAGCGCATCGTCGTACTGCAGCGGATGATCGCCGCGGACGAGGCCGGCAAGGCGCAAGCCTGACGCTCGCCAGTTAGGCGCGATTGCGAAAAGGCGCCACGATGCGGCGCAAATGCGTTTCCGCCCGTCGCAAAAATGATTCACCTCGTCCGGCCCATTTTCGCCGCGACCGAAAAAATCGCCACTATTGCGTGGCTTCCCCGCAACGGCCCGCCGGCACTGCGACGAGCGGAGCACGGCAAGACTTGCCTTGCGCGACTCGGGATAGGATAAGTGGTCCCAAGCTATTGAAAGGCGCGATGTTCGCGCTGTTATCTGGGAGCACCATAGATGGTCATGCGCAAGACCGGGGCCCACGGCCTGGCGGCGCTGGCACTGCCTCTGCTGGCGCCGATGCTGGCCCTTTCGGCCTGCGGCCCGAAGAAAGTAGAGACGCCGATTGCCAATATACCGGCCCCGTTGCCGGAGAATATTCCGCTCGTCGAGCCGCCGCCACCGCCGCCGCCCGTGCTGATCGGTCAACACAAGGGCGAGGACCTCTGGCACCTGCGCTCCGGCCTCAATGTCGCCGTGCTGCTCTGCCAGGGACCGGACAATGCGGCACTGGTCGCGAGCTACAATCAGGTTCTGCGCACGCACAAGCCCCTGCTGGCCGAGGCCGCCCAGATCGAGGTCGACCTCTACAAGGCGAAGGGCGGCAAGAAGTGGCAGGACGCCTATGACGACCACATGACCAAGGTCTACAATGCCTACTCGGGCACGCTGACCCGCGATCCGTTCTGCTCGCGATCCAAGGCGATCCTGAACGAGGCGGCGGGCGCAACGACGGTCGCGTTCAACGAACGCGCGACGGTCATGCTGTGGGAGCTCAACAAGGCGGCCGGCCTGCCTGACCCCGACGGCAAGCTCGCCCGCGCCGCCATGGCGGCCGGTGGCGCAACCACAATGCCCGCGATCCAGCCCGCGACGAACCGCATCGCAGCAACGCCCGCAAGCGCCAAGCCGATGCGGCCAACCGCCAGCGCGGACATGGGCACGCGGTAAGGCATAGGGCGGGCCTATAGTGAGGCCTGTCCTACAGACCTGACCAGATGGCAGGAGATTGAACGGCGCGGCTCAGCCCGCGCCGTTTCTCTTTGCGCGCTTCTTCGCGATGCCCGTCTACTCATTCCGCCCGACGCGAAGGCTCTCCCGTTTCCGGCACGGAGCCGTCCTCGTCGTCCATATTGTCCTCGCCGTCGAACGCATCCATGTCGATGCGACCGCTGCGGTCCATGTCGGTCATATGATCGACCACGTCCTGCACGTCGTCGGGAATGAGCTGTGTCGGGTCGCTGCGCCCGCCATGCTCGGTCTCGACGTTCTCGCGTGTCGGATACGGCTGACCGAGAGCGTCGGCGGCGACGTCCTGCGCCTGACTGCCCTCGTCGTCCTGCTCGCTATTATCCTCGCGGGTCATGGGATCGGGATCCGGATCATCGATATCCGGCCGTTCCCGCGGTATATTGGTCATGCCTACCTCCTCAATTGGTGATGGCTCACTTGTTGATGGCGTCCTCGCCGGCCTGTCCGACCGATTCTATGTCACGGCCCGCGCCCTTCACGGTCGCGCAGGCGGAAAGCATCAGGGACGCGCCGAGCAGCGCCGCTATGAAAGCCTTGAATCTCATCGCCACGCTCCTCTCAGTCGATTGCCTGCGAACCGGCCTCGCCGACCGATTGCACGTCTCGCCCAAAGCCTTTCACGGTCGCGCACGCATTCAGCATCAGCGTCGCACCGCACAGAAAGGCAATGATGGCATTTCGGGTCATTCCGTCTTCTCCATCTTGTCTCCTCAAGATGAAGAACGCGTGCCCCCCGCTTCGGTTGCGTTCGGGTTCCCGCTCTAGAGACCCGCTTGCCAGTCCCGCACCGCATCGAGCGGCCAGGCCAGCATCAGCACGTTGAGGGTGAGATTGTCGCGGATGAGAATGAGCGTCATCAGTTCCATCGCGAGCGCCAGGCCCAGCGTCCAACGCCACGGGAGCTTCGCCGCGATGAGGAAGCCGAGCGCCATCATCGCCACGTCGCTGAGGCTGTTGAGGATGGAATCGCCGGTATAGCCGACCGCGATGGTCGCGGCGCGATAGCGGTCAATGATGATCGGCGAGTTCTCGAGAATCTCCCAGCCGCACTCCACCACGACCGCGATCACCAGCCGCCAGAGCAGCGGCACGCGGGGCAGCAGCCAGGCAAGCACGGCGAAGAAGATCATGCCGTGGATGATGTGGCTGAAGCTGTACCAATCGGAGAGTTGCTGGCTGTTGTCCGGCGTGTGGACGCCGCCGGCCCAGACCCGGACGCGGCCACAGGTGCAGAAGAACACCCGGCCCATACCGTGCAGGATCGCCGCGGAGCTTGCCAGAATGAGGGCAATCGCTGCGATGATCGCGGCCCGCCGTCCGCCCCCTGCCGTGCCGTTCATGCCGCTTCCCCCCGCTCCCCTTATCCCGCCCTCCTTGCTAGCGCGATTGACGCGGGCCGCAAGTCGCGGCAGGAGCGGCCATGGCCGAAATGACTCCGCTCGCTGCCGGCGACCCGCTCGCCCAGCCCCCTGCTTTCAGGCAACGGGGCATGCTGTTCGTGCTCTCCTCGCCTTCCGGCGCGGGCAAATCGACCATCTCGCGCAAGCTGCTCGCGGCCGATGACGGCCTCACCATGTCCGTCTCCGTGACGACGCGCCCGCGCCGCCCCGGCGAGATCGACGGCGTCGACTATCATTTCGTCGACCTTGCGACCTTTCGGCAGATGGTGGCGGATCACGAGTTCCTTGAATGGGCGCACGTGTTCGACAATCGCTACGGCACGCCGCGCGCCCCGGTCGAGGGCATGCTGGAAGCCGGGCATGACATATTGTTCGACATCGACTGGCAGGGCGCGCAGCAGTTGCACCAACTCGCCGGCGGCGACGTGGTTCGCGTCTTCATCCTGCCGCCCTCGATGATCGAGCTGGAAAGCCGCCTGCGTGGCCGCCAGACCGACAGCGACGATGTCATCGAGCGCCGCATGGCCCGTGCCCACAGCGAAATCGCGCACTGGGACGGCTACGATTATGTGCTGGTCAACGACGACGCCGACGCCTGCTTCGCCAAGGTGCAGACGATCCTGCGCGCCGAGCGGCTGAAGCGCAGCCGCCAGACAGGCCTCATCGGCTTCATCCGCAAGCTGGATACAGGTGAGGTTTAACGCGTAATATACCCGTCACCCCGGCGAACGCTGGGGTGACGGGTATATTACGGCCAGTAGGTCTTGCTGGCGATTGCCGCACCTTCGGCCAGCGCCGCAAGCTTGGCCCAGACCACCTCGCGATCGACCACGTCCGAGCCGACATGTACCGAGAAGCCGCAATCAACCCCCGCCATGACATTGTCGCGGCCGACGCGGTTGGCATAATGGCCGATGCGCTGGGCGACGAGTTCGGGATGCTCGATATAAGGTGACTGGCACTCGATCACGCCGGGGATCAGCACCTTGCCCTCGGGCAGCGGCAGCGTCTCGAACAGCGCATATTCGTGGGCATGGCGCGGATTGGCCGCCTCGAACTGGATGGCGTGCGGCCGCGCGCGCCAGACCAGATCGATGATGTCCTTCATCGGCACGTCATGATTGTGGGGGCCGGGATAGTTGCCCCAGCACAGGTGCATGCGCAGCTGCTTTTCCGGGATGTTCGCGGTGGCGCGGTTGAGCGCCTCGATGTTGAGCATCAGCCGGTCGCGGAACTGGCTGAGCGTCAGGTCGCGGAACTGGGTGTGGCGGCCCATGGCGAGGTCCGGGCAGTCGATCTGCAGGACGATGCCGGCCTCGGCGATCGCCTCATATTCGTGGCGCAGGCCCTCGGCGAGCGCGAAGACATAATCCTCCTCACGTTCGTAATAGTCGTTGCGGAAGAACAGTGCGGTCACGCCCGGCGAGGCGGCGCTCATGAACGCCTGCCGTCCGGGATGGGCCGCCAACGCCGTGTTGAGCGTCACCGCGTCGCGCGTGACCGCATCCATGTCCTTGACGCTGATCGGCCCGGTGCAGGCCGGCGCCCGGCGATGCTTGCGGCCCTCGTCCGCGGCCATGCGAGTCTTGGCGCCGGGATAGTCCTCCAGATCCTGGAAGACATAGCTGGTGCTCTCGCCGCCGAAGCCGTTCAGCCGGTCCTTGATGTAGGTCGCGTAACTCGGCTTGGATTGCTCGCCGTCATTGACGATGTCGACGCCGGCCGCCGCCTGCCGGGCGACGACCTCGGCGACGGCCTGCTCGACCCGCTCGTCGATCAGGGCCTCGTCGACCGCTTCCCCGTCTTCCCGGGCGAACATGAGAGCCTTGAGCGCATCGGTGCGCGGCAGGCTGCCGACATGGGTGGTGAGGAAGCGGCCTGCGGTCATGAAAGCTCTTGGCGAACGATCTTGGTGCCGGCGACCATCGCTTCCATCTTGGCGAAGGCGATTTCGCGCGGGAGATATTTGAAGCCGCAGTCCGGCGCGATGACCAGCTTCTCGGCGGCGACATAGGGCAGCGCACGGCGGATGCGCGCGGCGACCGTTTCGGGCGTCTCGATCTCTGGCGTCGAGAGGTCGAGCACGCCGAGGATCACGGTCTTGCCGGTCAGCTTGGCCAGCACCGCGCAATCCAGCTCGGACTGGGCCGTCTCGATCGAGATCTCATCCAACGCCGTGTCGGCAAGCTCGGGCAGGAAGTTGTAGCCTTCCGGCCGTTCGTGGATGAGCGCGGCATAGCCGAAGCAGATGTGCAGCGCGGTGCGCCCGCCGACCCCGTCCAGCGCGGTCTTGAGCGCGGCGAGGCCGTATTCCCGCGCCTTTTGCGGGCGGGCCTGCATGTAGGGCTCGTCGATCTGGACGATGTCGGCACCGGCGGCGAACAGATCCTTGATCTCGGCATTGACGGCGACCGCATAGTCGTGCGCCATCTCCGCCTCGTCCGTGTAGAAATCATTCTGCGCCTGCTGGCTCATCGTGAACGGGCCGGGCACGGTGATCTTGATCATCCGGTCGGTGTTCGCGCGCAGGAATTCGACGTCGCGTGTCTCGACGGCATGCTTGCGGCGGATCTTGCCGGCCACGCGCGGAACCGGATTGGGTTCGCCCGAGCGATCGAGCGCGACACCGGGATTGTCGAGATCGACGCCTTCCAGTGCGGTCGCAAACCGGTTGGAATAGCTTTCGCGGCGCATCTCGCCGTCGGTGATGATGTCCAGCCCCGCGCGCTCCTGATCGCGAATGGCGAGGATCGTCGCATCGTCGAACGCCTGCTCGCGGAACGGTTCATCGACGCGCCACAGCTCGGTGGCGCGCACGCGCGGCGGGAAACGGCCGGCCAGCTTCACCTTGTCGATGAGCCAATCGGGCTGGGAATAGGAACCCACAAGCGAAGTCGGCAGCAGCACCACGGCACTCTCCTCTCAAATTGCCAGCAATGTCGGCGCGGGTGGAGTAGACCGTCAAACCACCGGGCTTCGGGCCGCTAAAGCGCCCGATCCTGGCGTATCTGCCGGCGTGATCTCCCCCGCTTCTGTCCTGGCTGACGTTCTGTCATGCCGAACAGCGTTCGACAAGAGCTAACGAAACCGCGTTTCGAACGCTCAGTGATTGGCCTCGGCGCGGAACGGATTGTTGTTGTGATGCTGCCCGCCCAGCCAGCGCTTGAGCTCGGCATGCGCGTCGGCACGGCGCTGCGCGTCGAGGGCCGGATCGAGCGCCTTGGGGTCGTCGCAGGTGAACTCGACAGTCATGCCGTTGGGGTCCTTCACATAGACCGAGCGGCAATAGCCATGCTCCAGCGTGTAGGTGTCGGGCGGCTGGATGCCGGCGGCCTCGATACGACGCTCCAGCTCTGCCTGATCCTCGGCGTCGACATGCACCGCAATGTGATGGAAAGGCGTATCCGGCATGGCGGGGCCGAACAGCGTCTGGTCCTCGTCATCGGCGAACTGGAAGAAGGCGAGTGCGCTGCCGTCCTTCATCTCGAAGAAGCAGTGACAATAGGTCCGCTCCTTGCCGAACAGCTCGTCCTTCTCGCAATAGGTCGCGGCAAGCTGGAAGCCGAGCAGATCCTCGTAAAAGGCGCGCGTCTTCTCGAGATCCTTGGTCACATAGGCGGTGTGGTGCAGGCGGTTAGCCAGGATTTTCGCCATCTTCTCTCTCCTCACGAATCAGGCGGGCGTCTTTGGAACCCTTAGCCTGCTAGCTTAAGCGCAATTTCGGCGACATGGCGACCCTGGAATCGCGCGCCCGCCAGTTCATTGTTGCTCGGCTGTCGGCTGCCGTCCGAACCGGCGAGTGTCGAGGCGCCATAAGGCGTGCCGCCGCTGATTTCCTCCATCTCGCTGTTGCCCGCGAACGTATAGGGCAGGCCGATGATGATCATGCCGTGGTGGAGCAGCGTCAAGTGAAAGGACGTGATCGTCGTTTCCTGCCCGCCATGCTGGGTGGCCGTCGAGGCGAAGACGCTGCCGATCTTGCCGACCAGCGCATTCTGGGCCCAGAGCGGGCCGGTCTGGTCGAGGAAGTTGCGCATCTGCGCGGCCATGTTGCCGAAGCGCGTGGGCGTGCCAAAGATGATCGCATCATAGTCGGGCAGCTCGTCCACGGTGGCGATCGGCGCTTCCTGATCCAGCTTGAAGCCTGCCTTCTTCGCGACATCCTCCGGCGTCAGTTCGGGCACCCTCTTGATAGCGACGTCCGTTCCCTCGATGCTCGCCGCGCCTTCCGCCACGGCCTTGGCCATCGCCTCGACATGGCCGTAACTCGAATAATAAAGCACCAGTATCTTCGCCATGCTCACCTCCATAGGCCGGATGGAAGGAAACGGGCGGGCGGCCGATGCGATCCTCGAATGGCGCACGAAGCGCGACAGGCGGCTGTTTTCATGCCGCGAACGGCGTGACCATCGTCAGACGCTGACGAGGCTCATTCCGGGATTTCCCGGATGCAGCGACTGCCGTTCGGGCCGATAGAGTCCGCCCGAGACGGGAGACTCGCTCATGATGCGCGGACAGCGCGACAGCCCGGGCAGCCTGGCCCACCCCATCGGCATCGCCAGCCGGTCCATATGAGGGCGGCCACGCGATCCCTCGCCCTGCTCCTGCTGCTTGGCGGCTGCGTCGGCTTCGGCCAGCAGCGCATCGGCATCGACCGCTCGGACTATGCCAACCGGTTGCGCGAAACGGGCAAGGAGCAACTGCTGCTCAACATCGTCTCGATGCGCTATGGCGACGCGCCGCTGTTTCTCGATGTGACCTCGGTCATCAGCCAATATACCCGCGAGGGCAGCGTGCGCGCCGATGCGGGCCTCGACGCGGCGAGCCAGAATGCCGGCGCCGGCGTCGGCGGCCAGTATCTGATGCGCGAGACGCCGACCATCACCTATGCCCCGATCAGCGGCGATCGCTTCGCGCGCAGCATGCTCGCACCAATCCCGCCCGCGTCCATCCTGGCGATGATCGAGGCGGGCTGGTCAGCGGGAGAACTGTTCAACCTCATCGTGCGGTCAATCAACGGCGTGAGCAACACCGCGCTCAGCCCCATGTTCGCCCACCACTCCGACCCGGAATTCGGCGATCTCGTCGCGACCATCGACCGGCTGCAACAGACCGGCGGCCTTACGGTCCACGTCTCCCGCGGCGAGAACGGGCGCTACACCGCTGCGGCGCGGGTATCACGGACGCTTTCGCCGGCCGATCGCGCCGATCTGAATCGGATCGTCACGATGCTGCACTTGCCGGGGGACAGCCGGGAATTGCCGATCGTGTTCGGCGCCGACCAGAACGCGCCGAACCAGCTCGCGATCGGCTCGCGCTCGATGTTCGAGATACTCTCGGAAATGGCGCAAGGCGTCGAAGTGCCGCCAGAGGATCGGGGCGGGCGGGCGATCCAGCGCCCGGAAGGGACGCATCGCGACCAGCCGCTCGTGCGCGTTCACAGCGGCACCAGCCGCCCGGCCGACGCGCATGTCGCCGTCCGCTATCGCGATCACTGGTTCTGGATCGACGGCGCGGATACCATGTCCAAGCGGATGTTTCTTATTACCCAGATCTTGCTGTCGCTGAACGACACGAGCAGCAGCACCACGGCCCCGCTGGTCACCATCCCTACCGGCTAGTCAGAGCTAAAGGGCGATCCGCTCGCCCGACCAAACTTATTTGAGGACGCGTCCGGCCTTGTCGCGCGGCAGGCTCTGCTCCGCGTTCACCGGCGCGCTTTCCGCGCCGCTCTTGACCGACGGCGGATCGAACCGCTCCCAGCCGGCCCGGCCAAGCCGCTCGATCGGCTGATAGCGGACCTTGTAGCTCATCCGGTCCGAGCCCTCGACCCAGTAGCCGAGATAGACATAGGGCAGGCCGGCCCGCTGCGCGCGCAGCACATGGTCGACGATGATGTAGCTGCCCAGCCCCTGGCGATCGATCTTGTCGGGATCGAAAAAGCTGTAGATCATCGAGAGCCCGTCGCTCTGCTTGTCGGTGAGGCAGGCGCCGACCAGCGGGCCGGGGCGGCCATCGGTGCCGGGCTCGCGATATTCGATCACATAGGTCTCGACCGGCGTCTGCTCGACCATGTCTGCAAAGTCGATCTCGTCCATCTCGGTCATGCCGCCATTGGGATGGCGCGAGGCGAGATAGCGCTGGAGCAGCGAGAATTGTTCGTCCGTCGACCAGGGCTTGCAGGCGCGCACGACCAGATCGTTGTTCTTGCGGACAAGGCGGCGCTGCGTGCCGTTGGGCTTGAACTCGTCGGCGACGATGCGGACCGAGACGCAGGCGCTGCAATCGGTGCAGCTCGGGCGATAGGCGACGTTCTGGCTGCGGCGGAAGCCGATCCGACCGAGCGCGTCATTGAGCTCCGAGGCATGCTCTCCGGCAAGCTCGGTGAAGACTTTGCGTTCCGTCCGTCCCGGAAGATAGGGACAGGGGCCCGCATTCGTCATGAAGAAGCGCGGAAAACGGAATGCTGCGCTCACATCGTCTCCCTACGGCCGCCATCGGCCGATGACTCACTCGTCCAAAGACTATGCCGATATAAGGTCTGTGTGAAAAGATCATTTACCAGAGATCAGGCCGTAATGGGACAGATCGTTTGATACTGACCGAACCGTTTTCAGACTTGCATCGGCATCCACATGGGGAAATAGCTACCACAGAAGGAGATCGGCGCCATGGTCAAACTGACAGACGCAGAACAGGCAATGCTGGACGGCAATTCCGGCGCGGCGACGCAGAAGGCGATGGAACTGCTGATCCGCTACGCGGACGCGCTCGGCGCCGAGCGATTCGTCGAGACGAACAACGTCGCGGGCGTTCCCGGCTCCGCCCCGCAATGGGTGAAGGATTATTACAAGGAAGACGGCGGCGACTATAACGCGGTCTTCTCCCGCTTCGACCTCGACTCGGACGAGGTGGTCGACGTGCCGCGCATGAACGCCTTCTCCTGCCACCTGCAGGGCGGCATGGACCCGACGCTCTGGCAGGAGCAGGGCATGAACGAGGCCGCGCACGACAATTTCGTCTCGGACGAGCAGAGCGTCGCGGATCATGGCATCCAGATTCTCAAGACCTGCACGCCCTATCTCGCCGGCAATGTGCCCGTCATGGGCGAGCATTGCGCCTGGATGGAATCGAGCGCAGTGGTCTTCGCCAACAGCGTCATCGGCGCGCGCACCAATTGCGAGGGCCGCGAATCGACCAGCGCCGCGATGCTGGCCAAGCGCATCCCGGACTGGGGCTTCCACCGCGACGAATATCGCAAGGGCCATCACAGCGTCGACGTGCAGGTGCCGGTCGACAGCATCTTCGAGTGGGGCATGCTCGGCTATTTCGTGGGCGACGCCGTGCAGGACACGATCCCCGTGATCAGCGGCAACATCAGCGACGCCAGCCTCATCCGCCACAAGCATTTTGGCGCGGCCGGTGCCTCGTCGGGCGGCGTCGAGATGTATCACATGGTCGGCATCACGCCCGAGGCGCCAACGATCGAGCATGCCTTCGGCGGCGCGCCGCGCGGCGAACGCTTCGTCTATGACGCGGCCGCCCGCAAGAGCATCTATGAGAGGCTAAACAGCGTCGGCACGAGCGACGATGTCGACTTCGTGATGCTGGGCTGCCCGCACGCTTCCATCGAGCAGATCGCGGAGGTCGCGGCGCTCATTGACGGCCGCAAGGTCAGCACCAACAGCGCGCTCTGGGTGTTCACCAGCCGCGCGGTGAAAACGACCGCCGACGCCAATGGCTATACCAAGACGCTGCGCGACGCCGGCGCCTATCTGATGACCGACACATGCTCGGCGATCAGCCAGGCCGTGCCGAAGGGCACCAAGGTCGCAGCCATGGATAGCGCCAAGCAGACCCACTATCTGCCCGCCATGATGGGCATCGAAGGCTGGTACGGCACGACGGCGGAGTGCATCGACGCCGCCTGTACCGGCAAATGGAGAGGAACACTGGCATGAGCCCGGAGTCGACAAACGTTCTCGATAAGCCCCGTGCCGTCATCATCGGCCGCTCGGTCGTCCCCGGCGTCGCCGAGGGCGAGGCGCTGGTCACGCACGAGACGATCTCCGGCTGGGGCGGCGTCAATCCGATGACCGGCACGGTGATCGAGAGCCGCCACGAACTGAAGGGCCAGAGCTTTGCCAACAAGGTGCTGGTCTTCCCCGGCGCCAAGGGCAGCTCGGGCTGGTCCGGCATCTTCCACATGTCCAAGCTGCGCGGCATGTCGCCGATCGCGATGGTGTTCAACATCATGACCACCAAGGCCGCGCTCGGCGCTGTCGTGATGCGCACGCCGACCGTCACCGATTGCGACAAGGACCCGCTGGAGGTCATCAAAACCGGCGACTGGGTGCGCGTCGACGGCGACGACGGCACGATTACGGTGTGGGACAAGAAGCCGGACTGAGCACGACCTGAGATCCTCCCCTGCAAGGGGAGGGGGACCGTTTGCGCAGCAAATGGTGGAGGGGTCCCCGGCGCCAGCGTTGCGCTGATACCCCTCCACCATGCTTCGCATGGTCCCCCTCCCCGTTCCGGGGAGGATTTTCGCTAGCTCAGCCAGAACCGGATGAGCAGCGACACCGCGCCAAGCGCAAGGACGCTGCCGGCATAGATCGCCACGAACCAACCGAGCTTGCGGAGGCGTTCGACGGTGCGGGCGGCCATCAATGATAGCCCTCGGTTCCGACCTTGCCGCGGAAGACCCAATAGGCCCAGCCGGTATAGGCGAGGATGATCGGCACGAGGATCGCCGCGCCGACCAGCATGAAGAGCTGGCTGCGCTCGGGCGCCGCGGCTTCCCAGATGGAGACGCGCGCAGGGATCACGTCCGGCCAGATCGAGACGCCCAGGCCTACGATGCACAGGCCGAACAGGCCCAGCACATAGAAGAAAGGCGCGGCCTGCTGGCGCAACCTGAGGCTGCGGAAGAAGAGCACGCTGACGATCAGCGTCGCGAGCGGCACCTGCGAGGTGGCGAGGATACCCGGCCAGCTCAGCCAGTGCTGATAATATTGCGCCTCCAGCCGCAAGGTTGCGAGGCTGACCAGCGCGATCGCCACCAGCAGCGCGATGCCGAGCCGCGATGCGTAGCGATAGGCCTGATCCTGCAGCGGCCCTTCCGTCTTCCAGATGAGCCAACCGGCGCCGAGCAGCGCATAGCCGACGACGAGGCCGACGCCGGTGAGGCAGGAGAAGGGCGTCAGCCACTCCCACCAGCCGCCGCCATAAGCCCGCCCCTCGACCGTGATACCTTGCAACAGCGCGCCGAGCGTCACGCCCTGTGCGAAGGTCGCGATCGTGGAGCCCACCGTGAAAGCCGAGTCCCAGACCGGGCGATGCGCCGGATCGCGCCAGCGAAACTCGAACGCAACGCCGCGCAGCACGAGGCCGAGCAGCATGGCGATCAGCGGCGCATAAAGCGCGGGCAGCACGATCGCATAGGCGAGCGGAAAGGCCGCCATCAGCCCGCCCCCGCCCAGCACCAGCCAGGTCTCGTTGCCGTCCCAGACCGGCGCGATGCTGTTCATCGCCGTGTCGCGCTCCGGCCCGACCTTGAAACGCGGGAACAGGATGCCGATGCCGAGATCGAACCCGTCCATGATGACATAGGCGACGACGGCGAAGGCGATGATGCCCGCCCAGATGATGGTTAGGTCGATCATGACTGGCCTCCTGTCGACACGACAATTCCACAACGGGCCACGTCACCCCGGACTTGATCCGGGGTCTCGCTTTCTTTCCGAACCAGTTCGCCCACGTCAACGCCGCAAAAGACAGCTGGACCCCGGATCAAGTCCGGGGTGACGTTGTGGGGGGAGTAGGAGGTGAGGTCTGTCATGCCCCCTCTCCTTCGATCACGGCGGGCGCGGGCGTGATGCCCGCGGTGCGGACCGGCTTGCCGTCGAGCCCGGCCTCGTGCGCCTCGGGCGGCTTCTTGGCGAGGTGGAAGATGTACCAGACGCCCGCGCCGAACACCGCGAAATAGGTGATGACGAAGGCGGCCAGCGATACCGCGACGGCGGGCGCATCGAGCGGCGAGGCGCTGTCCGCGGTACGCAGCAGGCCGTAGACGGTGAAGGGCTGACGGCCGACCTCGGTCGTCACCCAGCCCGCCAGCACGGCGATGAAGCCGGACGGGCCGAGCAGCACGGCGGCGCGGTGCAGCCAAGTCCAGTCGTAGAGCCTGCGCGACACGCGAGCGACAAGACTCCACAGGCCGAGGCCGGCCATGGCCATGCCCATGCCGACCATGATGCGGAACGACCAGAAGACGATGCCGACCGGAGGCTCGTCGGCGTCCGGCACGGTGTCGAGCCCGGCGAGCGGGGCGTTGAGGTCATGCTTGAGGATCAGCGAGGACGCCCTCGGGATCTCGATCGCAAAATCGACGCGCTTTTCGGCGCTGTCAGGGATGCCGAACAGGATCAGCGGCGCCCCGTGTGGATGGCTGTCATAATGGCCTTCCATCGCCATGATCTTGACTGGCTGATGCTCCAGCGTGTTGAGCCCGTGCAAATCGCCCGCGAAAATCTGGATCGGCGCGACGATCGCCGCCATCCACATCGCCATCGAGAACATGACCCGCGCCCCTGGATTCTCGCGATCCTTGAGCAGATGCCAGGCCCCGACCGCCCCGACCGCGAAGGCGGTGGTCAGATAGGCCGCGATGGTCGTGTGGACGAGCCGATAGGGGAAGCTCGGGTTGAAGATGATCGCCGCCCAGCTCGGCCCCGGCACGAACTGGCCGGCCGCGTTCATCTCATAGCCCGTCGGCGTCTGCATCCAGCTGTTCACCGAGAGGATCCAGAAAGCGGAGATGAAAGTGCCGACCGCCACCGCGCAGGTCGCGGTGAAGTGCAGCCCCTTCCCCACCTTGTTCATGCCGAACAGCATGACGCCGAGGAAGCCGGCCTCCAGGAAGAAGGCGGTGAGCACCTCGTAGGCCATGAGCGGACCGATCACCGGCCCCGCCTTGTCGGAGAAGACGGACCAGTTGGTGCCGAACTGGTAGGACATGACGATGCCCGAGACGACGCCCATCGCGAAGACGATGGCGAAGATCTTCAGCCAGTAGCGAAAGACGTTCGCATAGACGCTCTTGCCGGTCCACAGCCACAGCCCTTCGAGCACCGCAAGGAAGCTGGCGAGGCCGATGGTGAAGGCCGGAAAGAGGAAATGGAAGCTGACCGTGAAGGCGAACTGTAATCGCGCGAGCAGCAGCGCGAGCTCATTGTCCATGGGCGACATGCGGCCTCCCTTTTTCCGGGCGGGCCAGGTGGTCGTCTGCGGCCAGATGGTCCGTTGCCGGATGGTCCGTTCTTGACGCGCGCCAAGTGGCACAAAGGGCGCCGCCGGGAAAGAGCGTGCACCTTTCTAATTCATGCTGAGCGGATGCGTTCCGTGCAATCCTGCCTCCGGTGATGAGACCGGCTACCCCGCCGTCTCCGGCTCCAGCATCACCACGACCGACGCCAGCCGCTCCACCTCGGCCCGGTCGTGGCTCACATAAAGGATCGGCAGTTTGAGCTCATCGCGAATGCGCTCGATCACGCGCATGATATCCTCGCGCCGCGCCGCATCGAGCGAGGACAAGGGCTCGTCCATCAGCAGGAAGCGCGGGCCGGCGAGAAGCGCTCGGCCGATCGCGACGCGCTGCGCCTCGCCGCCCGACAGCGTACGCGGCCAGCGATCGAGCAGAGGGCCGATACCGAGGAAGGCGACGGCTTCATCGAGGTTCATCCAGCGGTTGCCCGGATCGGCGAGCCGCCAGCCGTAGAGCAGATTGTCGCGCACGCGCCGGTGTGGGAACAGGCGGCCGTCCTGGAACACGTAGCCGGCGCGGCGATGCTCGGCGGGCAGGTCGATGCCCGATGCCGCATCGAACAGCGTCTCGCCGTCGACGGCGATGCGCCCCCGGTCGGGCTTCAGCAACCCGGCAACCATGTTGAGGATCGAGCTCTTGCCCGCACCCGACGGTCCGAACAGGGCGGTGATGCGGCCGTCGCTCACCAGATCGAGTGCGATATGCGTCTCGCCGAGTTGCCGCTCGACCTGGATCTCAAAGGACATGGCCGCCCTTTCCATGCCCCGACCGGCGCGCCAGGGTCTCCGAGACGATCAGCGCGCCGAGCGAGAGCAGCACGGCGATGATCGCGAGGCGAGTCACTTCGGTTTCATTGCCGGGGATTTGCAGGGCTCCGTAGATGGCGATGGGAATGGTCCGCGTCTCGCCGGGTATGTTGGAAACGAAGGTGATCGTCGCGCCGAACTCGCCGATCGAGCGGGCGAAACCGAGCACCGCGCCGGCGAGGATGCCCGGCGTGGCGAGCGGCAGCGTGATGGAGAGGAAGGTCCGCATCGGGCTGGCGCCGAGCGTGCGCGCCGCGCCCTCCAGCCGCCGGTCGACCGCCTCGATGGAAAGGCGCATCGCCCGCACCATCAGCGGCAGCGCCATCACGGCCGCGGCGAGCGCTGCGCCGGTCCAGCGGAACATGAGGCTGACCCCGAACCAGTCGGCGAGCCAGCGCCCGGCCGGGCCGTTATTGCCGAAGGCGATGAGCAACAGCCAGCCCGTGACAACCGGCGGCAGCACCAGCGGCAGATGCACCAGCGCATCCAGCAGCAGCTTGCCCGGAAACCGCCCGCGCGCCAGCAGCCAGGCAAGGCCGAAGGCGAACGGCATGGTGAGCAGCACCGCGACGATACTCACCTTGAGCGAGAGCAGGATGATGGACCATTCCTCGGGGCTCATGGAAGGTCCGCGACCAGAAGGAGCGGCGATGCGCACCATCCCGCCGTTCGTGCCGACATCCGCAGAACCAACACCACCCCTTCCACTCCACCGAAGAGGAGTGGCTTATGCACGGCCGCGATCCTCACCGCACGGCAAAACCGCGCCTTGCGAAAATCGCCTTGCCCTCCTGCGAGAGCAGGAAGCGGCGGAAGGCCTCGGCCTGCGGATTGCCCGAGGTCTTGAGCGTCGCGATCGGATAAGTGATCGCGGGATGGGTATTGGCCGGGAAGGTGCCGACAATCCGCACACGGGAGGAAGCCCGCGCATCCGTCGCATAGACGATGCCGAACGGCGCCTCGCCGCGCTCGACGAGTGCCAGCGCGGCGCGCACATTCTCGGCCCGCGCGAGACGGCCCTCCACGCCCGGCCACACGCCAAGCGCACTCAGCGCCGCCTTGCCATATTTGCCCGCCGGAACCGCGTCCGGATCGGCCATGGCCAGCCGCCCCTGCCCCAGCGCGCGCGCCAGCGGAAAATTGCGGCCGATGGTCAGCTGCGCCTTGCTCGCCGCCGGCGCGATCAGCACCAGCCGGTTGGTGAGGAACGTCGCGCGCGTGCCGGGACGGATCAGGCCCTTGGCCGCAACATGATCCATCCATTCCTCGTCAGCCGAGATGAAAAGGTCGGCAGGCGCGCCGGCCTCGATCTGCCGCGCGAGCGCCGAGGATGCCGCGAAGGACAGAACCGGCTCGGGCCTGCGCTTGGCAGTCCATGCCTTCGCCGCGTCGCTCAGCGCTTCCTGTAGGCTCGCGGCGGCCAGCACGAGCGGCCCGCGCTGCTGCGCCTGCGCCGGAGCGACCGCGAACAGAGCGAGGAGCAGGAGAGCGAAAAGCTGGCGGAGGATCAGGCGCATGGAAACCCGGTTATGGCTGTAGCGCGGCATATATAGCAATGGCCTAGGAGGGCAATGATGCGGAAAATGCCCCACAAGCGTCATCCCAGCGAAAGCAGATCTCAGGACTTGAAGCCCTTACCCCTTCTGACTCTTCTTCGGTTCCGCGAGCATCGCCGCAGCAAGCGCCGTTTCATCCGGACAATCGGAGGCATTGCCCAGCCGCTGCTGCAGGGCGCGATAATGCGCCAGCACCTGCTCGCCGAGCGCCGTCACCTTCGCCCCGCCGCCATGCGAGCTGCCCGGCGAGGTCTCCACCAGCGGCTCGCGCCAGCAGCGGTTCATCACATCGACCAATAGCCACGCGCGGCGATAACTCATGTCCATCGCCCGGCCCGCGCCGGAGATGGAGCCATGCGCCTTGATCGCGTCCAACAGATCCGCCTTGCCCGGGCCCATGGCGATTTCCTCGCCGCACATGAGCTGGATCTTGAGCTTAATGTTGGGCGCGGCGGTCATGGACACGCCGCTTATGCCACCTCGATGGGCGTCACGTCATAGCTCGCGTGACGCAGGGCCGCGATGAGGCGACGCAGATGCTCCTCGTCGCGCGTCTCGCATTCCACTTCCAGGCTCAGGCCCTTGGCCGGCAGGTTGGTGAAGATGCGCTGGTGCGACAACTCCAGAATGTTGACCTGCTGTTCGTCGAAGATGCGCGCCACATGATAGAGCGCGCCGGGCCGGTCCTGCAGGCGGATGCTGAGGCGCGCGAGCCGGCCCGAGCGAGCGAGGTCGCGCAGCAGCACATTGGCGAGCAGCCGCGTGTCGATATTGCCGCCGCACAGCACGAGACCGACGGTCTTGCCGGCAAACATCGGCTTGTGTGCTAGCAGCGCGGCGAGGCCGGCCGCACCGGCGCCCTCGACCACCGTCTTCTCGATCTGGAGGAGCAGGCTGACCGCATTCTCCAGCTCGCGCTCCTCAACCAGCACGATGTCGTTGGCCAGCTCCGCGACGAACTCGCGCGTCAGGCGTCCTGGCTCCTTGACCGCAATGCCCTCGGCCAGCGTGTCGCCGCCGACGGGCAGGCTCGCCTGCTTCACGACGTCGTACATCGAGGGATAAAGCTCGGCCTGCACGCCGATGAGCTGGATGTCCGGCTTCATCGCACGCGCAGCGACGCCCATGCCGGAGAAGAGTCCGCCGCCGCCGATGGGGATCACCAACGTGTCGATGTCCGGCGCGTCCTCGAGCATTTCGAGCGCGACGGTGCCCTGGCCGGCGATGATGTCCGGCTCGTCGAACGGATGGACGAAGGTCAACCCCCGCACCACTTCCAGCTCGCGGGCATGGGCGGCCGCCTCGTCGAAGGTCTCGCCGAACAGCACGACTTCCGCGCCATGCCCCTCGGTCTGCATCACTTTCACCAGCGGCGTCGTCTTGGGCATGACGATCGTCACCGGCACGCCGAGCCGCGCGCCATGATAAGCGAGGCCCTGCGCATGGTTGCCGGCCGATGCCGCGATCACGCCCTTGGCGCGCGCCTCCTCGGAAAGAAGCAGCAGCTTGTTGAGCGCGCCACGCTCTTTGTAGGCGGCTGTGAACTGGTGGTTTTCGAACTTGAGATAGACGGTCGCGCCGGTCAGGCGGGAAAGCGTCTGGCTGATGACCGTGGGCGTGCGCAGGATCGCGCCGCCAATTCGCTCCCGGGCCGCGCGGACGTCGGCAAGGGTGACGGGCAGCGCAGCGCGCTGCTCGCCGGCAGGCGAAAGCTGGTCGATCTTGTTCATGGGGCGCGGCCTAACGCATCTAGCGCTTCCTGAAAACAGGCTCTATGCCCGCTGCATGGCAAAAATCGCGTTTCTGGGGCTGGGGGTCATGGGCGCGCCGATGGCAGGGCATCTTGCCAAGGCCGGGCACGAACTCTCCGTATTCAATCGATCGATGGGCAAGACCCAGGCCTGGGTGGAGCGCTATGGCGGCGAGGCCGCTGTCAGCCCCGCGCAGGCCGCCGAAGAGGCGGACATCGTCATCAGCTGCGTCGGCAATGACGACGACCTCTCCGCGGTGACGATCGGCCGCGACGGCGCGTTCCGCACCCTGCGTGCTGGCGGCCTGTTCATCGACCACACCACCGTCTCGGCCAGGATCGCGCGCCAGCTTGCCCTCGAGGCGGAGAGCCGCGGTCTTCACTTCGTCGATGCGCCGGTTTCGGGGGGCCAGGCGGGCGCGGAGAACGGCAAGCTCTCGGTCATGTGCGGCGGCACGGAACCTGCCGTGGCGGCGGCGCGGCTGGTCATGCAGGCCTATTCCGCGCGCATCGTCCATTGCGGACCGGCGGGCGCGGGCCAGACCACCAAGATGTGCAACCAGATCTGCATCGCCGGCGTGCTCGAGGGCGTGTCCGAGGCGCTGCGCTTCGCGCAGGCGTCCGGCCTTGAGCTCGGCAAGGTCTATGAGGCGATCTCGGGCGGCGCCGCGCAAAGCTGGCAGATGGACAATCGCTGGCAGACGATGAGCGAGGACAAGTTCGATTTCGGCTTCGCGATTGAGTGGATGCGCAAGGATCTCGGCCTCGCGCTGGATGAGGCCAAGGCACTGGGCGCCACCCTGCCGGTGACGGCGCTGGTCGACCAATATTATGCCGAGGTCGTCCAGATGGGCGGCGGGCGGCAGGATACCAGCGCGCTGGTGCGGCGCCTGCGCAAACCGTGACGCGCCGACCGGCGGGGGCGTTTCCTTTGTTCAGGCACAAGCCGTTCGCGCTGAGCATCGCGGCAGCTCTCCTCTTCCCCGCCCCGGCGCTCGCCAGCGGCCTCATCGACAATGTGAACGGCATCACCGTCGACGCGCAGGGCGATCTCGTGCATTTCACCGGCCTCGTCATCGGCAAGGACGGCCGGGTGGAGAAGCGCCTCGCGCGCGGCGAGCCTCGCCCGGAACGCCCCGATTATCGTTATGACGGCAAGGGCCGCACGCTGATCCCCGGCCTCATCGACGCGCACGGCCATGTCGTCGAGCTGGGTTTCTCGCGGCTCAATCTCGATCTGAGCGGCTCGACCTCGCTGGAGGACGCCAAGGCCAGGATCGCCGCCTTCGCCGCCGCCAATCCGGGGCGGCCATGGATTCTCGGCTTCGGCTGGAACCAGGAAGCCTGGGGCCTCGGCCGTTTCCCCACCGCCACTGACCTTGCGGGCCTCGCCGGCGGACGCCCGATCTGGCTGGAGCGGGTCGACGGCCATGCCGGCTGGGCCAATGACGCCGCGCTCGCCGCCGCGAAGATCACCGCGACCACCAAGGCCCCGGCGGGCGGACGCATCCCGCTCGAAGCGGGCAAGCCAAGCGGCGTGCTGGTCGACGAGGCGATGGGCCTCATGTCCAAGCATGTCCCGCTGCCCCAGCCCAAGGATTACGACGCGGCGCTAGCCAAGGCACAGGACGCGCTGCTCTCGCGCGGCGTCACCGCCATTGCCGACATGGGCACGACCATCGAGGGCTGGCAGGCCTATCGGCGCGCGGGCGACCGTGGCGCGCTGCGCATCCGCATCATGGGCTATGCGCGCGGCATCGATCAGGCGGCGCTCATCGCCGGCCCCGGCCCGACGCCCTGGCTCTATGACGACCGGCTCCGCCTCGGCGGCGTCAAGCTCTACATGGATGGCGCACTGGGATCGCGCGGGGCCTGGCTCAAGGCACCCTATTCCGACGCGCCCAAGGAGAGCGGCCTGCCGCAGGTAACGCCGATCCAGCTGCGCAACCAGATGAGCCGCGCGGCGATGGACGGCTTCCAGCTCGCCGTCCACGCGATCGGCGACAAGGCCAATGCCGAGGTGCTGGACGCAATCGACGAACTGAGCGCAACCTATAAGGGCGACCGGCGTTGGCGCATTGAACATGCCCAGATCGTGGACCCCGTGGACCTGCCCCGCTTCGCCCTTCACGGCACCATCGCCTCGATGCAGCCGCAACATGCGACTTCCGACTGGTCGATGGCAATCGCGCGCATGGGGCCGGACCGGCTTGGCGGCGCCTATGCCTGGCAAGCGATGCTGGCCAACAAGGTGCCGCTCGCGTTCGGGTCGGACGTGCCGGTCGAGCCGGGCGATCCCTTCATCGGTCTCAAGGCCGCCCTCACCCGCACCGACGGCAAGGGCGAACCTGCTGGCGGCTGGCTGCCGGAACAGCGAGTGACCCTGCCCGAGGCCCTGCGCGCCTACACCTGGGGCGCGGCCTATGCCGGTTTCGCCGAGCAGCGTTTCGGCAATCTCGCGCCGGGGCAGCAGGCCGACTTTCTGATCCTCGACAGCGACATCGAGCTTGCCCGCCCGGCCGACCTGCCGCAAACCCCGATCCGCGAGGTCTGGATCGGCGGACAGCGCGTGACCTTGAGGAGTGCCGACTGATGGCCGCCACCCGCCTCGCCACCAAATATGTCGAGAAGCCCTGGGGCCGCACCGCGCTGCCGCCCGCCTTCCCGGACGGGGGCGATCGGCGCATCGGCGAAGTCTGGTTCGACGGGCCCGAGGGCCGGCACCCGCCGCTGCTCGTCAAATATCTCTTCGCCAGCGAGCGCCTCTCCATCCAGGTCCACCCGAACGACGCGCAGGGCCGCGAACGCGGCCTGCCCGGCGGCAAGAACGAATGCTGGCTGATCCTCGATGCCGAGCCCGGCGCGACGCTCGGCATGGGCACGCTACGGCCGCTTTCGGGCGAAGAACTGCGCGAAACCTCGCTCAGCGGCGAGATCGAGCAGCTGATGGACTGGAAGCCGGTCGAGGCCGGGGACTTCTTCTACATCCCCGCAGGCACCGTCCACGCGATCGGCGCGGGCGTGACGCTGGTCGAGGTCCAGCAGAATGTGGACGTCACTTATCGGCTCTACGATTATGGTCGCCCGCGCGAACTGCATCTCGATGATGGCGTCGCGGTGAGCATCCCCGAGCCCTATCGACGCCCCGCGACCAGCATCGCCGCGCTGGAGGACGCCGCCCTGCTCGATCGGGACGAGGCGCCGTTCACGCTCGGCCTCGAGACGCTCGATGTTGGCAGCACGCAGATCGGCGAGGCCGGCCAGAGCTGGTTCATCCCGCTGACCGGCCGGGGCGAGATCGACGGCCAGCCTTGGACGGCAGGGCAATGTTGGCTGCTCGAAGGGACCGTGGCGCTAGACTGCGCCGAGCCCTCGCGGCTGCTCGTCGCCAGCCTTTGAAGCTGCTCAGGCCCGGTTTACCTGCCCGCGCAGGCGCAGGCCGAAGGTGATGAGCGCGATGCCGAAAACGATGGCATAGGCGCCGATCCACCAAGTGAGCACCACCGCGCCGGTGACGGGCGCGAGGAACAGGAGCGCGCCATAGGCGATCGACGCAAGCCCGCCGAGCACGAGCCACCAGCGACCGTGATCCGCCGCCACATGGAAGGCCGCGACGAAGGTGAGAACGCCCGAGATCAGTGCCCATGCGGCCAGCAGCAGGATGAACAGCGCCACCGTCAGCCCCGGCGAGGAAATGGCCCAGATCCCGGCAAGGATGCTGACCAAGCCTTCCAGCGCCATCCAGCCCCAGCGGCCGCCCTGCCGCGCCGACACGACGGCCGCGACGAGCGCGAGTGCGCCGCCCGCGCAGGCATAAAGCGCGAAGAGGAGCACCAGCGAGAGCATCGTCACGCCGGGAAAGGCGAAGGAGAGGATGCCGAACAGGACGGCAAAGACCCCCCGCAGGACGAAGGCCCACCAGCTTTTCACAAAGGTCGTCATCGGATCGATCTCCGCCCGGCCGCCGCCATCATGCGTGAGTCCGGCCACGCGCGATATCGGGCATAGACCGGACCGCGTCGCTGGCCGGGCGGCAGCGTTTCGTTTTCAGACATAGTCAACGATTTTTCCGTCCAGTTGCCGGAATCAACTGGCCTTGGCCTTGGCGAACCCTTATGCCGCTCGCCTGCACTGACTGAGAGGGTGAATCTCGAAAATGGCGAAAGACAATAAGATCACGATCTACGACCTGGCCCTGGCCAGCGGCGCGACCATCAGCCCGTTCGTCTGGGCGACCAAGTACGCGATCGCGCACAAGGGCTTCGAGCTCGACATCGTGCCCGGCGGCTTCTCCGGCATCCCCGAGCGCACCGGCGGCATGACCGAGCGCCTCCCCGCCATCGTCGACGACGGCAAGTGGGTGCTGGATAGCTGGCTGATCGCCGAATATCTCGACGAGACCTATCCCGACCGCCCGACGCTGATCCCGCACCCAAGCGTCAAGGCGCTGACCCAGGGCATGGAAGCCTGGCTGTGGGGCGCCGCGATCGGCCCGTGGATGACCTGTTTCATCAAGCAGTATCGTGACCGCTCGCTCGAAGTGGATCATGAGTATGTCACGACCTCGCGCGAGCGCATGTTCGGCCGCAAGATCGAAGACATCATCGTCGGCCGCGAGGATCGCCTGCCCAAGGTTCCGCCGACGCTGCAGCTGATGCGCAACGTGCTGGCCGAGAACAAGTGGTTCGGCGGCGAGACCCCCAACTATGCCGACTATCGCCTGCTCGCGGTGTTCCTGTTCACTGCCTCGGTCGCCGATCTGCCGGTGCTGACCGAGGACGATCCGCTCCGCGACTGGATCGATCGCGGCTTCGATCTCTACGGCGGCCTCGGCCGTCACCCCGGCCTCTCGCCGCTCTTCGGCCTGCAGCTGCGCGAGGGCGATCCCGAGCCGTTCGTGAAGGGCGGCGCCCTCGGCGGCCTCGCCACGCGCAACACCGGCCCCAAGTCGACCGCCGCGGAAACCGCGCGACTCAAGGGCGAGACCGCGACGGCCAAGTAACGCCGCACCGATTTTTCCCGATCAGATCCGAGCCCGGCCGACGAAAAATCGGCCGGGCTTTTTCTTTGTTTTCAACCTTTTCAGCGCCCGATCATAATTCGCGTTACCATCGGTAAAATTAAATATTGACGCACTTTAATTTCACGTTAGTGTTACTCACATGAAATTGACATCTGCCTTGACCGAACAGAAGCGTCCCTATCGCCAGGGAGCGCGCGCGGAAGCCGCAGCCCGCACGGCCGCGACGATCCTAGATACATTCATCGGCCATCTCGAAACCCACTGGTACGACGACATCAGCCTCGCGACGGTCGCGCAAAGTGCCGGCGTTACCGTGCCGACCATCTTGCGCCATTTCGGCAGCAAGGAGGGTCTGCTGGAAGCGGTCGGCAGGCATTTCGAGACCGAAGTCTCGGCACGGCGCCACGTCACCTCGGGCGACATCGATGCCATCATTTCCGCGCTCATGGTCGACTACGAGATGGCGGGAGACATCATGATGCGCTTCCTCGCGCAGGAATCGCGTTTTCCGGCGGTCAAGCAACTCACGGATATCGGCCGCGCGCAGCACCGCTCCTGGGTGCGCCGCTGTTTCGACCAGTATTTCAGCGGGCTCACGCCCGAACAGGAGGAATGGCAGCTCGACGGGCTGATCATGTCGCTCGACCTCTATGTCTGGCAGGTCTGGCGGCGAGACCGGGGGCGATCTCCCGAAGACGTAAAGCGCTTCATGCGCACATTGGTGGATGCTATTCTCGGCCCGAAAAGCGGGTCGTGATCTAAGAAGGAGTAAGACGATGGAGACCCGTAAAGGCTCCTACGTCCTCGCGACTTTCGAGGGCGGAGGATCGGTTGCGCCGTTTATCACGCTGGCGCGCAAGTTGATGACCGAAGGCCATGACGTTCGCGTCGTGAGCGACGAGTGCAATCGCGGCGAGGTTCTCGCCAGCGGCGCCGCCTTTTCGCCCTGGACGCGGGCGCTCAGCCGCCCCGGCCGTGGCCGCGAGTTCGAGCCGGTGCACGATTGGGAAGCGCCCGACGGCTTTTCCGGCATGCTGCTGCTGCTCGACGTGCAGGTCGTCGGCCGCGCCGAGGATTATGCGCGCGACATGATCGAGATCCTGCGCGAGCATCCCACCGACCTCGCGGTCGTCAACGATCTCGTGCTGGGCGCGATGATGGGCTGCGAGGCGCTCGGCCAGCCCTTCGCGGTGCTCGGCTGCCATCCGCTGAGCTATCCGGTGGTGGAGGGCATGGTGCCGCTCGGCCCCGGCCTGCCGCCTGCCGTGACCGACGAGGACAAGGCGATGCATGCCGAGATCCGCGGCGGCATCATGGCGACGCTCGACATGCGCCTGCCGGCCTATAATGCCGCGCGCGCCAATGTCGGCCTGCCGCCGCTGCCGCACCTGGCCCACCAGATCTTCGCCGCGCGCAAGTTCCTGATGGCGACCAGCGCGGCCTATGATTTCGCGCCGGCCGAGTTGCCCGACTTCTTCGAATATGTCGGCCCGCAGCTCGACGACAATCTCTGGTCGAAGGCATGGACCTCGCCTTTCCCGGCGAACGATCCGCGCCCGCTGGTGCTGGTCAGCTTCTCAACCACCTTCCAGAACCAGGCGGCGCAGCTGCAGAGCGTCGTCGACGCGCTGGGCGATCTCGATGTCCGCGCCGTAGTGACGCTCGGCGGCACGATCCGGCCGGACGAGGTGCGCGGCACGCAGAATGTCCATGTCGTCGAGAGCGCGCCGCATGCCGAGCTGCTGTGGGATGCGAGCCTCGTCATCAACCATGGCGGCCACGGCACGGTCATCAAGGCGGCGCGGGCGGGCTTGCCCCAACTCGTCATCCCGCACGGCCGCGACCAGAGCGACAATGCCATACGCATCGTCCAGCGCGGCGCGGGGCTGATGCTGCCGCAGGGCAGCGACAGCGGCGATGTCCGCACGGCCGTCCTGCGGCTGCTTACCGAGCATGACTTCACCCGCAACGCCCGCGATCTCGGCGAGCGGATCCGGGCAAGCTATGACGAGCACGCCATCGTCGGCGCGGTGGAAGCACTCTCGCTCGGGGAACTGGGAAAGGTGCGGGCTGAGGTGGCGTAAGCCACCCCGGTCCCTCCGGGGGGGCATCGCGACAAACTGATACAATTTCAGCCCCGCGCGACAAACTCTCATGACAAGTCCGGGCTAAACCCCTTTTCAGCGCTTCTCCCACCGCGCTGAACAAGTTGGCGTTCTCCCACGACGCTTTTGAATGACAGTCTCCCAAAGACGACCCCACTCAGGCCCCTCCCGCTCCCACCGGGAGGGGCCACGAGTTTGTGGGGTGCGGAAGACAAAATCCCACACGCCTAAAGCAGTGCTCCTGCGAAGGCAGGAGCCCAGGGCGGCTGGGTTCTTCGGCTGGCCTCCGGGGCTCCTGCTTCCGCAAGAGCACTGTCAGTCAAAATCTGGGAACCGGCAGGACCAGCGCAACCGCAGCCCGCCGGTCACCTCACCCCGCAGTCCAGCCCCCATCCACGCTGATGTTGGCACCGGTGATCTGCGCCGCCGCGTCCGAGCAGAGGAACAGCGCGATGTCCGCCACCTGCTCGGCGGTCACGAACTGCTTGGTCGGCTGTCCGGCGAGCAGCACGTCGTTGATGACCTGCTCTCGCGTCATGTTCCGCGCCTTCATCGTGTCGGGAATCTGCCCCTCGACCAGCGGCGTCCAGACATAGCCGGGCGAAATGCAATTGGCGGTGACGCCGAAGGTCGCCAGTTCCAGCGCGATCGTCTTGGTGAAGCCCGCAAGGCCGTGCTTGGCGGTCACATAGGCGCTCTTGAACGGCGAGGCGACGAGACTGTGCGCGGACGCGGTCTGGATGATCCGCCCCCAGCCCGCCTGCTTCATGTGCGGCACGGCAAGCCGCGTCGTGTGGAAAGCGGACGTGAGATTGAGCGCGATGATGAGGTTCCACTTGTCGACCGGGAATTCCTCCACCGGCGCGACATGCTGCACGCCGGCATTGTTGATGAGAATGTCGACGCCGCCGAAGGTATCGGCCGCCTCCTTCATCATCGCCTCGATCTCTTCCACCTTGGTGAGATCGTGACCGGAATAGATCGCCTTGCCGCCGCTCGCGGCTTCCAGGCCCTTGCGCTCGGTCTCGATCGCCGTCGGATCGCCGAAGCCGTTGATGACCAGATTGACGCCCTGCGCCGCCAGCGCCTTTGCATAAGCAAGGCCGATGCCCGAGGTGGAACCGGTCACCAGCGCCGTCTTGCCCTTCAAGTTCATGCCTGTTTTTCCCTTATCTGGCCGGTCGCCGTGATGTCGAAGGTCGCGCTTTTGCCGTCCATGATGTTCTGCGCGATCAGATGCTTGCCCTTGTCCGCCACGGCGGACACCGCCTCGCGCCCTTGCGTCCAGTGATCGAGCATGGTGATGCGCGAAAACTCGAAATCGCGCGCGCCGCCTTCCCATGCGCGCGTGCGATAGATGAGATGGACGATGTTGACTGAGCTTTCCGTGACCATCGCCGCCAGTTCCCGCGCCTCCGGCGTGTCGGCGAGATCGTTCGGCAGGCGCTTCAGGAGTTCGCGGACGGCGTGATGCTCGCGCCGCTCGCGCAGATAGAGGTCGGTCACCTGCCGGGTGCGGCTGGAATATTGAATGTCTTTCTGGCGCGACCAGACCTGCGTCATTTCCTTGGGCATCTCTCCGTCGGCGGGAAAGAGATCCACTTGGAAGATCAGCATGTCGCCTTCCTGATTGTCGAGCACATGGCTGAGCGGCGTGTTGGAGACGAGGCCGCCGTCCCAATAATGCCGCCCGTCAATCTCGACCGGCGGCAGGCCCGGCGGCAGCGCGCCCGAGGCCATGACGTGCCGCGCGTCGATGCGGCCGCGCCACTTGGGGTCATGATTGTCGAAATAGGCGAAATTGCCGTTCTCGATGTCGACCGCGCCGACCGAGAAGCGCATCGGGCCGAAATTCACCCGCTCCCAGTCGACGAGGCTGTCCAGCGTCTCGCGCAGCGGCGCGGTATCATAATAGCCCAGCGCCTGCGCTGCGCCCGCCGGCGCCCACCAGCTCGGCACGGCATTGGGCCGGAAGAAGCCGGGAATGCCCCACAGCGCGACGGCGGACGCAGCCATGAGATGCGCCGCCTCGCGAATATCCTGCTGCTCGGGCAGGCAGAAATTGGGGAGGCCGCTGCTCACCAGCGTCCAGAAGGCGGTCAGCTGCTCGGTCCACAGCTCCGGCGGATTGCCGGCGATCAGCGCGGCGTTGATCGCACCGATGGAGATACCCGCGACCCAGTCGATCTCGATGTCCAGCTCGTCCAGCCGCTCGATCACGCCGGCCTGATAGGAACCGAGCGCGCCCCCGCCCTGCAGCACCAGCGCCACCTGGTCCGGCAGCGGCATGGGCGCCGCGCCGTGACGGCCTGTGCGCGTGCGGGACTGCCGGGGCGTATCCATGGTGCACCGCAATATAGCATTTGCGAGGGAGTCGCCACTACGGAGCGATGCCGGGCAGCGCGCTTTGCTCACGGCCTGGAGGATTTGCCCGACCTTCCCTTGACGGGAACCAAAGCCTAATCTTCGCGTCAAAGAGAGCGAAAAGGACTCAGCCATGCGCCTCGATGACGAACGCGAAAGCAGCAACTACGAAATTCAACGCGGCGGCAGCGGCTTTGGCGGCTTGGGAGGCGGAGGGGGCAATATGCTCGGCATGCTCCTGCCGCTGATCGGCAGCAAGTTCGGCTGCACCGGCATTGTCATCGCCCTGGCCGTGATGGCTTTCCTCCAGTTCGGTGGCGGGCTGATGAGTGGCGGCGCACCGTCCGGTCCGGCCACGGAACAAGGCCAGCAGGCAGCCGGACAGGGCGGCCAGGGCAATGGCGAGCTGACGCCGGTGCAGAGCTTTTCCCTGAAGGTGCTGGGTACGACCGAGCGCGTCTGGGGCGAGGTCTTCCGCGAGCATGGCCAGCAATATACGCCGACCGTCCTCTCCTTCTATTCGCAGTCGGGCCGCTCGGGCTGCGGCGCGGCGCAATCGGCCATGGGGCCGTTCTACTGCCCGCTCGACAAGAAGGTCTATCTGGACACCGACTTCTTCAACGAACTGCAGCAGCGCTTCGGCGCGCCTGGGGACTTCGCGCAGGCGTATGTGATCGCGCATGAGGTAGGCCACCATATCCAGAATCTCGAAGGCACGCTGGAGCGGGCCAACCAGGCGCAGCGTTCGGCCGGCACGGCGGAAGCCAATGCCACGCAGGTGAAGGTCGAGTTGCAGGCTGACTGCTATGCCGGCGTCTGGGGCAAGCGCACCGGCCTCATGGAAGCCGGCGACCTGGAAGAAGGGATGCGCGCTGCCGAAGCGATCGGCGACGACACGCTGCAGCGCCAGTCCGGCCAGCGCCCGATGCCGGACAGTTTCACGCACGGTTCCAGCGAGCAGCGCATGGCCTGGCTGCACCGGGGTCTCGAGTCTGGCGATCCGGCCTCCTGCGACACGTTCGCGCGGAGCCGCTAACTGCGCATTTTTCCGCGCCCCGCGGCGGCGACTCTGCACGGGACATGTCCCGAATCGCATGGGCGCAATCTGCGCAAAGTCTGCCTGACGTTACGGCAAAGCGACCGGTTCCAAGGCTTTCCGCCGAGCCGCTTCGCTGCCTCAACACGGGACGATTTAGCCGATTTCCGGCGCAATTCGCCGCCTCAGCGCGGCATTGCAGCAATTTCCGCGAACGCGAGAGAAATTCGGATCCGCATGCTGCAATTGCAGACACATTCGGCGCATTGATATTTTATCGTGTATTTTCAATTGATTAAATTGCGATTGATATTTTTGCATGGCAAAATATCATTTTCGCACTTGCAGCAAATTTAGGATATGTTACTTAGAACCTGCCTTTCAGGCATCCTCTCCTAAGACTCAATGGGTCGGCCTCTTCGAGGTCGGCCCTTTTTTTTTGCCCTGAATTGCACTAGCAAGGCCCGTCCCGCACGCAATTACAAGATTATCGGAGAGGAAGCCGCCGGGAAGACCGGCATGCGTCGCGCGACATGCGGAGGATCGAGCGCCTGATGGCAGCTCTCCTCCGCATTTGTTTTGCGGCATCATGACATGCGCTAGGGAGGCCGCCGGCCCAGCCTGCACGCGCTCGCGCCTGTAGGAATAACGATGGGGCCGAGGGCATATAGCCCGCCCCCGTCGCACGGCTTCTTCGATGGATTCTAGCGGCTGAACTTGGCCACGCGCGGCAATTGCCGCAGGTAGGTCGGCATGGTGCCGTTTCCATTGCCGCTCACCGGCTTGCGCGCGGCCTGCGGCTCGATCCGGTCGTCGAACGCCACGCCAATGCGGTCGCCCCGCACCCAGGAGACGCGCCCGGCAACCTCGCCGATGCCTCGGAGTTGGACGACCAGCCGGTCTCCATCGCGGAAGCTCGCGTCGCAATCGGCCATCAGCCCGGTTTCGGAGAGATTGCGCACGCGCGCCTTGCCGAGCGGCTGCCCGGCTTCGTCGGAAATTGTGGTCAGCAGGAACAGACTGTCCCGTTTGGCGCCGCGCTTGGAAGCGCCATCGGTCAGGCCGTCTTGCAGGACCGACGTGGGATCGGATTCTGCCATGGCGGCATCCTGCCATGGCCTTGGTAGAGAAAAGCTTAACGCCTCACGCCGCTCGTCGCGCAAACGACAGCCGGAAATCGCCGGCCGCCCTCCAGCTCAGTCGTCGCGGGAGACCTTTTCCTGCCGCTCGTGGCGCTCCTGCGCCTCAACCGTCATCGTCGCGATCGGACGGGCTTCCAGGCGGCCCAGCGAGATCGGCTCGCCGGTGACTTCGCAATAGCCATATTCGCCATCGTCGATGCGGCGCAGCGCCGAGTCGATCTTGGAGATGAGCTTGCGCTGGCGATCGCGGGTGCGCAGTTCGATCGACCAGTCGGTCTCGCTCGATGCGCGATCGTTGAGATCGGGCTCGCGCAGCGGCTCGCTCTGCAGCGTCGCCAGCGTGCCCTCTGCCTCGGCCAGGATCTGCTTCTTCCATTCGAGCAGCCGGCGCCGGAAATATTCCAGCTGAAGCGGCCCCATGAATTCTTCGTCAGCCGTCGGGCGATAGCCTTCGGGCAACTCGATGCCTGAGCGCTTTGAACCGGACCCGTTCTTCTCCGACGAACCTACAAGAGAGGCCATCAACTTCTCCGCATTCTTCGAGGTGCACCTCTTTTCGGGTGCCTCTGGCGCGGGCCTATAATGTGCCCACCAGATTGAAACAAGCACTGTTTCCGAAGCCTTGAACCATTGCTGAACATTGCCCCGAGTCTGTGTGTCCAAATTCGTCCACAAGCCGTCAAAAATAAATAAATTAACCAGGCCGCTTAATACCGCGTCCCGCCGGGAAACATTAACTTTATCTATTGGCAAATTTGAATGGTTAAATTTCGTCAATAGGGGTGAAATCAAAGTTAATCCTATTGAAGTTAACGTTTTATTTTGCGTTCTAGCCCATAGCAATCTCAGGCTGCCAGAACTTCAGCCGCGATCATAGTTCGGAAGAGTGGGCGAACGATGTCTGTAAGAATGGCCTTGGCAAAACTTTGCGCCTGCGCTGCCGGCGGTGCGATCATCGGCGGCGGCGCCCTGCAGCTTGCTGAGGCGTCGCGTCCGGCGGTCGTCAACCAGGTGAAGCGCAAGCCGATCAAGACGGCGCAGCGCGCACCGGTGAAGGCGCCGCCGCGCAAGGTCGTGAAGATCGCCGGCCCGCGCCCGACTCCCACGCCAACCGTCGTCACGTCGCGCACGCAGATCGCGCCGTTTCCGCTCGAGCGTCCCGTCTCCGAGATGCCGAGCATGTCCGGCGGCAGCAGCGGGCCGATCATGGTCGCGGGCGGCAGCGGCGGCTGGGGGGGCGGCATGGGCGGCTTCTTCGGCGGCTTCTTCGGCGGCAGCAGCGGCGGCGGTAGCGTCGTCATTTCCTCGACCACCACCGGCGGATCGACCTCCACCAGCGGCGGCTCCACCTCGACCGGCGGAAGCTCGACTTCGACGGGCGGAAGCTCGACATCGACCGGCGGAAGCTCCACCTCGACGGGTGGCAGCTCGACATCCACCAGCGGCGGCTCCACTTCGACCAGCGGCGGGTCCACCTCGACCAGCGGTGGCTCCACGTCCACCAGCGGCGGCTCGACCAGCACCTCGACGGGCGGCTCGTCCAGCTCGTCCAGCTCGTCGTCCTCTTCTTCCTCGAGCAGCTCGTCGTCGAGCTCCAGCTCCAGCTCGTCCGGCTCCTCGTCCAGCAGCGGCTCCTCGGGCTGGAAGCCGCCGCACAAGCCGCCGCATCACAGCAGCAGCACGTCGAGCGGATCGTCCGGTTCGTCGAGCACCTCGTCCAGCAGCTCCAGCTCGACCTCGTCGTCAACGTCCAGCTCCACGTCTTCCTCGACCAGCTCGTCGACCAGCAGCGGCTCCTCCGGCTGCAGCACCAGCGGCTGCACCGACGTGCCGGCGCCGCCCGCCATGCTGCTGTTCGGCGCGGCTGCGGCGGCCGTGTTCGGCGGCCGCCAGTGGATGGCGCGCCGTCGCCGCGAAGACGATGAGATCGAGGATCAAGACAAGGCGCCCTGACACCTCACCGTTTTTCCGACCCTTGGGGGAGGGTCCTCAAGCGGGGCGTCCGTGCGCGGGCGCCCCGCTGTTCTTTGGGGCCTGCGCCGCGCCTCTCCGCTTGATCGCGCGCGGCGAGATGGGCATAGGCGGCGCATGCATGATATCCGCCTCATCCGCGACAATCCCGCCGCCTTCGACGCCGCGCTCGCCCGCCGCGGCCTGGCTCCGCTGAGCGGGGAGATCGGCGAGGCCGACGCCCGCTGGCGCGCCGTCTCGACCGCGCTGCAGGAAGGGCTCGCCCGTCGCAACGAAGCGAGCAAGGCCATCGGCGCCGCGATGGGCAAGGGCGACACCGCTACAGCCGACGCGCTCAAGGCCGAGGTTGCCACGCTCAAGGCGCGCCTCCCGGAGCTGGAAGCCGAGGAAAAGGCGCTGGCCGAGGCGCTGCAGGCCCGCCTCGCCGCCCTCCCCAATTTGCCCGCCGCCGATGTGCCGGACGGGCCGGACGAGACCGCCAATGTCGAGGAACGGCGCTGGGGCAGCCCGCGCGACTTCAACTTCGCGCCGCAGGACCATGCCGATTTCGGCCCGTCGCTGGGTCTCGATTTCGAGGCCGCCGCCGCCATGTCCGGCGCGCGCTTCGCGGCGCTGCGCGGCCAGATGGCCCGCCTCCACCGCGCCCTCGCCCAGTTCATGCTGGATACCCAGAGCGGCTCCAACGGTTACACCGAGGTCAACCCGCCGTTGCTGGTGCGCGATGATGCGGTTTACGGCACCGGGCAGCTTCCCAAGTTCGCAGAGGATCTGTTCCGCACCACCACCGGCCACTGGCTGATCCCCACCGCTGAGGTCAGCCTTACCAATCTGGTTCGCGAGCAGATCCTGACCGAGGCCGATTTGCCGATCCGCTTGACCGCGCTCACGCCGTGCTTTCGCTCGGAAGCCGGCGCCGCAGGCCGCGACACGCGCGGCTTCATCCGCCAGCACCAATTCGAGAAAGTCGAGCTCGTCGCCATCTGCACGCCGGAGCAGGCGGCGCAGGAACATGCCCATATGGTTCAGTCGGCCGAGGGCATCCTCGAAGCGCTGGAGCTGCCCTATCGCCGCGTGCTGCTCTGCGCGGGCGACATGGGCTTCGCCGCCACCCGGACCTATGACCTCGAAGTCTGGCTCCCCAGCCAGGGCGTCTATCGCGAGATCAGCTCGGTCTCGACCTGCGGCGACTTCCAGGCACGGCGGATGAACACGCGCTACCGCCCGGAAAGCGAGAAGGGCACGCGCTTCGTCCATACGCTCAACGGCTCCGGCCTCGCTGTGGGCCGCACGCTGGTCGCGGTGCTGGAGAACTACCAGAATGCCGACGGCAGCGTGACCGTCCCCGCCGTGTTGATTCCCTATATGGGCGGCATCACCGAGCTGACGCCGGGCTGATGCGCATCCTCCTCACCAATGACGACGGCATTCACGCGCCGGGACTCAAGGTGCTGGAGAAGATCGCGCGGGCTTTCTCGGAGGACATTTGGATCGTCGCGCCGATGGAGGAGCAATCCGGCGCCGGCCACAGCCTGACGCTCTCCCGCCCGCTGCGCCTGCGCCAGCATGGCGACAAGCATTACAGCGTCTCGGGCACGCCGACCGACGCAGTGATGATGGCGATCGGCCATCTCATGGAAGGCCAGAAGCCCGATCTCATCCTCTCCGGCGTCAATCGCGGCGCCAATCTCGGTGAGGACGTCACTTATTCGGGCACCGTCTCAGCGGCCATGGAAGGCGCGATTTCCGGCGTCCGCTCGATCGCGCTCAGCCAGGTCTATGCCCGCGAGGGCCTCGGCGACGCCATTCCCTTCGAGGCGGCGGAGCTCTGGGGCGAGCGCGTGATCCGCGCGCTGCTGGCCCATCCGGAGACGGCGCGGACCCTCATCAACGTCAATTTCCCCGCGCTCCCGGCGAGCGCGGTCAGGGGCATGAAGGTCGCCCGCCAGGGCTTTCACGACGTCTATCGCACCCGCATCGTCAGCGGCACCGATCCGCGCGGCTACGATTATTTCTGGTTCGGCCTCGATCATACTGAGTCCGTGCCCGCCAACACCGATCTCGCCGCCGTGGCGGAAGGCTATATCTCGATCACGCCGCTGCATTTCGACCTGACCCACGACGCCTCGCTGGCGGCCCTGGCCTCGGGTTTCGAGCGCGCCGCTAGCACCGACTGACCACCCCCGTCTCCCCGTCGAATCCCCACTGTCCTAAGGGTCGCGGGCCATGGCATAAGCCCGCACATGGACCCGATGCATCCTGCCGCCTGATGCCAAGGCGCGACGACCCCCGCAAACCGGCCCACGCCTTCCTGCGCCGCCGCTCCGCGCTGCCCATCTGGGTCGATCTTGCCTGGCGCGTGCTGCTCATCCTCGCGCTGTTCGGCGCCGTGCTGCTCGTCCATTGGATCGAGCGCGACGGCATCAAGGACAATCTCGACGACCATATCAGCTTCATCGACGTGCTCTATTTCACCACGGTCACGGTCACGACCGTCGGCTATGGCGACATCGTGCCGGTGAGCGACGCGACGCGGCTGTTCGAGACCTTCTTCGTGACGCCGATCCGCATCTTCGTCTGGCTCGTGTTCCTCGGCACGGCCTATCATTTCGTTTTTCGCAACGTTTGGCACAGGTGGCGTATGTCCCGCATCCAGAAGACCCTCACCGGCCATGTCGTCGTCGCCGGCTTCGGCACCAGCGGCGCGGAGGCCGTGCGCGAACTGATCGCGCGCGGCATCGATCCCGCACGGATCGTGGTGATCGACGGCAATGACGAGTCGCTCGACCTTGCCGAAGCCTGCGGCTGCAATGTGCTGAAGGGCGACGCCACCCGCGACCAGACCTTGAGCGACGTGCGCATCGCCCAGGCGAGCGCGATCATCGTCTCGGCCGGACGGGACGACACCTCGATCCTCATCACCCTCACCGCCAGCCACCTCGCGCCCGGCGTGCCGATCAGCATGGTCGTACGGGCGAGCGACAATGAGGATCTGGCACGGCAGGCTGGCGCCACCACCGTCATCAACCCCGCGAGTTTCGCCGGCCTCCTGCTCGCCGGCTCCTGCCAGGGCGAGCATCTGGCGGATTACATGGCCGATCTTGCCGCGACGGGCGGCCGCGTGAAGCTGCACGAGCGGCCCGTCTCTGCAGCGGAAGTCGGCAAGCCCATGTCCGCCATCGCCCCCGGCCTCGCCGTGCGCCTTTACCGCGAGGGCAAGGCGATCAGCTACTGGGAAGACGGTGCGCGGGCGCTGCAGGCGGGCGATGTCGTGATCGAGATCGTGCCGGGCGAGGGGTAGAAAGTCATGCTCGGGGCGTTGTCCCGCCCCCGCTCTCAGCGTCCTCCGTCGGCCAATGCTCGCGTGTCGCCAACCAGATCACATGGCGTTCGCCACGACCCCGTTCGCCGGTCCGCATGCGCACTTCCTCGACCACGAAACCGGCGTCTTCCAGCCGGTCGGCAAACGCATTGTCCACATAGCCAGACCAAATTGCGAGCACGCCGCCGGGACGCAGTGCGTCAAAGGCTTGCCGGAGCCCCCAGTTGCAATAGAGCCGATCGTTCGCCAGGCTGATCAGCCCTTCCGGCCCATTGTCGACGTCGAGCAGGATCACGTCGAATTGCTGGGACGGATCGGTAATCACGTCATGAACATCGCCGATCCTGATCGCAACGCGCGGATCGTCCAGCGTTTCGCCGAACAGATGGGCCAGAGGCCCCCGCGCCCATTCCACAACCTTCGGAACAAGCTCGGCAACGACAACGCTCGCGCTCTCGGGCAGCACGGCCAGCGCAGCACTCAGCGTGAAGCCCATGCCGAGGCCACCGATCAGCATGCGGCCGCCGTCCATGGCGACACGCTGGCAGGCGAGCGTCGCCAGCGCCTGCTCCGACCTTTGAGCCCAGCTCACCATCAGCTGCGTGTCATCGAATTCGATCGCGAAATCGTCGCCCCGCTGCATCAGTTGCAGCTGGCCGCCTCCCGGGATATCGGCTTCGTCGATCAGCTCGATGGGCTGCGCGTCCGCTTCCTCGGCGACGCTCAGGATCTGGCCTTTGCGGGCTTGGCAGCCTTCTTGGCAGTGGAAGCCTCGGCGCCCGGCAAGATCTGGCCCGCAGAGGCGCGCGTCCGCGCCAAGGTGTTGCGAATGGCGCGGTTGCGCCGATTATTGGCTGTGCGCAGCTGGCCCATGATCATCCTGTCTGTTTGAAATCGCGCGCAGCGTCGGCCGGGTCGGCATTCATCAGGCGGCGATATCGCTCCATGCGCAGGTCCGCGGGATCGTGACAAGGCTTTTGGTGCTTTCTCCCCTTCCGGCGGTTCGTGGGCGGGACTCCTAGCGCAACCAGGGCCGTGCAGGATCTGGCCGCGGCGGATGCGCCCGGATGGCGTCCTCGTTCACATCGCATCCCCAGCCCGGCCGCTCGTCCAGCGTCAGCGCGCTGTCGGCCAGCGCGAGGGGCGCGTCCACCAGATCGTCGTGCCAGCGCACGTCGTCCGGCTCCATCTCCATGATGCGCAGGTTTGGCGCGAGCGCGGCGAAGGTCGCCGCCTGCCGGTCGCCCAGGCGCCCGTAGCAATTGTGGACCGACACGTTGAAGCCGAATGCATCGGCCAGCGCCGCGATGCGCAGTGACGAATAGACCCCGTTCCACATCGGGTCGATCAGCACCATGTCGCACGCGCGCGCCTCCAGCCACGGGCGGTATTGCGCCATGCCATGAAGCGATTCGAGCGACGCGATCGGCGTCATCAGGCCGCCACGGACATCGGCAAGCGCAGCCGGCACGTCTGTGTCGATCTCCATCCAGGCAAGGCCAAGATGATCGAGCGCGCCGGCGACGCGTCGCATTCCCTCTCCGCGCAGCGAAAAATTGAGATCGAGCATGATCTCCATCTCCGGCCCCGCACCATCCCGCAGCGCCTCGAGCTGGGCGATGAGGCTGTGCAGCGGATAGCCCCGGCCTGCACCGGCCAGATCGAGGTCGGGCGTCGCGCGGATACCGGTGTTTGCCATCGTCCCGCCGTTCGGGCCGAAGATCACCGGATTGGTCTTGAGCGCCTTGAAGCCCTTGGCGCGGATCTCCTCGCCCAGCGCCTTGTAGTCGTCGAGCTCGCGCATCGGCGGTGAACCGGCATCCTGCTCGAACTTCTCGGGGATCGTCGCGCGGAACAGGCCGGCATGGGACCAATAGACCGGGATGCGCTCGCGGACCGGCCCGCCGAGCAACCGGTAGGCAGGCACGCCCGCCGCCTTGGCCGCGACGTCGATGCAGGCATTCTCGACCGCGGCGACCGCCTGACAGCCGAGGCCGCCCGGCGCCAGCTTGAGGCTCGCATGCAGCACTGCGGCGATGGAGGCGAAGGCGCGCGGATCGCGCCCGATCGCGGCGGCGGAGATCGCTTGCACCACCGGCGTCAGGCCGGGATTCCACACCGTCTCGTTGAACTCGGACCAGCCGGTCAGGCCCTCGTCGGTGGAAAGCTTGAGAAAGGAGATGGTCCGCCAGCCGCCATCGGCATGCATGAGCTCGATCGACGTGATCCGCATCGTCCTCTCCTTCCCTGTTTGTCACCCCATCTTTCGCCGGGATGGCGCGGCAGAGCAAGTTGCGACCACCCTGCCTTTCACATTGCCTCTGTCCTACAGGCAACGGCCCATGGCAGAGGCCCAGGCTGATGATGTCGCGCTTCGCCTCGCCGCTCCGTGCGCCCAGAAAATCGGCCGACCGCCACGACCGCACGGCGCCGCTGCTGCCGAAAGAACATGCGCGACAGTGTGACCTTAGTGTGACTTTCCGCAGCGCCACTGTCTGCCGCCGGCTGTCCCGCAACCGCCATCTGGCCTTTTTCCTGCAACGCGCCTATATGCGCGCGCAATCATGGCATCACTGAAATTTCCCGAGGCCCCCAAGGTGGGCATGGTTTCGCTTGGCTGTCCGAAGGCGCTGGTCGATTCCGAACGCATCCTGACCAAGCTGCGCAGCGACGGCTACGCGCTCTCGCCCGACTATGAGGGCGCGGACGTCGTGCTGGTCAACACCTGCGGCTTCCTCGACAGCGCCAAGGAGGAAAGCCTCGAGGCAATCGGCGAGGCCATTGCCGAGAATGGCCGCGTTATCGTCACCGGCTGCATGGGCAATGAGGCCGATCTCATCCGCGCCCGCTTCCCGCAGGTGCTCGCCGTCACCGGCGCGCATCAGTACGAGGACGTCGTCCACGCGGTCCACGAGGCCGCGCCGCCCGTCCCGAATGCCTATGTGGACCTGGTGCCCGAGGGCGGCCTCAAGCTGACCCCGCGCCACTACAGCTATTTGAAGATCAGCGAAGGCTGCAACCATAGCTGCGCCTTCTGCATCATCCCCTCGCTGCGCGGGAAGCTCGCCAGCCGCCGCATCGACGCGGTGCTGCGCGAGGCGGAGAAGCTGGTCCATGCTGGCACCAAGGAGTTGCTGGTCATCAGCCAGGACACGTCTGCCTATGGGGTCGATGTGCGCCACGAGGAGCGGCAGTGGAAGGGCGAGACCGTCCGCACGCACATGACGGACCTCGCCCGCGCGCTCGGCGGCCTGCGCACGCCGCAGGGCGAGACGCCGTGGGTCCGTCTGCACTATGTCTATCCCTATCCGCATGTCGACGCGGTCATCCCGCTGATGGCCGAGGGGCTGCTGACGCCCTATCTCGACATCCCCTTCCAGCATGCCGCGCCCAACGTGCTGCGCGCCATGAAGCGCCCGGCCAACGAGGCCAAGGTGCTGGAGCGGCTGCACCAGTGGCGCAGCATCTGCCCGGACATCACGATCCGCTCGTCCTTCGTCGTCGGCTTCCCCGGCGAAACCGAGGCCGACTTCCAGTATCTGCTCGACTGGCTCGATGAAGCCCAGCTCGACCGCGTCGGCGCCTTCCGCTTCGAGCCGGTCGAGGGTGCGCAGGCTAATGCCCTGCCCGATCCGGTGCCCGAGGAGATCAAGGAGGAGCGCTACCAGCGCATCATGCAGAAATGCGCCGAGATCAGCGCGGCCAAGCTCGCCGCCAAGATCGGCCGTACCCTGCCGGTCATCATCGACGAGGTCGGCGAGCCTGACGAGGACGGCAGCGTCGGCGCAACGGCGCGCAGCCAGGCCGACGCGCCCGAGATCGACGGCAATGTTTTCCTGCGCGACATCGACCCGGCGCTGGTGCCCGGATCGATCATCGAGGCGGTTATCGAGGATGCCGACGAGCACGACCTGTTCGGCGTGCCCGCCTGACGAGGTCTGGGCAGCCTCGCCGGTCAACCGCCGGCGAAGCTGCCCTTGTAGGCCGGCTTGACCGCTTTCAGCACGGTTGCGTCCACCGGCAAGTCGATCTGGTAGATGCCTTCCGAATAAGGCCCAGCCTCATAGGGCATGACCACCACCCGCAGCGTGTCCAGCGCAGCGCCCCTGGCCGAGACCGGCAGGATTGTCTGCTTGGCGAGATCGACGCAGCGCACGAACTCGGCGAGCTGGTTGTCGTCATCGGGATTGATCGGCTCCCCGCGCCGCTTCTCCCGCTCGGCATCCAGCGCCTTGCAGAAGCGCTCCTTCGTCCCCGCGACGAGCGCCGGCATGTCGAAGACCTCGCCAGTCGCCAGCCGCTTCCTCGCCGCCTTGTCCCAGAACAGCACCGTCACAATCGGCATGCCGTGCGCGCCACCGGTATAATTGTAGCCATCGCTCTGCATCACGAGCAAAGCGGGCAGGTCCGCGACCGGGCTCCAGTCCTCGGAATAGCTGTAACCGGGCATCTCATAGCCCACCTGTTTCGCCGACGCGGCCTCGCGCGCGCCGCCGGCCTTGGTCCGCGCCATCAGCTGCTCGCCATTGCCGCGCAGCCATGTGTCGAGTGCGGGGATGGCGGCAGCCTCCCTCGGCCAGCTGTAGCGGAACTCGACCTTGCCGGCCTTATACTCGAGGACGATATTGCCCGCCGGTGCGCCGGTCGGCTGCGGACTGGGCGTCGCCGCGTTGGCGGCATTGGCCGCATTGGCAGGAGCATCGGCGGCATTGGTGGCGGCATTGGCGGGCGAGGCCTGTTCACCGCGACCGCAGCCGGAGGCCAGCAGGGCAGCGGTCAGGCCAAGACAGGCAAGCATCGGCGTCGTACGCATCATTCTCTCCGGCTCCTCCACCCGGGGCACAATCTAGCGTATTCGCATCGGCTTGCCGAGGGCGCGCGCGGCGACTAAGCCCAGCGTCATGACGGACCCCGCCGATCTCGTGCGCCCCGACACCGGTCAGAGCGCCCACGCCATCCATCTGGTCGATGCCAGGAGCCATGAGGAATGGCTCGCCGCGCAGCCCGAGCGCCATCGCGCTGCGCTCGCCGCGCAGGGCTTCAAGCCGACCGCCTTCGCGCACGCCATCCTGCCCGGTGAGAAGCCGGAGGACTGGGCCGTGGTCGGCGCGGTGGCCAAGATCGACTCGCTCTCCAGCTGGTGCCTCGCGAAGCTCGCCGAGACCCTGCCCGAAGGCAGCTATCGGCTGGCGAGCGGCGACCCGGGGCCCGCTATTCTCGGCTGGATGACGGCGCAGTATCGCTTCGACCGCTACAAGGAAAAGAAGAGCGAGAAGGGGCCGCGCGTGCTGCTGACCGCCCAGCCCGGCGCGATCGACGGCGCAGCGGCGCTGGCCCGGGCGACCGCGCTGGTCCGCGATATGGTCAATGTGCCGACTGCGGACATGGGACCGGACCAGATCGAGACGCAGGCGCAGACCGTCGTTGAGCGCTACGGCGCGACCATGACGGTGACGCGCGGCGACGCGCTCGAAACCGGCTTCCCGATGATCCACGCCGTCGGCCGCGCGGCCGACCGCGCTAACCAGCCGCGCCTGATCGAACTGGTCTGGGGTCGCGAGGACAATCCCCGCATCGCCATCGTCGGCAAGGGCATCACCTTCGACACGGGCGGGCTGGATATCAAGCCGAGCGCGGGCATGCGCCTCATGAAGAAGGACATGGGCGGCGCGGCGCACGCGCTGGCGCTCGCCGATCTGGTGATGGGCGCGAACTTGCCGGTGCGCCTGCACTTGCTGCTGCCGGTCGCCGAGAATGCGATCAGCGGCAATGCCTTCCGCCCCGGCGACGTGCTGCGCAGCCGCAAGGGGCTGACGGTCGAGATCGGCAACACCGATGCCGAAGGGCGGCTCATCCTGGGCGATGCGCTCACCCGCGCCGGGGAGGAAGCGCCGGAGCTGATCCTCGACTTCGCGACGCTCACCGGCGCTGCCCGCGTCGCGCTGGGGCCGGACCTCCCGGCCCTCTTCGCCAATGACGAGGCGCTGGCGAGCGAGATCCTGGCGAGCGGCACGCAGGTCGACGACCCGGCGTGGCGCCTGCCGCTCTGGGAGCCGTATAACGACCTCTTCAAGAGCGACATCGCCGATCTCTCCAACAGCGGCGAGAGCGCCTATGCGGGATCGGTCACGGCCGCCCTGTTCCTCCAGCGCTTCGTGCCGGAGAACACGCCCTGGGCGCATTTCGACACCTTCGCCTGGCGCCCCACCGCCAAGCCCGGCCGCGCCAAGGGCGGCGAGGCTTACGGGCTGAGAGCAAGCTTTGCGATGCTGCAGGCCAGATACGGGCGCTGACGGGGCAAAACGAGGCGCGTTTGCCGGCATTTTGCCCGCCCCGTCCGACCCCCAACCCTTGACCTCTTAACCGCTTTTGGCGCAGGGGGCCTCGATGCACGAAAATGTGGCCTCCTCGCTTGCGCGCAGGCGCGTAAAACTCGACGGCGTGTCGCATCGCTACGACGCGCGTGTGCGCGCGATCCGGCCTGACCTGGCGGATGTGGCGCTCGCCGAGCTCTACTTCGCGCCGCACTACGCCGCACCAGTACCGCGTCGCTGCACCGCGCCTTCGACGATGCTGCTCAGCGCGCCGGACGCCGATGCGGGCGCAGTCAGCGAGCTGCTGCACGGCGAGACCTTCTATATGCTCGATGCGCGCAGCGGCTGGGCCTGGGGCTATTGTGCCCACGATCATTATGTCGGCTATCTGGCGATCGACGCGCTCGGCGATCCCGACGAGACCAGCCATGCCACGCGCAGCGACGCCCCCGTCTTCGCGGCGGCCGACTTCAAATCGCCCGTGCGCGCGGTGCTGCCCAGCGGCGCGAAGGTCGGCGGCACGGTCGAGGGCGCCTATCTCGCGACTGGCGAGGGCTTCGTGCATCTGAACCATCTGCGCGCTCGGGATGCCCATGAGGCCGACTGGGCGACGGTCGCCGAGCGTGCTCTCGGCATGCCCTATGTCTGGGGCGGACGCGGCGGCCTCGGCGCCGACTGTTCCGGCCTCATCCAGACGGCGCTGGGCGCCTGCGGCATCGCAGTGCCGCGCGACACTGACCAGCAGGCCGCGGCCGTCGGCACGGCGCTGGCCGAAGGCGAGGCACTGCGACGAGGAGACATCGTGTTCTTTCCGGGCCATGCCGGGCTGATGCTGGACGCCGAGCGCATCATCCACGCCAACAGCTTCGCCATGGCCGTCACCATCGAGTCGCTTGCGGACGTTACCGCGCGGTTCGCCACTGAACATGAGCAGCCGGTCACAGCCCGGTGCAGGATCACGCCATGACCAAGATTTTCATCGACGGTGCCGCGGGCACCACTGGACTCCAGATCCGGGAACGGCTGGATGGCCGCAATGAGTTCTCGCTCACCACCCTCGACGACGCGGCGCGCAAGGACGACGCGGCGCGCGCCGGCGCGATCAACGACGCGGATATCGTCATCCTTTGCCTGCCCGACGCGGCGGCGAAGCAATCAGTGGCGATGATCGCCAACGAGACGACGCGCGTCATCGACGCTTCCACCGCGCATCGCGTGGCGGAAGGCTGGGTCTATGGCTTGCCGGAAATTTCGGGCCACGATGCCGTCGCGCAGGCGCGCTTCATCAGCAATCCGGGCTGCTACTCGACCGGCTTCATCGCACTGGTCGCACCGCTGGTGAAGGCGGGCCTGATCCCGGCCGACACGCGGCTCAGCTGCTACGCGGCCTCGGGCTATTCGGGCGGCGGCAAGTCGATGATCTCCGACTATGAGGCAGCGGCCGGCGCGCCGAGCGCCTTCGCGACCTATGGGCTGACGCTCGCGCACAAGCATGTGCCCGAGATGCGCGACCGCTGCGGCCTGACCCACCGGCCGATCTTCACGCCCTCGGTCGTCCCGGTCTATTCCGGCATGATCGTGGACGTGCCGCTTCATCTGCCCGACCTTGGCTCGGGCGCAAGCGCGGCCGGGCTGCGTGCAGCGCTGACCGCCCATTATGCCGGATCGCCGATCATCTCGGTCGCGGAAGCCTATGAGCCAGCGACGCTGCCGATCGAGTTGCTCAAGGACAAGGACCGGATGCAGCTCTTCGTCTTCGAGGATGCGGCAGGCGAGCAGGTGCGGCTGGTGGCGGCGCTGGACAATCTCGGCAAGGGCGCCTCGGGCGCCGCGGTGCAGAATCTCAACATCATGGCCGGGCTGCCCGAGACCACAGGGCTGCGACTGTAGCGCGCCCCTCGGCGGGCCATTGAGAATCGGCGGGGATGTCTTATCTCTGACGCATCCCTCCCGTTCTCGAAAGGATCATCCCGATGAAGGCGACCGCGACGCTGGCCGGCGGCTGTTTCTGGTGCACCGAAGCCGTCTATCAGAGCCTTGACGGCGTCTCGGCGGTCGAGAGCGGCTATATCGGCGGCACCAAGGTCAACCCGACCTACGAGGAAGTCTGCGCCGGCCACACAGGGCATGCCGAGGCGATCCGCATCACCTATGATCCCGACGTGATCGGCTATGGCGACCTGCTCGACATCTTCTTCGCGACGCACGATCCGACGACGCTCAACCGCCAGGGCAACGACATCGGCACGCAATATCGCTCGGCGATCTTCCCGCATGACGAGGCGCAGCGCGCCGAGGCCAAGGCGGCGATCGGGCGCGCCGCGGCGGACTTCGCTGACCCGATCGTCACGGCGATCGAGCCGCTCGGCGTCTGGTATCCCGCCGAGGACTATCACCAGAAATATTGGGACCGGGTCGGCACCCGCAATCCCTATTGCATGGCGGTGATCCCGCCCAAGCTGCAGAAGCTGCGCAAGGGCTTCGCCGAGCGGCTACGCGCCGACGCCTGAGCCCCGGCTGGCCCGAGCGTGGCCGGTCTTTTGTTCATGTGTCGGCCATCTTTTGGGCATAAGCATCCGCGCGAACTTTGCCGTAAAGGAGGCCGGTCCATGAAGACCTTCGGTGTCGTCGCGCTATCCGTCGTTTCCCTCGCCCTGCCGGGCTGTGTCGCCAAGACCGCCTATAATGTCGTCCGCGCGCCGATCGCCGCGACCTCGCAGGCCGTCGACTGGGCGACGGTGAGCGGCGACGAGGCCGACCGCGCCCGCGGCCGGGTGCTCCGCAAGAAATGCGCCGAGCGCTGGGACGACTATTACTGCACCAAGGACTGATGGGGTCGCGCTAATGGACCGTCGGGCTCGCCGGAGCCAGTAACGCCGGATGCAGCAGCGGCGCCGCGACGAGCGGCGCTGCGTCCACGGGGACAGGCGGCGCCTGCGGCAAGGGCGTGCGCCACACGACCGGTTCCCGCCGCGGACTGGCCCGCCGCATCGCCATCGCCGCCATGAGCGGCGCGCAGAAGAACTGTAGGCAGAGCATCGCGAAGCTCAGGAAGGACAGCAGAGCCATCCCGTCGCCGACCAGCTCGGCTGCCGCCAGCGAGCCGAGCGCCAGCACCAGGCAGACGGCGCCGGCGATCGTCTCCGCCATGGTCGAGGCGAAAGGCGATTCATCCGACAGGCCGGCGAACTTGGGCGTGCGACGCCAGGCGAGCGGGCGCTTCGACAGGCCCGCCAGGCCCGCCACCAGGACCACATAAGTGAGCGACGCACGGGCGATCTCGCCGCGGATCATGTCCTCCGTCTCGTGACAGCCGGACAGGCGATAGCGATGCACGGTGCGCGCCCACCAGGTCGCCGCGCCGATCAGCAGCAGCAGCCCGGTGACGGGCGGAACGTGAACCGGTTCCATCGCGCCGCTCGCCAGCGCCGCGACCATCGAGACGAGGCCGACAAGGCCCGCGACGAGGCCGAACAGGCTCTGCAAAGGCGCGAGACAGCGCACCACCTCGAGCAGCTTGGTCCAGCCCGGCATGGCCGGGGCGAAGGGCGCGGGCAGGAACAGACGCCAGTGGCGGCGCAGCTGCTGCACCGGCCCGGCCGTCCAGCGGAAGCGCTGCTTCTTATAGTCGTCGAACGTCTCGGGAATGAGCCCGCGACCGAAGGTCTGGCCGAAATAGAGGCCGCGATAGCCCGCCTCGCGGATGCGGACCGAGACCTCGCTATCCTCGGTCAGGCACCATTCCGCCCAGCCGCCCGCCTTGCGCAGGGCCTCGGCACGGATGAGGCACATCGTCCCGATGGTGAAGGCCCCGCCATATTCGCTGATGCCGGGATAATCGACCTTGTTGGCCGGCATATATTCCCAGTAGCAGGCCGTCAGATAGCTGCTGGCCTGATAGGCGCGATAATCGTGCGGCGTCTGGATATAGCCGATCTGCGGATCGGCGAAGTAAGGCAGCAGGCCGGAGAGAAAGTCGCTGCGCGACTGATAATCCGCATCGATGACGCCAATAATCTCGGCCTTCGGGTCCATCTGCTCCAGCAGAAAATTGAGCGCGCCAGCCTTGGCGCCCTCCAGCGGCGCGACGTGGAAGAAGCGGAAGCGCTCGACGCCAAGACGCGCATTGAGCGCGGCACAATGCGCCTCCAGCGGCCGCCACAGCGCCTCGTCCTGCGTGTTGTTGTCGCAGACCAGCACTTCGTAATCGTCATGACCCAGCGTCGCGAGACGGTTCATCGTCGCGATCACCACCTCCGGCGGCTCGGCATAGCAAGGCAGGTGCAGCGAAACCCGGAAGCCGCGCGCGGGCTCCTTGTCCTGGGTCGGTGCGAAGGGACGCCGCCAGCGTTCGTGGGTAAGCACCGCCTCGCGCGCGAAGCCGGCGATCTGGGTGACAGCAAAGATGGGCACGGACAGGCCGAGGCCGATCAACGCCGCCGTTTCGAGCGGCGCGGGCAATCCGGCCTCGCGGATGAACAGCCATGCCCACAAGCTGCCGGCAAGGAAGCCCGCGCCGGCGCCCGTCCACCACAGGATGCCGGGCATGCTGAGGCGATGGACGAGGTAGCGCATCAGCGCCGCGACATTGAGGCAGAAGAGGAACGCCGGCAGGACGGTCAGCAATTGCCCGGTCGACAGCCAGGTCGCGAGCACCGCGCCGCCACAGGCTCCGATCAGTTCGGCGCCTTCATCCGACACCGGGCGGGCCAGCCGATGCGGAGCGCGAAGCGCCCTCAACGTCAGCAAAGTGGAGAACAGGGCCAGGAAAGCCACGAAGACAAGCGACGAATCGAGGTCAGCTCTCGACAGCTCTATCAACTGCGACATCCTTTTTCTTCTTGGCCCGGCGCAATGCTTCGATTGCTGCAGGGCACAACCCGATGGAAAGGGCCACTAGCGACGAGCCCGGACCGACCAAGCGGCGAGCGACGAGCCGTGCGGTGGGCGCCTCGCGCCGTGCGCATCCGCCCGCGCTTGAAAATACGCGCATTGCGAAGAGGTTGCGCGGGAGGGCTCGGAAATGCCCTATCTGCGGCGGATTGTGGCGATGCTGCGATCGACGTTCGCGCAGCGGCCCAAAGTCACCGCTTATGCGGCGGCGCGGCGCAACCGGTCATTGATGGCGATGCCGATGTCATGATCAGGAATGGGAGCGACGGTGATGCCGGAAAAGGCGCTGGCATCCGCCTCGTGCAGCACCGCGAAGAGATTGGCGGCCGCTTCGATCAGGTCCCCCGAGGGGCTCAGGTTCCGCTGGCAGGGGCCGGGGCCGAAGCCGATATGGAAGCGCCCCTCTACCGGCATTGGGCAATCGAGCGTCACCGGCTTCGACGGCGCATAATGGCTTTCGAGCTGTCCCGGCGCGGTAATGCCCTCGGCTTGCCCCGGCAGGACGACCGGCAGACCTGTCGCCTTCTCGATCGCGGGGATCGTCACCGGACCGGGCCGCAGCAGGGTGATGGCGCCCTCGCCCGGGCGGACGATGGTGGACTCGACGCCATCGCTGGTCGGCCCGGCATCGAGGATGAACGGGATGCGGCCGCCAAGGCTCGCCAGCACATGCGCGGCGCGAGTGGGACTGATGCTGCCCGAAGCGTTGGCTGACGGCGCCGCGAGCGGCACCCCGGCGGCGGCGATGAGCGCGCGCATGGCGGGATGCGACGGCAGACGCACGGCCAGCGTCGGCAGGCCCGCGCTCGCCAGCTCTGCGACGGGGCTATCGGGCAGGCGCGGCAGCACCATAGTGAGCGCGCCGGGCCAGAAGGCGGCCGCCAGCGCCTCGGCCGCTGGCGAGAACGCGACCAGCCGACGCGCCATGGCGAGATCCGCAACATGGACGATCAGCGGATTGAAGGACGGTCGCCCCTTGGCGGCGTAAATGCGGGCCACCGCGGTCTCGCTGGTGGCATCGGCGGCGAGGCCATAGACGGTCTCGGTCGGCACGGCGACCGGCTCGCCGGCGCGGATCAGCGCCGCCGCCTCGACGAGGGCAGCGCTGTCATAAGCGCGAATCTGGGTGTCGAGCGTCCGGGCGCGATGCGGCATGGCCGGCTCTATAGCGAGCCTGTGTGACAGGATGAAGCCTTGAACGGGCTTTGCCAGCGGCGGATGCGCCGCTAGAGCACGGCCGATGAGCACCGAGACCACAGACGCGTCCCTCGCGCGCATTGCCGCCGCGCTCGAACGGATCGCCCCGCCCACTCCTGCGCCCGCCGATCTGGAGGCGCATCCGGCCTATCGCTGGGACGGCACGATCATCACGCCGGTCGCCGCCTTCCAGCCGGTCGACTATGCGCTGCTGACCGGCATCGACGCCCAGAAGGAGGCATGCCTGGAAAATACGCGCAGGCTGGCGAAGGGCCATGCCGCGCATGACGTGCTGCTCTGGGGCGCGCGCGGCACGGGCAAGTCCGCCACGGCGGCTGCCTGCGTCGGCCAGGTGCAGAAGGAAGGCCTGTCTCTCGCGATGATCGAGGTGGCGACGGACGACCTGCGTAGCCTCTCGGCCCTGTTCTCCCTGCTGCGCGGCACCCACCGCCCGATCGTGCTCTATATCGACGATCTGGGCTTCGACGGCGATTCCGGGGCCGATGCACGCGCGCTGCGCTCGCTGCTGCAGGGCAGCGCGGGTGCGCGGGGCAGCCATGTCCGCCTCTACGCCACGTCCAACCGCCGCCACATCGTACCGCGCTCGATGAGCGAGCAGGACGACCCGATCAACAAGCGCGACGTGGTCGACGACCGGCTGGCTCTGTCGGACCGCTTCGGCCTGTCGCTGGGTTTCCATGCGCTGGATCAGGACGCCTATGTGGCGATCGTCGGGCGCTATGCCGAGCGCTATGACCTGAGCTTCGACCCCATCGCGGCGATCCAGTGGGCGACCCAGCGCGGCAGCCGCTCGGGCCGCGTCGCCTGGCAATATGTGGTGGAACTGGCCGGACGCGCCGGACGCACGATCGAACCCTGACGGTCAGGCCGCGCGGCGCAGCGCCGCATCCGGCTCGTCATCATTGGCAGGCTGGCGCATGCCCATGGGCGAGCGCCGCGCACGGCGCGTGCGCGGGGCACGACGCAGACGCATCGCGGCGAGCGGGATGCGGAACCGATCCGCCCAGACCGACCAATGCCCCTTCACCCGCGTCATCGCGGCGACCGTCCAGGCCGTGATCGCAACGTCGAAATAGGTCGCGAGATCGAGCGCGGCGAGCACTGCCATGTCGGCCCTCATGACCATGGCGAAGCCCTGGATCGCGATCAGGCCGACCAGCAGGAAGATGACATGACGCCGCTCGATCCGCTCGATCATCTCCAAAGGCCAGGAGACGAAGGTGCGGTGGAGCCAGCGCGAGGTCGGCAGGTCCGGCCAACGCACCATCATCAGCATCAGGAGCGCCAAAAGCCCTGCGATCATGTCGGTCTTCCCCCCTGCGATCCGCTTATTCGGCCGGCGCCTGTTCGGCTGCCGGCGCAGGCTTCGCGGCCGGATTGCTCACGCGCCAGACGATCCCGCCGACATCGTCGCTGACCAGCAGCGAGCCGTCCTTCGCGACGACCACGTCGACCGGGCGGCCCTGCGCCTCCTCCTTGTCGTTGAGGAAGCCGGTGAGCAGATCGACCAGCTTGCCCTGCGGACGGCCCTGCGCATTGAAGGCGACATAGGAGACCTTGTAGCCGGCGAGCGGCTTGCGGTTCCAGCTGCCGTGCAGCGCCACGAAGGCGCCATGATCGAACGGAGCGCCAAGTGCCGAGCCGGGGCTGAAGGCAAGGCCGAGCGGCGCGGTATGCGCGCCGACCGCGAAGGCCGGGCGACGGGTATATTCGCGCAGATCATCGCGCTGGGGCTGGACGCGCCAATCGATATAGCCGCCCCAGTAATTCCACGGCCAGCCGTAGAAGGCGGCGAACTCGACGTCCGTCATATAGTCGGGCACGAGATCGGAACCGAGCATGTCGCGCTCGTTCACGACCGCCCAGAGGCCGCCGGTCCAGGGATTCCAGGCCAGATCGGTCGGATTGCGCAGGCCGCTCGCATAGACGTTGGATTCGCCGGCCTTGGTGTCGATCTCCAGGATCAGCGCGCGATTATCCTCGGCCTCGAGGCCGCGCTCGGCGATGTTGCTGTTCGATCCGACGCCGACATAAAGCTTGCCGTCCGGGCTTGCCGTGAGGCTGCGGGTCCAGTGATTGTTCGGCGCGTTGGCGGGCAGGTTGGTGACCTTGCGGCCTTCCGCCGTGATCTGCGTCTCGCCCTCCTTATAAGGGAAGGCCATCAGGCTGTCGGTGTTGGCGACGTAGAGCGTCTCGCCGACCAGCGCCATGCCGTAGGGCGAATTGAGGCCCTTCAGCAGCACATGCTTCTGCTCGGCCACACCATCGCCATCGGCGTCGCGCAGCAGCGCAATGCGGTTGGCGGAGGCCCCGCCTGCTCCGGCGGCGCCGATCAGCTTGCCCATCACCCAGTCCTGGAAGCCCTCGGCCTCGCGCGGCGGACTGTTCGTCTCGGTGACGAGGATGTCGCCATTGGGCAGCAGCAGCATCGAGCGGGGGTGATTCAGCCCGGAGGCGAAGCGCTGCACCTTGAGCCCCTTGGCGGGGACCGGCGCGGCATTGGCCGCCCAGCCGACCGGATCGGCAATGCCGACCGTGGGGATGATCTGGCGCCGGGGAGCCGTGAACTTCGGTTCGCGCCCTTCCAGATCGGCCTCGGCGAGCCGCGCGGTATCGGGCCGCGACAGATAGAAGAAGATTCCGGCTGCCGCGACGATCAGCGCCAGCAACGCCATGAGGAGATATTTTTTCATGGCGCTGATCTATGCCCGCAGCCGGTCATGCGCAACCGGTGGTGATGGCAGGATCGAGCGGTGAGGCCTAGCGCGGCCCGGTGAGCCAGACGAGGATCGCGATGGCGATGCCAAGGCCCAGGCCGAGCAGCAGCCCGATGCTGGGCTGGCCCATCAATCCGCCGATGATGACACCGGCCATGGTGAGCAGGGCGATCGGGGCGCCGCCGCCAAGACGCGGGCGGCGATCGCGAGGGGAGGGTTCGTTCATGCGGTGCGCCTTGCCACGTCTCGCAACGGGATGCCAGCCGCACCGCAATGGGACAGCCTGTCTCGACGCGGGACTTGCCTAAAGGCTTCTTCACCAGCGTGCCCACCGGAATCCCGCCCGTCGCCAAAACTGGCACGGCACTTGGATCAGGAAGAACCGGGCCTGCGGGTGGTCCGGCTTAAGATAACAAGGGTTGGACATGCATCTCCCCATTCTCGTTGATCGTCGCAGCTATGATGATGCAGCGGCCCTCATCGACGCGTTCGGCGAGCATGCCGGAGTCGAGGCCGCGCTGCGGGCCGACCAGAGCCGCGAGCGCGGCAACCACATCCACTTCTGCCACTGGCGGCAGATCGAGCGGATGCTCGTGCTGCTCACGCTCGACCAGACGATGGGCACCGTTCACTGAGTTTACCGTTGCGGCCGTTGGACGCGGCGACAGCCCCTCCCGGTTTCCCCACCACAGTCCCCACGGGGGAACCGGGAGGGTGCGCTGCCGGGCCGGACGGGCTTGGGGACGGGGCGGAACCTAGCTGACGCCTGCCTTGGCGCGCTCCTCCGCCACCAGTTCCTTGCGCGAGAGCTTGCCGACCAGCGTCTTGGGCAGGGATTCGCGAACCTCCACGGAATGGACGCGCTCATGCTTGCCGAGCTGGGGATTGAGCCAGTCCCTGAGCATGTCCCCGTCGACATCGCCGGCCTTGTCCGGCCAGAGCGTCACGAACGCCTTGGGACATTCGCCGCGATATGCGTCCGGTATGCCGATCACCAGCGCCTCCCGCACGGCGGGATGGCGATAGAGCACGTCCTCGATCTGGCTCGGGAAGACCTTGAAGCCGCCGACGGCGATCATGTCCTTGATGCGGTCGACCACGCGCATGTAGCCGTCCTCGTCGATCGTGCCCACGTCGCCCGTGCGCAGATAGCCATCGATGAAGACTTCAGCATCAGCCGCGGGATTGTTCCAGTATCCGCGCATGATCTGCGGGCCGGAAATGGCCATCTCTCCGGGCTCGCCGGGTCGGGCGCGGCGGGTCGGATCCTCGCGGTCCAGCAGGATCACGCGGGTATCGGGGAACGGTTGGCCGATCGAGCCGGTCTTGCCGGGCAGTTCGTAGGGATTGACCGAAACGACGCCGCTGCTCTCGGTGAGGCCGTAACCCTCGACCAGCCGCGCGCCCACCGTCGTCTCGAACTTGGCCTTGAGCGGCAGCGGCAGCGGCGCGCCGCCCGAAATGCAGATGCGCAGCGAGGACAGATCGGCGCGGGGCAGATCGGGACAGTCCAGCAACGCCTGGAACATCGTCGGCACGCCGGGCAGCGACGTGGCGCGGGTCCGCTTGATCGCGGCCAGCACCTGCCGGGCGTCGAAACGCGGCAGCATGACGATCTCGCCGCGATTGGCGACGGTGCGGTTGAGCACCGCGGTGTTGGCGAAGACATGGAAGAAAGGCAGCGCGCCCAGGATTCGGTCCGGCTTGTCGCGGCTGGGGTCGATCAGATTGACCTGCCGCGCATTGACCGAGAGATTCTGGTGCGTGAGCATCGCGCCCTTGGGCCGCCCGGTGGTGCCGCCGGTATATTGCAGAAGGGCGAGATCGCGCTCGGGATCGATGACCGGCAGGGGAGCCGCGCCGTTATTGGCGACGACATCGGCAAAGCGCAGGATGCGCGGATCGTGCGGCACATGCGCGTCGCTCGAACGCTTGAACAGGCGGTAGAGCAGCGCCTTGCCGGGCGGCAGCGCCTCCGCGACCGTGCCTACGATCAGCTGCTCGATGCAGGAGGTTTCCAGCACCGCACTGGCATTATCAAACAGGGGATGCGCCGAGAGCGTGACGAGGATGCGGGTGCCGCTGTCCTCGGCCTGATGTGCCAACTCCTCCACCGTATAGAGCGGGGAGAAATTGACCGCGATGGCACCGGCCATCATCGCCCCATAATAAGCGGCGATGTAGTGCGGCACATTGGGCAGGTAGAGCCCGACCCGATCCCCCGGCTTGATGCCAAGGGCGATCAGCCCGCAGGCGAAGCGCCGGGCCGCGTCATAACGCTCTGCATAACTGTATTTGCGGCCGTAAAAGTCGGCCAGCGTCCGGTCGCCATCCGCCTCAGCGCCAGCCTTGAGCAATTCGGGCAGCGACAGGGGCGAGAAACTCTGCTCCCAGTCGACCGGATGATCATAATGGTCCTGCCAGACCCAGCGGTCGCTCTCCATGAGAGAAATCTAGGCTAACGTTTACGTCAAGGCAATGCGCACAGGCTGACGCTACGGCGCCGCGAGGGCCAGTTTGCAAAGAGGCGCGCGACTCGGAGCGAGCCGCGCGCCCTTGATGCGTTCACCCGGAAATCCGGGCGACGTTCAGTCTTCGGTGGAGCTGGAGAAGAGGCTCTCTTCCGCCTTCAGCGCTTCCTCGGCGCGGCGCTGGGCCTCCTCGCGCTCCAGGCGCAGCTCGGCGATCAGCGCCTCGCGGTCGCCAGCGAGGCGGCTGTCGGTCGGCGCTTCTATACCGGCCTTCTTGGCGGCCCGGGCGACGAGCCCATCCAGCTCGCGCTGCGAGCACAGGCCCAGCGTGACCGGATCCTTCGGCTGAATGTTCGAGATGTTCCAGTGCGTCCGGTCACGGATCGCGGCGATCGTCGTGCGGGTCGTGCCGATCAGCTTGCCGATCGCGCCGTCCGAGATTTCCGGGTGATTGCGCAGAATCCAGGCGATGCCGTCCGGCTTGTCCTGGCGCTTGGAGACCGGCGTGTAGCGCGGGCCCTTGGTGCGGCGGACCGGATCGGGGCCCTTCAGCATCACCAGCGCGTAGTTCGAATCCTTCTCGCCCTTGTGAATCTCCTCCATGGAGAGCTCATGCGCGCGCACCGGATCGCGGCCGGTATATTTGGTGCCCGCCGTCTCGTCCGCAATCGCCTGCACTTCGAGGATATGGAGACCGCAGAACTCGGCGATCTGATCGAAGCTGAGCGCGGTGTTGTCGACCAGCCAACTGGCGGTTGCATGGGGCATGAGCGGCTGGGCCACGGCGAAATCCTTCTGTCCAAATAAACAGGGCCACCCCTCGCGGGATGGCCTTGATCCTGCGTACAGATAGGCGATTGATGCTTTTTCGGCAAGCGCCGTGACGAAAGGGCACCGCAAGCTCGTATCGAGGGTCAATCAAGGCTGCGGTGTCACGCCGCCTTGGCCAGCCCCTCGGCGTCAAGCCAGTGCAGGCTGCTCAGAAACTCCTCAGCGCTGCGGCGCCAGCTGAACTGCGCACCATAAGCGGCGCAGGCGCCACGATCGAGCAAGAGCGCCCGCTGCGCGGCCAGATCGAGCCGTTCGTCCATCGCGCCGATGCGATCGGTGAGCACATCGACCGGTCCCATGACCGGATAGGCGGCCACCGGCGTGCCCGAGGCCAGCGCCTCGATCATCACCAGCCCGAACGTGTCTGTGCGGCTGGGGAAGACGAGCAGATCCGCGCCGCGATAGGCGCTGGCGAGCGTCTCGCCCGTCAGCAGGCCAAGAAAGTGTGCCTCCGGATATCTGGCCTGGAGCGCAGCGCGGGCAGGCCCCTCCCCCACCAGCACCTTGCTCCCTGGCGTGTCGAGCGCGAGAAACGCCTCGATGTTCTTCTCCACCGCCACGCGGCCGACATGGAGCAGGATCGGGCGCGGCAGATCCGCATAGGCCGGGTGCGCGCCGCCTTCAGGCTTGAACAGCGAGAGATCGACGCCCCGGCCCCAATGATGGGTCTGGTGGATGCCCGCACGATGCAGGCCGGCGCGGATCGACGGGGTCGAGGTCAACACGGCGCTCGCCGGCCCGTGAAACCAGCGGAAATAGGGCCAGAACCACTCCGCCGAGAGGCCAGTGCGGCTCTGCACATAGTCGGGGAAGTTGGTGTGATAGGCGGTGGTGAAGCGATAGTCATGGCGCAGGCACCAACGCCGCGCGGCGAGGCAGAGCGGCCCCTCCGTCGCAAGGTGAACGGCGTCCGGCTCGAACGCGGCGATCATCCTGCCGATTGTCCATGGCGCAGCCATGGCAAGGCGGATCTCGGGATAAGTGGGGCACGGCAGGGTCGCGAACCTGTCCGGACCGATCACCTCGACGATATGCCCCATCTGCTGGAGCTGCTCGCGGACCGATTGAAGCGTCCGCACCACGCCGTTGACTTGCGGCGCCCAGGCGTCCGTGACGATCAGGATGCGGCGCGCGCCGCCTGACGCGCTCCCGCTCAAGCGGCGAGCCCCACCGCGCCGGCGGACCGCTCGGCGTGCCGTTCCGCCAGCATGTCGGCCCAGTGGAGAACTTCCATCGTGCCGTCATGATGCTCGACAAGCGCGGTGCAGCCCTCGACCCAGTCGCCGTCATTGTAATAAGTGATCTTGCCGAACTGGCGGATCTCGGCCGTATGGATGTGCCCGCAGACCACACCATCGACATGGCGGCGCTCCGCCTCGTGGGCGACGATCTCCTCGAAGCGGGAGATGAAGGCGACGGCGTTCTTGACCTTGTGCTTGGCCATCTTCGAGAGCGACCAATATGGCAGGCCGAACCAGCGCCGCACGCGGTTGACGTGCCGGTTCAGCATCATCAGCGCGGTGTAGGCCGCGTCGCCGACGAAGGCGAGCCAGCGATGCGCGAGCATGATCGCATCGAATTCATCGCCATGCAGCACCAGCAGCTTGCGGCCATCGACCGTCACATGGATCTTCTTGCGACGGATCTCCACGCCGCCGAAACTCATGCCGGTGAACTGGCGGAACATCTCGTCATGATTGCCGGGGATGTAGATGACGCGGGTGCCGCGCCGCGCGCGCTTCATGATGCGCCAGACCACGTCGTTGTGAGCGGTCGGCCAATATACCCGCTTCTTCAGCTGCCAGCCGTCGACGATATCGCCAACCAGGTACAGCATGTCGCTGTCCACGCTGTCGAGAAAATCGATCAGCATCTCGGCATTGCAGCCTTTTGTGCCGAGATGGATATCGCTGATCCAGATGGTTCGATAATGGAGCCGCGAACGGCCGTTCTTCAAGGACCGTTCCGGTTCAAGCGTGCTCACCGCATTCATGCGCTGGAAACCCCCAAGGAAACCTGTTTCCGTGGCGGCGCCCTAGCGAAAATATGTGACAGTTCTGCTTGGAATGTGACGCTTCCGGGTCAAGTCCGGGCGGATCAAGCCTCCAGAGGGACGAAATTCGGCAGCGCCTGAAGGCGCCCGATCCAGCGTCCGAGCGAGGGCCAGGCAGCGAGATCGAAGCCGCCCTCGCCAGCGACATGGGTATAGGCGAAGAGGCAGATGTCGGCGAGGCTCGGCGCATTGCCGACCAGCCAGTCGCGGCTCTCAAGCGCATCCGCCAGCAGAGCCAGCGCCGCCTCCCCGGCGGCGCGCTTGCCTGGCAGCTGGCCGCGCTGGAGATCGGTGAGCGCCGCTTCGCCCAGGAAGGAAATCCAGAAACGCAGCGTCGCGACATTGGGTTCGTGGTTATACTGCTCGAAGAACATCCAGCGCAGCATGTCGGCATGATCGAAACGATCGGTCGAAATCAGCGCAGACCCGGTAGCGAGCCAGTAGCAGGCGGCATTGCTTTCCGGCAGGCACCGGTCGCCGACCTGCAGCACCGGGATGCGGCCATTGGCGTTCACATTGGCCAGGAAATCGGGCGTCCGCGTCTCGCCCGCCATGATGTCATAATGACGCCGCTCGATCGGCACGCCGAGCAAGGCGGCGGTCAGCCTGATCTTGTAGCAGTTTCCCGACGGCGCATATTCGTGGAGCAGCACGGTTCCGGTCATCTCTGCCCCCTTCGCGGCCGGATGGCGACGCGTCGCGCATAGCCGAGAACGGATGCGTCGGCCAACAAAACCGGGCTCGGGCCAAGGCCTCATCATCTGATGTGCAAGACTCGGGGGGCTTGACGCCCGTGCAGCCAAGGCTGCATTCGGTTCGTCGCACGATCAACTCGAATGATCCGCCCAACAAACCGCTCTGCGGGAACCGTTCATCTACGAGAAAGCTTAGTCTCAACAACGCTGGTTCGGGGCATTTAGAGGGAGTAAATCAATGCGTATCACCGCAAAAAAGTCGCGAAACCTCTTGCTGCTTGCCACGCTGACCCTGTCGGCTCCAGGCAGCTTGCTCGCGCAGACGCAGGACGCGCCCAACAACGATATCAATGTGTATGGAGAGAGGACGCAAGGACCTGAACTCAAGGGCTTTATCTCCGCCCGCAGCGGAGACAAGATGCAGGTGACGACTGCCGACGGCCAACGCACCGTCGTACTCATCGACGATGCGACCAAGATCAAGGCCAGTTCAGGCCTGTTCGGCGGTGGCAAGGGCAAGCCGACCGCAGCATCGCTGCTCAATGGCCTGCCGGTGACCGTCAAGACCCTGCAGACCGAAGGCGGCCTCGTGGCCAGCCAGGTCGTCTACAAGAACAACGACTTCAAGACCGCGAACATGATCCGCAGCGGCACGGCACAAGGCTTCGAGGAGCAGACCGCCGCGACGGAAGCGCTGCGCGGGCGCCTTGGCGACATCGACAAGTATAACGTCAAGGCCACGACGAACGTGAACTTCGACACCGGCAAGTGGCAGCTCACCGAACAGGGCAAGGCGGACCTGTGCAATGCGGCGCAGACCGCCAATGGCATGGAGAACGCCCTGTTGCTGGTCGTGGGCTACACGGATTCCACCGGCGACGAGGACTATAACCAGGTGCTCAGCGAGAAGCGCGCCAGCCGCGTGGTCAACTATCTGCAGCAGGCTTGCGGCTGGAAGCCCTATCGCATGCTGACCCCGACCGGCATGGCCGAAGCCGATCCGATGGCAGACAACACCACGCCGGAAGGCAAGGCGCAGAACCGCCGCGTCGCGGTGAATGTGCTCGTCAGCAAGAGCGTGGACGGCTTCTAAGACAGACGGGGGCGGGCCTGGCTCGCCCCCGACATTCTCGCCGGAAGCCGTTGGCCGAGACGGCGCCCCGGCCCAGCCTCACCGCACCTTGAGCACGATCTTGCCGACATGCTCGCCCGCTTCCATGCGCGCATGCGCGCCGGCGGCGTCGGCCAATGGGAAGATCCGGTCCATCGCGGGGCGCAGATCGCCATCGGCGACATGCGGCCAGACATTGCGCTTGATCTCATCGATGAGCAGCGCCTTGAAACCGGGGGAGCGCGGCCGCAGGGTCGACCCCGTCATCGTCAGGCGGCGGACCATGAGATGGCGGATCGCGATCTCCGCCTTGCCGCCGCCGAGCACGGCGATGGAAACATGGCGACCATCCTCGGCCAGGCAATCGAGATTGCGCGGCACATAGTCGCCGCCGACCATGTCCAGCACGGCCGTGACGCCGGCCCCATTGGTGATGCGCTTGACGGCTTCGACGAAATCCTCGGTGCGATAATTGATCGCATGGCCCGCGCCCCAATCGAGCGCGGCCTTGCACTTCTCGTCGCTGCCGCAGGTGACGATCGTGGTGATACCGAACAGCCGGCAAAGCGTGATGGCCATGGTGGCGATGCCGCTGGTGCCGCCGTGGATCAGCACGGAATCGCCGGTGACGACGAACGCGCGCTCGAAGAGATTGTGCCAGACGGTCATCAGCGTCTCGGGCAGCGCGGCGGCTTCCTCCATGGAGAGGGCTGGCGGCACGGGCAGGCACTGGGCATGCGGCGCGAGCACATATTCGGCATAGCCGCCGCCCGCGACAAGCGAGCAGACGCGCTCGCCGACCACGGTCGGATCGACGCCCTCGCCGACCGCGATGATCCGCCCGGCGACTTCCAGGCCGGGAAGCGGCGATGCGCCGGGAGGCGGCGGATAACCGCCCTTGCGTTGAAGAACGTCCGGCCGATTGACACCCGCGGCGATGACCTCGATCAGCACGTCGCCGGGACCAGGCACCGGCACGTCTGCCTCGATCTCGACCAGCACTTCCGGACCGCCCGGCTGCGTTATGCCGATCGCTCGCATCTTCTCAGGAACGCCCACAAGTATCCCCCGCTGCGCTGTCGTGCCGGCGGAATTCGCGCCAAGCCGCCTTGCCTCTTCGGCGGGACGGCCGGGCTGTCTTCAACCTGTCGCACCAGTGTCAACCAGTTGCCAAGTCGCACGGTTAAGGAGGCCGGGCAATAGTGGGAGACGAGCGATGCGCAAACTTTCGTTTATTTCGGGGCTGTTTTGTCTTGCGGCGACTGCGGGCGCGACGCCGGCGAGCGCCCTCAGCCTGAGCTTCATCGGCCAGCAGACCTTCGCGACAGGCTTCCAATATGGCGGCACGACGGTGGGTGGCCTCTCTGGTATCGACTATCGCCCCGGCACGAACGATTTCATTGCGATCAGCGACGACCGCTCGCAGACCAATGCGGCGCGCTATTACACCCTGTCGCTGGGCCTTACTTCGGCGGCTTTCAGCAGCGTGACCTTCACCGGCGTCAACACGCTCGTCGACACCGGCAACGCACCGTACGCGCCGCTCGCCATCGATCCGGAATCCATCCGCGCGCTGCCGGGTGGCAATTTCGTCTACACCGGCGAGGGCGACAAGAATAACAACATCAACGCCTTCATCCGTATCGCCAACGGTGCCGGCCATGTGAGCGAACTGGCCCTTCCCGCGATCTTCCAGCAGACCGGCCCCGCGGGCACGACCGGCCTGCGCAACAATCTCGCCTTCGAGAGCGTCACCGTCTCGCCCGACGGCAGCACGATCACCACCGCGACCGAAAATGCGCTGATCCAGGACGGCCCGGCGGCCGCCTTCGGCATCGCCTCGCCCAGCCGCATCCTGACCTTCGATGCGGCAACCGGCACGCCGGGCGCGCAATATGTCTATGAGGTGGACGCCATAACCGATCCGAGCGTGCCGAGCGGCGCCTTCTCCACGGCGGGCCTCGTCGAACTGCTGGACCTCGGCGGCGGCAAGTATCTGGCGGTCGAGCGCAGCTTCGTGACCGGCCTCGTCAAGCCCTGGTCGACCACCGGCAACGGCATCAAGATCTTCGAGATCGATCTTGCCGGCGCGACCGACGTTTCCACCCTGGCCAGCCTCACCGGCCAGGGCTTTACCGCAGTCAGCAAGACGCTGCTGCTCGACCTCGACACCCTGCAGATCCCGCTCGACAATATCGAGGGCATCAGTTGGGGCCCGACGCTGGAGGATGGCAGCCGCAGCCTGATCCTGGTCTCAGACAACAACTTCTCCGGCACCCAGTTCACGCAGTTCCTCGCCTTCAAGGTGGGCGGCGCGGTGCCCGAGCCGGCGAGCTGGGCGATGATGGTGATCGGTTTCGGCCTGCTCGGCGCGTCGCTGCGCCAGCACCGCGCGGTGCGCGTCGCCTTCGCCTGATTGCAGATCGGCGAATGACTCTCGGGGAGCATGCAACGCCATGCTCCCCTCATGCGTTGCATGGGACATGCAGGCGGTTGACTTCGGTGTCGCCAAGGGCGACCATGACGGGATGGACTTTGACGACGCCTCACCCCGGGCGCGACCCGACGACCTGATCGCGCAGTTGCGGCGCGAGGATCTGGACCGGCTGTCCGTCTCCGAGCTTGACGAGCGGATCGAGGCGCTCACCAACGAGATCGAGCGGACGCGCGCCAAGCGCACCCAGTCCGTTAATCATAAAGCAAGCGCCGAAGCGCTATTCAAGAAATGAGGAGAGGGGAGGCAGGATCGCCTTCGGGTGGATATCGGTCTCCGCAAGTTTGGACGGTCGACAGGTTGCTCTTGAAGGCGGCCGCGGCGGTTCCGACATTGACCAGGTCGCTGCCTGGTCCTCAGGCCGCAGGAGTAAGATAAACATGCCCTCTTTCGCCCCCGCCCTCGAAACCACGCTGCACAATGCGCTGGCGCACGCCACGGAGCGCAATCACGAATATGCGACGCTGGAGCACCTGCTGCTCGCGCTCATCGACGATGAGCATGCGGCCAAGGTGATGCAGGCCTGCGGTGTCGAGCTCGGCGAGCTCGGCGACACCGTGACCCATTATCTCGACACCGAGCTGGAGAGCCTGAAGGTCTCCGGCAATGTCGACCCCTCGCCCACCAGCGGCTTCCAACGCGTCGTCCAGCGCGCGATCCTGCATGTGCAGTCCTCCGGCAAGGAAGAAGTGACCGGCGCGAATGTGCTCGTCGCGCTCTTCTCCGAGCGGGAAAGCTATGCCGTCTACTTCCTGCAACAGCAGGACATGAGCCGCCTGGATGCCGTCTCCTATCTCAGCCATGGCGTCGGCAAGGGCGCGAGCGCGCCCGAGCAGCCCAAGGCTGCACCCGCCGAGGAAGAGAAGAAGAGCGAGGCGAAGAAGAAGGACGGCGCGCTCGACCAGTTCACCGTCAATCTCAACGAGAAGGCCAAGGAGGGCAAGGTCGATCCGCTGATCGGCCGCACCGCCGAGGTCGACCGCACCATCCAGATCCTGTGCCGCCGGTCCAAGAACAACCCGCTGTATGTGGGTGATCCGGGCGTCGGCAAAACCGCGATCGCGGAAGGTCTCGCGCGCAAGATCATCAATGGCGAAGTGCCCGACGTGCTCAAGGAAGCCGTGATCTACTCGCTCGACATGGGCGCGCTGCTCGCCGGCACCCGCTATCGCGGCGATTTCGAGGAGCGGCTGAAGGCCGTCGTCTCCGAACTGGAGAAGATGCCGCACGCGATCCTCTTCATCGACGAGATCCATACGGTGATCGGTGCGGGCGCCACATCGGGCGGCGCCATGGACGCCTCGAATCTCCTGAAGCCGGCGCTTTCGGGTGGCGTGATCCGTTGCATCGGGTCGACGACCTACAAGGAGTTCCGCAATCACTTCGAGAAGGACCGCGCGTTGCTGCGCCGGTTCCAGAAGATCGACGTGAACGAACCGACGATCGAGGATACCATCAAGATCCTGATGGGCCTGCGCTCGGCCTTCGAGGATCATCACCACGTCAAGTACACGCCCGACGCAATCAAGGCGGCGGTCGACCTGTCGGCCCGCTACATCAACGACCGCAAGCTGCCGGACAAGGCGATCGACGTGATCGACGAGGTCGGCGCGATGCAGATGCTGGTGGTGCCTACCAAGCGGAAGAAGATGATCACGCCCAAGGAGATCGAGGCCGTGATCGCGACGATGGCGCGCATTCCGCCCAAGACGGTCTCGACGGACGACAAGTCCGTGCTGGAATCGCTCGAGACGGATCTCAAGCGCGTGGTCTTCGGCCAGAACAAGGCGATCGAGGTGCTCAGCTCCGCGATCAAGCTGTCGCGGGCCGGCCTGCGCGATCCCGACAAGCCGATCGGCAACTATCTGTTCTCCGGCCCGACCGGCGTCGGCAAGACCGAAGTCGCCCGTCAGCTCGCGACCCTGCTCGGCATTCCGCTGCAGCGGTTCGACATGTCGGAATATATGGAGCGTCACTCGGTGAGCCGCCTGATCGGCGCGCCTCCGGGCTATGTCGGCTATGACCAGGGCGGCCTGCTGACCGATGCCATCGACCAGAACCCGCATTGCGTGCTGCTGCTCGACGAGATCGAGAAGGCGCATCCAGACCTGTTCAACATCCTGTTGCAGGTGATGGACAATGGTCGCCTGACCGATCACCACGGCAAGACAGTCGACTTCCGCAATGTCATCCTGATCATGACGACCAATGCTGGCGCGTCCGACATGGCGCGCGAAGGCATCGGCTTTGGTGACATCAGCAAGGAAGATGCGAGCGACGAAGCCGTGAAGCGGATGTTCACGCCGGAGTTCCGCAACCGTCTCGATGCGATCGTGCCGTTCGGCTACCTGCCGACCGAAGTCGTCGCCCGCGTCGTCGACAAGTTCATTATCCAGCTCGAGTTGCAGCTTGCCGATCGCGATGTCCACATCACGCTCGACAACGAGGCGCGCGACTGGCTGACGGCCCGCGGCTACGACAAGCTCTATGGCGCCCGCCCGATGGGCCGGCTCATCCAGGAGAAGATCAAGCAGCCGCTGGCCGAGGAACTGCTGTTCGGCAAGCTCGTCAATGGCGGCGAGGTCAATGTTCGTCTCAAGGACGATGCACTTACCTTCGAAATCACCCCGGCTGCGCCCAAGCGCGGCAAGGGTGGCCCGGCGCCCAAGGCGGGCGGCGGCAAAAAGCCCAAGGTAAGCGCGCCGAAGGACTGAGCCGCACCGGCTGATCAAGATGGCTGGAACAACGTCGGACCCTGTCGTCCTGCTTCTGCATGGCTTTGCAGGCGTCGGCTTCATGAACAGACCGCTGGCCCGGACGTTGCGCCGGGCCGGCTACCGGCCGATCGAGATCGGCTATGATAGCTGGGGTATCTCGCTCGAGGAGATCTGTGATCGGCTCGCGCCGCGTATCGCCCAGCTCGACAAGACTAGCAACGGTCCGGTGCACATTGTCGCTCACTCCATGGGCGGCCTTGTGACCCGGGCCTTGCTGCATCGCCGCCGACTGGACAATCTCGGCCATGTCGTGATGCTGGGCACGCCCAATGGCGGCAGCGAGATCGCCGATTTTCTCGATCAGTACAGCGTCTTGCGGCCGATCCTCGGGCGCGCGGGACCGGCGCTGGTCACGCGCCGGACGGCCACGATCGACGCGCTGCTCGGCAAGGTGGACTATCCTGTCGGCATCATCGCCGGCAGTCGGCGGATCATGCCCATCGCCGCAGCGCGGCTGGTGCCAGTGCCGAACGACGGCAAGGTCAGCGTCGCCTCGACACGCCTTCCCGAAGCGGCCGATCATATCGTCCTGCCGCTGCCGCACAGCCTGCTGCCCTATCATCCGTCGGCACAGCGGCAGATACGCCACTTCCTCGCGCACGGAAAATTCGAGGCGCAGGCCGGCTGACCAGCCAAACGACATTTGACTCGCGCCGCATATTTGTTCCTGTTATGTTCAATGTAACGAACGTCAGGAGGTGCGCATGCCCCACCAAGTCCAGTTCTACACAAACCCCATGTCCCGCGGCCAGATCGTGCGCTGGATGCTCGAGGAAATCGGGCAGCCCTATGACACGCATGTTTTGAGTTATGATGGGACGGATGGAATGAAATCGCCCGGTTATCTGGCGATCAACCCGATGGGGAAAGTGCCGGCGATCGTCCACGATGGCAAGGTCGTGACGGAATGCGCCGCCATTTGCGCCTATCTCGCCGAGACCTTCCCGCAGGCCGGCCTGGCGCCGCTGGCGGAGGAGCGCGCCGACTATTATCGCTGGCTGTTCTTCGCGGCAGGGCCAGTGGAAGCGGCGGTCAGCAATCGCGCGGCGGGCTTCGCGATCGAGCCGGAGCGCGAGCGAATGTTCGGCTACGGCAATTACGATCGCACGATCGACGTGCTCGAGGGGGCAATTGCCGGCAAGGATTTCCTCTGCGGCGCGCGCTTCACGGCCGCCGACGTCTATGTCGGCGCACAGATCGACTGGGGAATGCAGTTCGGAACGATGCCGGAGCGGCCGGCCTTCACCGCTTATGCCGAGCGGCTGCGCCAGCGCTCTGCCTATCGGCGCGCCAAGGAGATCGACAGCACGCTCATCGCGGGGATGCAGGCCGACGCACAATGAGTGCTGCAGCGAACGGCAACATCAAACAAAAGGCCCGACAGACGCTCGGTCTGCCGGGCCTTTTTGTTGGCTACGCGAAGATCAGTCGCGGCTGCCCATGTAGCGCAGCAGGAACATGAACATGTTCACGAAGTCGAGATAGAGCGACAGAGCGCCCATGATCACCGTCTTGCCGATCATGTCCGTGCCGGCGACATAGGCATACATGCTCTTGAGCTTCTGCGTGTCATAGGCAGTCAAACCGGCGAAGATCAGCACGCCGAGAACGCTGATCGCGAACGACATCGCGCTCGACTGCAGAAACAGGTTGATCAACGAAGCGACCAGAAGGCCGATCACGCCCATGATCAGGAACGTGCCGAAGCCCGACAGATCCCGCTTCGTCGTGTAGCCATAAAGGCTAAGGCCCGCAAAAGCGGCGGCCGTCGCAAAGAAGGTCTGGGCGATCGACGTACTGGTGTAGATCAGGAAGATCGATGCCATCGAGAGGCCCATCACCACGCAATAGGCCCAGTAAAGCATCTGCGCCGTGCTGGTTTGAAGCTTGTTGATGCCGAAGCTCAACACCATCACGAAGCCGAGCGGTGCGAACATGAGCACATATTTGAGGATGCCGGGGCCGAATAAGATCTGCGCGGCAAGCCCGCTCTGGGCGAACAGCAGCGCCACGATGCCCGTGACCAGCACGCCGCTCGCCATGTAGTTGTAAATCGATAGCATGTAGGAACGCAGGCCCGCGTCAAACGCGACATCGGCCGCGCTCGCCGAGGCGCCGTCATAACCCGCCGACGTCGTGCGGGGATCCGGCCAATTCGCCATCTCTTCATCTCCTTAGCGGCCGGCAAACAGTGCCGGCCTCTGCGTCCTCAATATCATGCGTCCGCACATCCGATTCAAGCGAAACCGGTCAGGCAGCATATTCATGCCATTCCTCAGGAAACGCCTGAACGAAAAAGGGGCCGGAAACCGGCCCCTTCTCGTTGGTCCGTCGCCTGGAGACGACGTTCCGATCTCTTTTACGAGCCCGAACCCGGACCGTAGGTGATTTCAACACGACGGTTCTGCAGTTCGCGGACGCCGTCAGCGGTTTCGACACGCGGACGCGTCTCACCGAAGGCCTCGGACGAAATGACGCCGTCAGGGATACCCTTCGAGGTCAGGTAGCCGCGCACCGAGGTGTTACGACGCTCGGACAGACCGACGTTGTACTTCGGCGAGCCCGACTTGTCGGCGTGGCCGGCAAGCATGACCTGCGCATTGCCGCAGTTCGCATAAGCCGAAACCGCGTTGTCGAGGATCGAGGCGGCATCAGGCGTGATGTCCGCGCTATCCCACTCGAAGAACACGATGTACGGGCCAGGCGCACACTGTGCCACCGGCGGAGGCGGCGGAGGCGGAGGCGGCGGGGGAGGCGGCGGCGGGGGCGGCGGAGGCGGCGGAGGCGGCGGCTCAGGCGCGCCGAAGTTGAACGTGATGCCCGCCAGGAAGCTGTGGCTCTTGAATTCCGTTTCCAGGCCGACACCCGAGGTGCTGCGCAGCTTGATGCTGTCGTGCGAGAAGAAACGATACTTGAGCGACAGGTCCACGCTGCTGCTCACCGGATAGCGAATACCGGCCAGTGCTTGCCAAGCGAAGCCGCTGTCCGAGTCGCGCGTATCCGGGAGCGAAATCTTCGAGCGGGCGACGCCGACACCGCCGCCGATGAAGCCCTGCAGGCCGTCATCTGGACCGAAATCGATAAGGCCGTTCAGCATGAGGCTATCGACGCGCGCCATGCCACCCGGAAGCGGTTGGGTGCGATTCGAATAGTTGCTGTTCTTGTTCTTCGCATTCTTGTGCGAATATTCGGCCTCGAGCCGGAACCCGCCGAAGTCGTAACCGACGAAACCGGCAGCATCATAGCCGACATCGTGTGGTGTGCTGGCCCTTACACCGTTGGCATAAGTCGCGTCGGCGTCTTCGGCGATCAAGGCACCGATGTCGGCCCCGATATACCACGCCTTGTCCCTCGCGAGGGCCGGTGAGGCCAACGCTGTCGACGCGAGCGCTATGGCAATGCCAAGCTTCCGCATATCTTTCCCCTTTCAGAGTTAATCGAACAATGCTGCTGAACCGGTGTAATGTTCTGCGAAAGCAGATTCAAGCGCGCAATAACCCCGTGTTGCATAAAGAGCGCAGGGATTAGGACTTTTCCAGAGTTGGGAACCTTTTTCGACTTTCCCGGCTTTACGGCTTCATTGCCCAAAAAACAGTCGAATTGGACTAGGCGTCGATCAGCCAGTGAGCCCGCAGCGTCACCAGAATAGCGGCAACAGCGTCACGGGCTTCGGCATCCTGAGTGACGCCACTCGACGGTTCGGCAATGGCCGCCTGTCGGGCCGCCACGACACGCTCGCCGTCGACATAATAGCCGTCGCTGCGCGCCATGTCATCTGTCCAATCAACACTATCAAACCGGATGCCATGGCCGCGGCTCAGATCCCAAGCCCGCCAACCCGCTCGCGGTAAGGCAAAGAGCCAGCCATTCGTGGTCCACCCGGCGATCGCCCCGACCTGGCCGAGCCAGGCGCCGCTCGCGCCGCTTGCAACCACCCAGCATTGACCAAAAACCGGCGTTTCCGGCGGTGTTGCAAGCTCTGTACTCTCGATCACCAACTGAACGTTGAGGTCGAGAAGCAGCAAGGCCTCATTATGGGTAAGTTCTTTCTGCGCCTGCCCCGAGCAAGCAGCGGCAGGGCAAGTCGATCGGTTTGCGCCATGATGATCAGCCTTTCTGACTATCGTACGATGGAACAGCTTTCAGGACACCGTCAGGACAAGAGGGTGGCTCAGGCCCCAGGTTCCCTTTTGCCGGATTTCAAGGAGGAGGGCCGAGGGGCCCGCGGCCGCAAGATCGACGGCTTTTTCTGCCGCACCGTAGAGAGCGGTCGGACCGCTTGTCTCCCATTCGCGCAGAATTACTCCCTCAGTACTTATACGGAGGAAAAATATTTCCGCTTCTTCGCCCAGCGGCAGAATACGACCGTGTACGGGCGAAAGCGGCATCATGGCACGCCCATCGATCGTCCGGGTGGCTTGAGCAGGAACGTCATCGCCGCTGCCGGCCGCGCGCAGATCAAGAGTTTGCCCCACATCAGTTCTGTTGATCTCCACCGGTACCAATCTGGCAAGATCGATCAGCGCGAAGCGCTCATCGCCCCCGTGAGCAGCGCACGCCCATTCCGTGCCGTGCCAGCCGCGCACGAGACGTGTTAGCCGGAAGCGCTGCGGCCCGATTGGATCGGCTTGGCCAAACTGAAGAAGCTCCTCGCCGATCTGGCACAGATTGGCGCCCGCGAGCAGCGCAGCGTCATCGACCGAAACCAGCGCGTCGATCTCATTATCCAGTAACACCTCGACAGCGCTGCGACGATCAATCCGCCAGGATTCGCCAGCGGGCAAGGTCGTCACGGTGCACGAAGTCCATGTCGGCCGGGCAAAGGCTCATCGCCTGCCACGACAGGCCGCCTTCGAGCACCATCGGACGACCGGCATTGTCCTTGCCTTGGAAGACCGTCTCCAGTTCCGCCCGCAACCGGTCGAACTGCTCGGACGACAACACGCTGCCGTCCTTGGGATCATAGACCAGCGCGCCTGAAGGACGTGCCGCATTGTCGAGCAGCGCCTTGTTCCAGGCTGTCGCCGAATTGTGGATGGCCACCGCGCCGGCTGCCGCGCCAAGGCAACCGAGACCATAATGATCGTCCGCCGGGTTCAACGCCTTTATATGAATGATGGCCGTCCGACCCGCCGCATCTTCGCTCGCATAGCGCATCTCGCGATCGCCGGCCCGATAGCGGTAGGCGATCGGCCAGCCCTGTGCATCCTGTTCGATGCTGATCCGGTCCGGCCGCAATGCATAGAGGCTTACCGGCTGATCATCCGCGCCATGGCCGATCTGCACGTAGCCGTTGCCATGCAGCAGAATATGCGCGGCCAGCGCCTCGATGAGGCTCTGGCCGGCAGATCGCTGCTGCACAAGCCGGAGCGCCGCCGAGGCCACCCCTTCCTCGTCAGCCCGCGCAATCAAGGTCGCGCTGCCCACCGCCTCGCTGATCAGTCGCAAGGCGCGCTGCGCGACCGGGTTGGCCAGGATTGCCGCCTTCATCTGCGTCTCGTAGCTTTGAGGCCAATCGCCCGCCCCGAACCAGCCAAGCCCGATCCAGGCACGCGCCAGCGGGGGCCGCGCCTCAGCGGGCGCGGCCTTGCGTCCAAACCATTTCAATGACTGTCTCCTTCGAAGGAAGCGAGGAACCGGAAACCGTCGGCGCCAAGGGCGCGCGTCAGGCCCGGATCAGACCTGAACTCACGCCTTTGACCGCAGCGGAGGTCCGGTCCGCGACGTCGAGCTTGTCGAACAGTCGGCGCAGATACGTGTCCACCGTGCCGCCCGAAATGCCGAGAATATCCGAAATCACGCTGTTGCTCTTGCCTTGCGCGACCCAGCGCAGAATCTCGAGTTCCCGCATTGAGAGATCGTACGATTGTCCGCCAATGGCCTCCTGGCCCAGGACCACGAACGACCGCAAATGCGCGATTTGCCCGATCATGTGCAGCGCCGCCCAATGATCCTCAGCATAGGCAGCCGGATCTTCCGGCTCGGAGAGGAACACGATGGCTTCCTGCCCGAGAGGTCCATAAAGCGGCAGAGCAAGCACTTCATTCAGACCTGCCTCGAACATCGCGTCGCGATGCTGCTGCTCGTCGCGCGAGACACGATGATCAAGCCCCACTTGCGAGGCAAGGTGCGGTCGCCCGCTCGCCATGGCAATGCGCAACAGCGGCGCATTGCGGCCGTAACCCAGCTCCGCGAAACGATCGACCACCGAGGGCGGAAAGCCCTGCTCCAGCAGCATGACAGATGTGCCGCTGCCGCCCTTGTCGAACAGCAGATATGCGATGGCGGTGAAACCGCGCTCGCCGAAAATCCGCAGCAACAGCGCCCAGATTTCGTCGAGGGTCTGCGCCTCGTAAATGTCGTCAAGGCAGTGTTCGAGAGCGTTTTTCTGCCCCTGCACCGTCTACTCCTCAACCACCGCTCATGCCGCGATCAACCCCAGTCCAACGCCCTTCACGGCAGCCGATGTACGGTCCGACACTTCCAGCTTCCCGTAGATGCGCCGCATATAGGTGTCGACGGTACCGGGCGAAATCTCGAGGATCTCTGCGATCACGCTGTTGCTCTTGCCCCGCGCGACCCAGTCCAGAATTTCCTTCTCCCGCGTCGAAAGCTGTCGATCGCGCGTCACCTCGTCCGCAAATAACGTGCAGATGCGCAGATGCGCTGCCTGCGCGGCGAAATGCAGCAGGGCAATGTGGCTCGGGCTCGTATCGGCATTCGGCGCCATCTTGCCGATCCCCACGACGGCATTGCGATTATTCGGCCCGTAGCAGGGCATCGAGAACCCATCGGTGAAATTGACAGTCCGGAGCGCGCTCAGGAATTCCCGCTCTTCCGAGGTCAGCTCCGTGCTGCGCCAGACATCGGTCCAGCGGATCGGCATGCCCGCCGCCAGGGCCGTCCGCGGCACGATATCGAGCCGCTGGAAGTCATACGAAAGATAGAGCTCCATCTCCTCTTTGGAGAAGCCATGCTGCAATGGGACGGTCGCCGGCAGGTTCGTCGCGCTGCGAACCCAATAATAGCTGATCCCGCTGAAACCGTGAGCGATGTAGTAACGGGTCATCTGCCGCCACAGCAGCGGAAGTGTCGACGCGCTCGCAATCTTGCTTAGTATGTCGTCCACCCGGGCCGCTCCCGCAGGCTCCGCAGAAAAAATCATCGTCCGCCCATCTGCTGCCAAAAGCAAGCTCTTCCACAGTCGCTTCGACGCACCCTCAGCCCCCGGCCAGATGAGGCCGCGGGATCAACCGACGAGGCGAAGCGGAAGCGATGTGAACTTCGCGGTGCGACCGGAGCTGTGTCCGCCGCTGATTCGAATTCCGATCTTGGCTTCTTCTAACCAAACAGAGTGACGATGTCAATACAAAAGTTCCAAATAGGTTATTTACGCCGATAACGAAAATACCAGACCTCGTGCCCCTTTCGTCGCGCCTTGGCCTCGTAGCGCGTCTCCGGCCAGCCGCCGGGCCGATTGAGGAAGTCTGCCGGCGTCTCGCAGAGCCAGTCGAAATCGGTGCGCTCGCGCATCACCATCAGCGCCCAGCGCAGATAGATCGGATGATCGGTGCCGAAACGGAACTCGCCGCCGGGCTTGAGCTTGCGCGCGATCATGTCGACCGGCCCCTTGTTCATCATGCGCCGCTTGGCATGCCGCCCCTTAGGCCAGGGGTCGGGATGGAGCAGATAGATGAAGCTCAAGGCGCCGTCCGGGATGCGCGCGAGCACATTGAGCGCATTGCCCATATGCAGCCGCACATTGGGGAGCCGCTGGTCGCGAACGTGGAGCAGCGCTCCGACCACGCCGTTCAGGAAAGGCTCGCAGCCGATGAACCCATGATCCGGCAGCATGTCGGCGCGATAGGCGAGGTGCTCGCCCGAGCCGAAGCCGATCTCGAAATGCAACGGTCGATCATAGCCGAACAGGCGCTCGGCGGTGATTTCGCCTTCCTCGGGCACGCTGATCGCGGGCAGGAGTTGGTCGACCAGCTCCTGCTGGCCGGCCCGCAATTTATGGCCCGACTGGCGGCCATAGAGTCGATTCAATGTGGTCGGATCGCCGGACTTGTAGGCTGTCATGCCGGGCCGCCTAGGCACTTTCAGCCCCGTGGGCAATCCCGCACGAGACGGGTTGCGTCGGATCAGCGACTGGGGTCGATCAAATATTTGCCGCCCGTGCCTTTTCGCTCATAAGCCGCCGCGATCTCGGGCTTGAGCGCGTCGGCCAAGCTGATCGTCGCGCCGTAACGGCTCGCGAAGGTGGTCCTGCAGTCGTCGACGATGCGATCCCCCATCCGGGCCATCGCTTCGGCACCGATCTTCTGCATGAAGAACGTGAGCAGCCAACCGTCAATCTTCCAGGCATAGCCGATGCGATCGAAGGTTGTGGCCGCCGGATTGAGCGTCCCATAGATGTAGACTTGCTTCATCACCCCGGAGCCGTAGCGGTTATATCCCTCGGCATCGCGGCTGAAGGCGGCTTCCATCGCGTCGAGAATCTGGCCTGCCAGCGGCCCGCCCCCCACTGCATCGAAAGCGATGGTCGCCCCGGTCGCGGCGATCGCGTCGATCAGCCGGTCACGGAAATCTGCCGCTCCACTGTCGATGACATAGGTCGCGCCAATCGAGCGCAGCAGCGCGGCCTGCTGCTCACTGCGCACGATGTTGATGAGCGGAATACCGTCGGCGAGGCAGATGCGGACCAGTATTTGCCCGAGATTGGAGGCGGCAGCCGTGTGGATGATCGCCTTGTGCCCTTCGGCTCGCATCGTCTCGACAAAGCCCAGCGCCGTGCGCGGATTGACGAAGAGCGAGGCACCTTCCGCGGCGCTGACCCCGTCGGGCAGCAGCATCGTGCTGGCGACGGGAAGCTTGCGGAAGGTCGCATACATGCCGCCGCCAGCCATCGTCGCCCTCCGGCCCACCAGATGCTGGAGGTCCGGCCCGGCCTGCACGATGGTCCCGGCACCCTCATTGCCCAGCGCAAGCGGTTGCCCGACGCGCCCAGCCACCGATGCGAACCGATCCTCCGGCACATCCGCCACCAGAAGCGGATGTTCCGCCGTCCCTTCCGCGCGCAGCGTGGATGCGTCCGCCGGCCCCATCAGCAGGCCAAGATCGGAGGGATTGATCGGTGAAGCCTCCACCCGCACCACCACCTCACCCGGGCCAGGCTCTTCGACCGTGATCGGCTCCAGACTGAGCTGCAGTTTCCGGTCTACCGTGATGAGCGATCGCAACGCCTGACCCGTCAGCATCTCATTCATCCTTTCCCATGGTCGGCTTGCGGGCAGCTTGTGCATGCGCGGCGCCGGGGTCAATCGCTCGCGCGGAATATTTCACATGTGTCGCATGGCGAACAGTGCTTTGGTGAGGCTTAGGCCTCCGGCTGTCCCGCCCACGCGAGGAGATCGAAATCGTCGGGGACGAGAATGAAAAGATTCGCGATCGGCGTCAGCATGTGGCTGCGGTGGCCGCGACCTCCCTGATCCTCGATGAACACAAGGTCGCCCTTGCCGATGCGGTGGCGCGTCCCGTCACCCAGCTCGACCTCCAGATCGCCGATCATGTTGACCGAGAAACGCTTCTTGGGGGCAGTGCCCCATTCGGTCAGACCAGCACCGATGCTGCCGGCCAGGATTCCGGTGACCGGAAGCGGCTTGTTGCCATAGACACGCACGCGTCGCGCATGACTGACGCCAGCATCGTCGGAATAGACGTGAAGCACCTCCAGCAGCCCTGGCGGCGGTTTCGATGGCGCAGCGGCGCCCCCGGTGGCGGCGAAAGCGGCGAGAAGCGTCCCTGCGGCTATCATCTCGCGGCGGCTGGTTTCCATGAAGTCATCTCCCAATCGATTGCCGTCATCCTTCCCGTCCCCGTGGCGTTTCGGTCAAGGCGGCACGGCCACCTCCGGCGCACGAACATTGCTGGGAGAGAACTTGTGCCTGCCGTGCCAGCGCCCGCGAGCGAGCCGTTCCCGGTCAGACGTTCAGGGCGCCGGCGGCCGACAGGATTTCCCTTCATAGGCAAAGCGGTTGCTCACATATTCCTTGCCATTCCACCGCACCACCGGGAAGCAGAAGCCCGGCCCGCCGATGGAGATGTCTGGCCAGCCGCCCACGCCCTTGGTCGTGAGGAATTCGGCAATGCCGGTATCGGTGTGGATGAGCTTCCAGGCCCCGTCCGCCTGCTGGCTCATCAGCCAGAAGGCCTGGCTGGTGTTGCCGTAGCAATAGGTGCCGCCCTCGACGACGACCGCCTCCGGCCGCCCGTCGCCATTCAGATCCTTCACCTGCTCGATCTTGCCGGCATCATAGACCGCGCCAGCGCCGGGATCGTCGCAACCGCTTTCCCAGCCACGGCGGGTCTGCTTGAAGCCCGCCGCACCGAAGATCGCAGCATCCCGAGCGGCAGGCGTTTGCGCTGCCGGCGCTGCAACGGTCGTCGGTGGCCTCGCTGCGGAAGGAGCGGGTTTCGCCGCGCCGGCAGCGGACGCAGCGCCCACGCCGTAGCTCTGGCCGTTAAAGGTCAGCGTCTGCATCTTGCCGGCGCTCGTCACGTTGAGCGCAAACCAGCCGTTGACGGTCGCGCCATTGGCCTGGACGGTCCCCGGCCCCTCGAGAACGCGCCGCCAACGTCCGTTCGCATCTTGTGTCGCTACCGCAAACCAGCGTCCGTCCGGCTGGTAGCAGGCGCCCGCATCGATGAAGAGCGCTTCTCGGCGGCGATCGCCGTTCATGTCGACAAAGGTGATTTTCGGGGTCGCTGGACGCCCGCAACGGTTGGTCGGGTTGCGCCCGTCAGCACTGATCGGAAAACCACCGGCGGCATAGAGCAGCCTGGCTTCCGCCTGGCTCATGCTCGGCGCCTGCGCAACCGCACCCGAAAGACCAGACAACATCGACGCCGCCGCTAGCGCGGCAATCCTCTTGTTCATGCAATCCCCACGACTCATGATGACTAGGCATCATAGCATGCCGCAGACCGAGCCGCCGTCGCGACATGACGTTATGGCATCGCTTGCCCGCCAATGGTCGGCTTATGCCCGCGGTGGTAAACTGGCGCCCGGCCAGACGAGCCCCCTTCGGAGTCGCGTGCGCGCTTTCCAGCACCAGAAGTGGGAGTACCGTCATGCGTCTGAATTTCGCAAAGGCCGGTCTTGCCGGCCTCGCTTTCAGTCTTGCAGCGCCTGCCCCGGCCACAGTTTACACGTTGATCATGTCGGGCACGCTGGACTCAGGAACGTATAACGTTCTCGGCTTGCCGGATGTCGATCTCGCCGGTCAATCCTTCCAGATTGTCTGGTCGATCGACGATGACCAAGGCATCATCACCGGGCTGCCGCCCGAGCATGCTTTTCTCTATGGCGGCTCCGATTTCGGTTTCACGTCGCCAGTCCGGGCACAGGTGACGGTGGGGCCGACCACCGGCTATTTCGACGGAAACAATGCCTCGCACGCCGAGCGCTATGACTATCTGCCGGCCGACGCGCTCGCAGACAGCGCCTCCTACGGCGCGACCGACAGTCCCGGCACGGTCGTCGTCGGCGGCGTGTCCCATTTCTTCTTCTCGGACATCATCGCCGAGTTCGCCGAGACAGACCCGTCAATCTACGGCTCGCTGTTCAATTCCATCGATTTCGATGGCGTCCCAGCGCGAGCCTTCGCGCCCACCGACACCATCAACATCCACTTCGTCCTCAACGACATCGTCACCGATCTTGGATCCGGGGACGTGCTGAACCAGGTGTTTTTCGAAGGGCTCGCGACCAATGTGAGTCTGGAGGCATTGCCGCGTGTCGATCCGCCGCCCGATGGCGTGCCCGAGCCGGCAAGCTGGGCGATGATGATCGCCGGCATCGCGCTGACCGGCGCGATGATCCGCCGCGCGCGGGTCCGCGTCGTCGCCTTCAGCTGACGGTTCGCTCGCTGACAGAGACTGAAGAGCAAAGCCCTCCTCCGCTCACGCGGAAGAGGGCTTTTGCCAAATGGACGCCTAGGAGCGATGCGCTCCGGGCGCACTATTGATCAGGCCAAGGCAGCCTTGAGGTCATCGACGAGGTCGGTGCGCTCCCAGGAGAAGAAGTCGCCTTCGGGCGTGCGGCCGAAGTGGCCGTAGGCGGCGGTCTTCTTGTAGATCGGCTTGTTGAGGCCGAGATGG
>Ga0160460_100075_pt1 | contig 151595 bp, 143 predicted proteins | sample HID1973M_E6MG_FD_108238 | JGI IMG/M metagenome (GOLD analysis project Ga0160460, IMG submission 108238) | Enriched mosquito-associated microbial communities from UW Madison campus, WI, USA - HID1973M_E6 MG | ecosystem: Host-associated > Arthropoda: Insects > Digestive system > Unclassified ... | reverse complement strand
CCCAAAAGACCGCCCAAACAAACGCGCACGCCATCCCGCTCTCTCTCTCTCTCTCTCTCTCTCTCTCTCTCTCTCTCTCTCTCTCTCTCTCTCTCTCTCTCTCTCTCTCTCTCTCTCTCTCTCTCTCGACCCGCGTGCCGACGACCTGCTGACGCCGGAAAATGCCGCGCTGGTGATTATCGACTTCCAGCCGGCGCGGCTTTCGCCTTGATTTTTACTTTTCAGGGTTCATGCGGCATGTCCAAAACCGCCCGTTCGTCGAGGTCGAGAACAATTGCATCGATGGCATCTGGTCCGATGCGCTGTTACACTTTGCGTCCTTTAAATCCGCGGGGGCTCCCAACCGAAAATTGACCGTCATCACGATACTTCGCCGACTCAACCGAACACCTTCCAGATGAATGTGACTCGTGGGTGCACACGGGCCGACCACGCGGTCAGCTGGATGATCGGGGATGGGCGCCTGTCCATGCCCGAGAGGACAAGGTGGTCTCACGTCTCGTGCCAGAAGGCTCATGAGGAGAGGACGGTTCGAATGCGCAAGCAGGCGCCGGCGACCAGGGCGGAAAGGCTGAGCGGGCCCATGCTGACATTGATCGGCTTGTGTTCCCTCGTCTATTTCCTTGATGGTCTGGTGCATACAGCGATGGGGCCGCTCGCACCGGAGGTCGCACGGGCATTGTCGCTGACGCCGGCACAGCTCGGGCCGATTTTCTCGGCCAACCTGATTGGACAATGTGTCGGCCTCGTGATTGTGCCGCCGGCTGCCGGTCGCTTCGGGCATCGCGCCGTGGTGATCGTGTCGCTGCTGGGGTTCGGTCTTGCCCAGGGCCTTACAGGGCTTGCCACCACGACGGGCGAGTTGTTCGCCTTCCGGCTGGTGACGGGCCTGTTTCTGGGCGGCTGCCTTCCGAGCTGCCTGGCTCTGGTCACGGCTTGCGCCCCGCCCGGCCGGCGCGGCATGGCTATCATGCTTCTTTTCACGGGTTATGGTCTCGGTGCCACAGTTGCGGGGGTGGTGCCCGTGATGCTTGCGGGCCTGGGTGGATGGTGGGTAACCATGGCAGCGATCGGGGCGGCCTGCGTTCTGAGCGCCGTTGCCGCCATGATCTGGCTTAAGGAGGTCGACGCGGACGAAGGGGAGGATCTGTCCGAGGAAGCGTCCCCGTTCTCCCGCGTCGGCACGATCTTCTCCAGCCTCTATCTCGCCGGCACCGTGGCACTGTGGATCCTCTTCATCTCGATGCTCACGATCAGCTATTGCCTGAACAGTTGGCTTCCGATCCTGCTCGTCGACGTCGGACATGACGAATCCGTCGCGGCGATCTCGGTGTCCATCTTCTCGCTGGGCGGGATCGTGGCGGCGCTCGGCGTCGGTGCGTTGATCGACCGCTTCGGTGCGATGCCGGTCCTGATTTGCGCCCTGTCAATCTCGACGATGTTGCTCATCCTGCTCGGTCAGTTTCTCGAGTCCCTCTCGGCGTGGGGGCTGCTGGCCTTGCTTGCGACCTGCGGGTTCTTCGTGCTCGGCGCCTATGGGGGGAGCAACGTCGTACTCGCCGGCTATTATCCCCACGCGTTACGCGCCATCGGGATAGGCTGGACGAAAAGCGTCGGCCGCCTGGGCACCGTGCTGGCGCCCATCCTGATAGGGTTCGGCTTGAACGGGGGTGTGTCGGGGAGCATGATCATGTCCTTGTTCGCCGCGCCGGCAGCCATTGCAGCTCTCGCCCTCGTCGCGATATCCCTGTCGCAGCGCCGTCTCACTCGAGCGGATCTGCAGGCGAAGCGCTAGAGGAGGCGGCGTTGCACATTCAGAAGATCGAGACATGGCGCATGTCGGCTTCGGTCGCGCCCGTTTACGAGCGCCTGCTCGCCGCGATCGGCGCAGAGGAATTCGGGTCGACAGTCCGGGAAGCCGTGCTGGCGAGCACATCTGGCGCCCGTCGCGTCTACCTCTTCGAGGCATGGGACCGCGAGCGCAGCGATCTTCAATATTATCAGGGAGAAGCGGGACTGGCCGACCTGCTGCCCGTCTATACAAAATCCTACCGCCGGATCGATCCATTATGCGACGCCTATCAGGCCGCGCCCCGACCAGGCGACACCGCCATGCTGCGGCTGCGGCCGCAAGACATTGCATCGCATGGGTTCCGGCGTCGCTTCTTCGACGATGCCGGCATTGTCGAGCGGGTTTCGATCATTCAGCGGGGCGGGGAGGGCTGGCGCGTCCTCAACGTCGCGCGACATCAATCCGATGGCTTCTTCTCCGATGACGAACTGGACGGGCTCGTCGGCCTCGCCTTCCTCGCACTGCCGATGCTGCCCCGCAATCGCGCGCGCGCCATGTCCGTTGCGCGGCTCACGGTCGACCAGCTCGAGCAGCGATTCGCCCGCCGCTTCGACAGCCTCACGGAGCGTGAACGCCAGGTGTGCGCGCGGGCTGCGGTGGGAATGACGGTCGAGGCGACGTCGATCGACCTGGGCATCGCCAAGAGCTCTGTGCTGACCTACCGCCAGCGTGCCTACAAGCGGTTGCGCATCTCGAGTCCCTATGAGCTCTGCTCGCTCGTAACGCACTGAGGCACGCTCGGCGTCTTCGGTCTGCTCCTACAGTGCCGGTCTTGTTCATGCTCCTGCCGCGCATGTCGCGGGTCAAATCCTGAATCGCGCCCGCGCTTCCTCGACCGTCGCCGGCCGTGCGCCATAGATCTGCGCGATCTTCACGGCCGCGTTCACCATCTCGCTATTGTCACGGCCGACCTTGCCGTCGGGCAGGTGGACACCGTCCTCGAACCCGACGCGCACCAGGTCGCATCCCATGGCGAGGCCCAGCGTCACGATCTTGAACATGTCGCGCCCGGTGGCGGTCACGCCCCAAATAGCCTTGGGGAACATACGCAGGCCTTCATCGATGTTGAAGAGGATGTTGCGCGCGACCGGCGGTGTTGCGCCGAAACCGCCGCCGTGCAGCAGCCAGATATTATCCCGGTCTCGGTCGAGCAGCCCCTCCTCGGCGTAGCGCATGAGCCGGTGCAGCGAGCTCGCCTCGACAATCTCATATTCGAGCGCGGAGCCCTTGGCGTAGACCGCCTTGATGGTCGCCTTGAGTAGCTCGGGCGAATTCACGTACGGTGTTTCTCCCGGATATCCGCCCTCGGGATTGTAGAAGTCGGCTGATCCGCCCGCGATGCCGAACAGGTCCTGCTGCGGTTCGATCTCGAGCAACCCGAGACGCTCCTCGTCCGATGGCCAATGCAATTGTCCCGTGCGCGGGTCGCGGCGCACACCGATACCGTTCGTGGTCTGGATGAGGATAGGAGAGCGGGCCCGGATCTCCTTGATGATCTGGGAGTAGATAGCCTTGTCGCCGCTGTTCTTGCCGTCCCTGTCGCGGGCGTGGACGTGGACGACTGCAGCACCCGCTTCATAGCATCGCGCCGCAGCCTCGCCGATCTCTGCCGGCTGCTTGGGGATGACCGCCCCATCGCGGTCTTGCTGCATGCCGCCGTTCAAGGCGACGGTAAAAATGACCTTGTTTGCAGCGAGCATCGGCGGCCCTCCTCTTCTCATTTTGCAATGGCGGCAGGTTGCGTTCATGTCTGTCCTCTGTCGAGCGGACAGCGAACGACTGCGTATGGATCACGACCCGCGCATTTGAAGACTGGCGTTTTTGACGGCGCCGGCCGGTTGCCAAAAACTCCCCGGCACTTCGCAGATGACATCCTCAGAACAAGCCGCAATTCCCACATGCAGGAAAAATCGTTGCGCCTCCGTCATAATTCCCTATTCTGGGAAATCAGAAATGAGTCGACCTGAGAGTCGAAGACACAGGGAGAGTGCAATGAGGGCGATTTTGCTCGCCTCCGTCGCGACGGGGGTGTTCTTTTGCGCGGTACCGGCGGCAGCGCAGTCCGCGGACACGGCGGCGCGCATCGACGATGAAGCCGTGGGCCTCGAGGAAATTGTCGTTACCGCGCAACGCGTTGCCGAGAGCAGCCAGCGTGCTCCGGTGGCGATGGACGTCGTCAAGCCAGAGGATCTTCTGCGCCAGAACGTGATCCGGGCGGAGGATCTTTCCCGCACCTCGCCGGCGCTCGCGACGTCCGGGTCGGGTGGCCCGCTCACGACCTTCTTCGTGCGCGGCGTCGGCAACGCGAGCAGCAATGCCTATTCGGACCCCGCAATCGCCTTCAATTTTGATGGCGTCTATATCGGCCGTCCTTCGTCCACCTCGGGGATGTTCTACGATCTGGAGCGCGTGGAAGTGCTCAAGGGGCCGCAGGGCACGCTCTATGGCCGCAATGCAACCGGCGGCGCGATCAACGTCATTCCCAGCCGGCCGAAGCTGGGCAAGACTGGCGGCGAGTTCATCCTGGGCTACGGCAATTACGATTGGCTGACGGGCCAGGCCGCGCTCAACCTGCCGCTCGGCGAAAGCGTGGGCCTGCGCGTCGCGGGCACGCTCGCGCAGCGCGACTCCTTCCTCACGGACGGGACCGGCAAGCAACGCGAATATGGCGGCCGCGCGCAGATCTATGCCGAACCGACCGACGTGCTGAACCTGCGCCTTGCCTTCGATTTCGCGCATCAGGGCGGGAGCGCAGCGAGCGGCTTTTATCTGGGGACGGTCGACCCGAGCTTCGGCGCTGCGGGCTTTGCGGGCTATGTCTTCACACCCACGAACTTCTCCCGCCGCCAGGGCCTGCTCGATCCCCGCTCGAACGCGCTGCAGGGCGCGCGCTTCGTCAGCCAGGTCGGGCGGGCCGGGGCCGTGGTCGACGGCGTTTCCTATAACGACAATGACTATTGGGGCGTCACCGGCGAGCTGAATTACGAGACGGAAGCGGGCACGCTGACCATCCAGCCCGCCTATCGCGAGGCCTCGCTGGACTACACATTCAACGGCGTCTTCCGCCTTGCGGGCAGCAAGGAGAAGGACAAGCAGGCCAGTCTCGAGGCGCGCTGGGCGGGCAGTTTCGGGCCGTCGGTCGATTATCTCGTGGGCGGCATGTATTTCGACGAGGATATCGTCACGCCCAATGCCTTCTACGATCAGTCGACGCTGTCGCCGATCCAGAACTTCACGACCGGCACGAAATCCTGGGCGGGCTTCGGCAAGCTGACCTGGCGGCCGATCGAGGATCTGAGTCTCACCGCCGCCGGGCGATACACGTCCGACAAGAAGCGGTTCGATGGGCTCTCGTCGGTCTATATCCTGTTCTGCGGCAATCCCGCGCCGCCGCAGGACATCTGCCCGACGCTGCCGTTCGTCCCACTCGTCCGTAGCACGGCGGAGATGGAGAGCTTCTACACGTCGCGCGGCATTCCCGTGACGCCGGTGCCGCTCTTCGCGCTGCCGCCGATGGCGGGCGGCTCGCAAACGGCGCCGTTCGTGCTGCGTTCGCCGATCGCGATCAATTCGAGCCTCGAGAACGACAAGTTCACTTATCGGCTCGCCGCGCAATATGACGTGACGCCGCGTAACATGATCTACGCGAGTTTCGAGACGGGCTATCATGCCGGCGGCTTCTCGTTCGCTCGCGGGGTCGAGACCTATGCGCCCGAGACGATCGACGCGTGGACCATCGGCAGCAAGAACCGGTTCCTCGACAACCGGCTCCAGGTGAACGTCGAGGGCTTCCTCTGGAAGTACAAGAACCAGCAATATAGCCAGTTCGGCTACGATCTCGGCAATCCGCCCGCGACCGTCTTCCTCACCCGCAACATCGGCAACAGCACGATCGGCGGCGTGGACATCGACGTCGATTTCATGCCGACGCGCGACACGCTGCTTTCGGGCGCGATCCAGTATCTCGACACCAAATATGACAGCTTCATCTACTATGCGCCGAACCAGGGGCTGCCACCCAACACGACCTGCGCTTTCTCGCCCACGACCCAGACGACGCCGGGCGGGGCGGTCAACGTCTTCAAGATCGACTGCTCGGGCAAGCAGGCGTTCAATTCGCCGAAATGGTCGTTCAACCTCAACGCCGAGCAGACCGTGCCGCTAGGCGCCGCCAAGCTGACGATTCAAGCCGGCACGCGTTACCGCGCGTCGAGCTATTCGTCGGCGGACTACCTGCCTTATCTGCGGTCGGAAGCGACGTTCGTAAGCAATGCCTCGCTGACCGTCTCCGGCGTGGACGATCGCTGGTTCGTGAGCCTCTATGTCTTCAACATCGAGGACAATCAGCGGCTGGTCGGCGGCACCGTCAACTCGGCCGGCGTCATCGCCGCTTCCGCCGAGCAGCCCCGCACCTGGGGCTTCCGCGTCGGCGGCAAATTCTAAGCGGAACGTGCCGCAGCAATCACTTTGCAAATGAACTGCAAGCCATTATTCCCATTATTAGGAATTATGAGTCGGAGGGGTTATGCCGGTATCGGTCACGGATCTTCATTATGTCGCGCTGGCCGTGCCGGACCTCGCGGCGGAGCGGGCCTTCTTCGGGGAGACCTGGGGACTGACCGAGGTCGGCGAGCAGGACGGCAAGGTCTATTTCGCCGCCGAGGGATCGACCTATCCCTTCGTCATCAGGCTGCGGCAGGACGATGAGCGCAAGACTGACCTCATCGGCTTCTCCGCCGCCTCGCGCGACGACGTCGATGCGCTGTTCGCCCGGGTGACGGCGGCGGGCTGCAAGATCATCGCCGAACCGGGGCCGGCGGATGGGCCGGCGGGCGGCTATGCCTTCCGCTTCTTCGATGCCGATGGTCGCGCGATCGAGGTGATCGCCGACACGACGCCACGCGCGGCCCGCACGCTGGCGCCGGGCGAGGCGATCCCGACGGGGCTCAGCCACATCGTGCTGCACACGCCCGATCCGGCCAAGCTGGTGCAATTCTATGAGGATGTGCTGGGCTTCCGCCTGTCCGACTGGATCGGCACCTTCATGGCCTTCCTGCGCTGCAACCCGGTGCATCACCGTCTCGCCGTGCTGCCGGGGCCGCCGGCGCTCAATCATGTCGCCTTCGATGTCACTTCGGTCGACGAGATGATGCGCGGGCTGGCGCGGATGCATGAGAAGGGTGTGCCGCTCTCCTGGGGGCCGGGCCGTCATACGGCAGGCAACAACACCTTCACTTACTATCTGACGCCCAATGGCAATGCGGTGGAATATACCTCCGATCTCGAGGAGGTGGACGAGGCGAGCTGGCAGCCGACCATCTATGAGTTCAGCCCGAACATCACGGATCAGTGGGGCACCGGCCGGATCATTCCCGGTAATGTGCCGCACGCCGAAATGACGCCCGACAAGGGGCTGTGGCAGGTGCCTGCATGATCGGCAGCGCTTTGATCGGCAGCGCATTGATCGTCGGCGGTGGGGTCGGCGGCATGACGGCAGCGCTCTGCCTCAAGCGTGCGGGGGTCGATGTGACCCTGATCGACGCCGATCCGAACTGGCGCGTCTATGGCGCCGGGATCAGCGTCACCGGCATCTCGCTGCGCGCGTTCGACGATCTCGGTATTCTCGACCAGATCCGCAGACGCGGTCATGTGGGTGCAGGGATGCGCGGCAAGACAGTCGCCGGACACATCGTGATGGAAGCGCCGACGCCGGAGGATCCGCAGCCGATCCAGCAGGGCGGAGGCATTATGCGGCCGGTGCTGCACGATATCCTCTCTTCGAGGGTGCGGGCAGAGGGCATCGCGGTGCGCCTCGGCGTCAAGGTCGTGACGTTGGCGCAGGATGTCGCCGGGGTCAACGTGATCTTCGATGACGGCTCGGCCGGGCGCTACGATCTCGTCGTCGGCGCGGACGGCATCTATTCCCAGATCCGCGGCATGATCTTCCCGGAGGCTCCGAAGCCGCAATTCACTGGCCAGGGCTGCTGGCGCGTCGTTGCCAAGCGCCCGCCCGAGGTGGACCGCGCCGAGATGTATTTCGGCGGGCCGGTCAAGCTCGGCATCAATCCGGTGTCGGCGGACGAGATGTACATGTTCATCCTCGAGCATGTGCCGGACAATCCCTTCTTCGCCGAGGATGAGCTGGTGCCGCATGTCCGCGCGCTGATGGAGCCGTTCGGTGGAGCGGTGCCGGCCGTGCGCGAGAGCATCACCCAGCCCGCGCAGGTCAACTACCGTCCGCTCGAATGGCTGCTGCTGCCCAAGCCCTGGCATGCGGGCCGGGTCGTGCTGATCGGCGACGCTGCGCATGCGACCACGCCGCATATGGCAAGCGGCGCGGGCATCGCCGCCGAGGACGGGCTGGTGCTGGCGCAGGAACTGCAGCGGCACGACGATGTGTCGCAGGCGCTGCACGCCTTCAACGAGCGCCGGTTCGAGCGGGCGCGGCTGGTGGTCGAGAACAGCGTGAAGATCGGCGAGATGGAGATGGCCGGCGACCTGACCAACAACGGGCCTGCGATGCTCGGCGCCACCATGGGCCAGCTCCAGGCCCCTTATTGATCCGCGGGAGAGCAGGAAGATGACATTCGGTCTGGCGAAGCTGCGCGAGGGCGGCGCGGTGCTGGTCAAGGAGGGTGCGATGATCCCGCTCGCCGGCGCGCAGGACGTGCTGGCGCTGCTCGACGATTGGGAAGCGGCGCTGCCCCGGCTGGAAGCGATCGCCGAAAAAGGGGAGGGCGCGCGCCCGCTTGACGAGGCCGCGTTGGCGGCGCCCTACATCCCACGCCAGATCTTCTGCACCGGCGCCAACTACCGCAAGCATGTGATCGGCCTCATCATGGGCGATCCGTCGATGCGTACGCCCGCCGACGAGAACGAGACCGACGAGCAGCGGCTCGCCCGCGTGGAGGCGATGATGGACGAGCGCGCCAAGGCGTCGCTGCCCTATTGCTTCCTCAAGCTCCCCTCCTGCGTGGTCGGCCCGAATGACAAGGTGGTTTTGCCGCGCAATGTCGTGAAGCCGGACTGGGAGCTGGAACTGGGCGTGGTCATCGGCAAGCGCGCGCGCCATGTGACGCCCGAGCAGGCAATGGAGCATGTCGCGGGCTTTGCGGTGGTCAACGACGTGACTGCCCGCGAGCACATCTTCCGGCGTGACAACAGCGCGATCGGCGCGGACTGGCTCTCGGGCAAATGCTTCCCGACATTCCTGCCCTTCGGCCCGATGATCGTGCCGCGCGAGTTCGTGCCCGATCCCTATGATCTGACCATAAGATTGTCCGTCAATGGCAAGATCTATCAAGACGAATCCACGCGCGACATGATGATCAACATCGAGCGCCAGGTCGCCTATTTGTCCGACCGCGTGGAACTGATGCCGGGCGATCTCATCTGCACCGGTTCGCCCTACGGCAATGGCTCGGCCTTCGGCGTGTTCCTCCAGCCGGGCGACGTGATGGAAGGCTCGATCACCGGCCTCGGCACGCAGCGCAATCCCTGCGTCGCGGAAGCCTGAGCGATGCGGGCCGGCTCAGCGCTTGCGGATGCCGTTCAGCAGCAGGTCGACGATGAAATCCTCGAACCGGTCGCCGAGCGCGTCCATGTCGGTATCGTCGGGCACGAGATTGCGGACCACCGGCTGTGCCGAGACGAAGAAGTCGAACAGGCCCACGAGCGTCAGGTGAAGAAACAGCGGATTGACCGTGCGCAGTTCCTTGCCGCCGTCCTTGGCCATCATCTCGGCCAGGTTCTCGACCGCGCGCATGTTCATCCCGCCCTGCAGCTTGCGGACCTCGGCCGATTTGGCGTCGGCAAGCTCGTCGACCATGAGCCGATGCACATGTTTGGTGGAACGCGTGAAATGCGCGGCGTGGCGGATCGTGTATTCGAGCCGCGCCTGCGCGTCGTCGACGGGCGGCGCGGCCGCAGGTGCGTCCGCGATAAGACGTTCGACCACTTGCAGAAGCAGCTTCTCGCGGTCGCCGAAATAGTAGCGGATGAGCGCCGGATCGACTCCGGCCTCGCGCGCGATGAGGGAAGTGGTGACGCGCGCTGGCGGCAGCTCCTGCAGCAGTTCGGTCGCCTTGTTGAGCACGGCTTCCTTGCCGACGGCGTCGGCCGGCCTGCCTTGCCCGCGTTTTCTCGTCGAAGCCTTCGTCATGCGTCCCGCTATTCCGGTTTTTTCGGCGCGCCGCAAGCAGGACGCAAAAATTCCCTTGATCGGGAATTGCGCGCGCAGCGCAGCGCGATAAGATAGCATCCAAGGGAGAGGCAGATGGCAAACTGGCCATTCACGCAGGGCATCCATGACATCGGCAATGGGGTTTATGGATATGTCCAGCCGGACGGCACCTGGGGCTGGTCCAATGCCGGGCTGATCGCCAGCGGCGGCGAGACGCTGCTTGTCGATACGCTGATGAGCGTGCCGCTGACGCGCGAGATGCTGGACCGGTTCAAGGCCAAGGTGCCGCAAGCCGCGAAGATCGATCGGCTGGTCAACACCCATGCCAATCCGGACCATTTCTTCGGCAACGGGCTGGTCGCCGATGCCGAGATCATCGGCACGGTCGAAGCCAGGGAGGAGATGGCCGGCTTCAACCCGAAGATGCTCGCCGGCCTCAAGGACAACTACCAGACTATGGGAGACGCGGGCGCGTTTCTCTACGAAACGATGGGCCGCAAGTTCGATTTCTCCGGCGTCGATGAAGTCACGCTGCCGAACCGCACTTTCGAGAAGCAGCTGTCGCTTGCAGTCGGCGACAAGCGCGTCGAGCTGACCGATCTCGGCCCCGCACACACCGCGTCCGACACGATCGTCTGGTTGCCGGAAGATCGCGTGGTGTTCACCGGCGATCTGCTGTTCAACGAGGGCCATCCGATCATGTGGGCCGGGCCGATCGAGAACTGGATCGCCGCCTGCCAGCATATCATCGACCTCGATCCTGAAGTCGTCGTGCCGGGCCATGGGCCGATCACCGACAAGGCGGCGGTTGCGGGCATGAAGGGCTATTTCGACTATGTCCGCGATCAGGCGCTGGCGCGCTTCGATGCGGGCATGACCTTCGAGGACGCGGCGCGCGATATCAACATGAGCGAGTATCGAAGCTGGAGCGATCCCGAGCGGATCGTCGCCAACGTCTTCTCGCTTTACCGCCAGTGGGGCGCCCGGTTCACGCCCGAGCAGCAGCGCGACCTGTTCGGCGCCATGGGCCGCTATCACAAGGAACTCGCCGCGCATGACGAGGCTTGCGACCATGACCATTGAACTCAACGCCACGCACGATCCGGCCCGGCGAAGCTGGGTCGAGAGCGCCAATGCGCCCGGCGCGGATTTCCCTATCCAGAACCTGCCGTTCGGCCTGTTTAATACCGGCGATCATGTTCGCGGCGGCATGGCGCTGGGGGATCGGATCATCGATCTTGGCGCGTTGCTCGATACCGGGCTGTTGACGGGGGTGGCGACAGAGGCCGCGCAGGCGACGACGGGACCGACATTGGCCCCGCTGCTCGCCTGCGCGCCTTCCTCCGTGAGTGCGCTGCGGGCGCAGGTGTCCGATCTCTTCCGCGAGGGCGGTGGGGGCGATCCGGCGACGCTGGAGGCGGTGCTCGTGCCGATGGCCGAGGCGCAGATCCTGCTGCCGCTCAAGCCCACCGCCTTCACCGATTTCTGCACGTCCATCGATCACATCAAGCGCATGGGTGGCGGCAAGGCGCCGCTCGCCGCCATGTCGCTGCCCATTGCTTATAACGGCCGCGCCAGCTCGGTCGTCGCCAGCGGGACGCCGGTGCTGCGGCCGGCCGGGCAGTTCGCCGCGCCGCCGGGCAGCAATGAGGTCAAATTCGGCGCGGAGCCGATGCTCGATTTCGAGCTGGAGTTCGGTGTCTGGCTGCGCGACGGCAATGCGCTGGGAGAGCCGATCGGCATGGCGCAGGCGGAAGCGGCCGCCTTTGGCTGCTGCCTCGTCAACGACTGGTCGGCGCGCGGCATCCAGTTCTTCGAGTCCATGCTCGGCCCGCATCTCGGCAAGAGCTTCGCCACCACGATCAGCCCGTGGATCGTCACCATGGAGGCGCTGGCGCCTTTCCGCGTGGCGGCGCGGGGTCGGGCTGGGGATGAGCCGGATGTGCCAGCTCATCTGCTCGACCCCGCCGACCGCAGTCATGGCGGTATCGACATCGAACTGACCGCCGACCTGACCAATGCCGATGGATCGGGCAAACGGATCGTCCGCACCAATCTGAAGGAGCTGTTCTGGACGATCGCGCAGATGGTCGCGCATCAGGCCTCCAACGGCGCACCGCTGGAACGGGGTGATCTCATCGCCACCGGCACGATTTCCGGCGCGGCCGACGACGCCAAGGCCTGCCTCGCCGAGATTACGATGCGCGGCGGCGAGACGATCACCCTGCCGGACGGCACGACGCGGAATTGGCTGGAGGACGGCGACACGCTGACCCTGCGCGGGCGAGCGCAGGCCGATGGCTATGTCCCGATCGGCTTTGGCGACTGTGCCGGCACGATTCATTCAGCGCGAGGCACGGCATGACCATCACCACCTGCGGAGACCGCCGGCCGATCCCCGTGACCGCGCGTGGCAAGCATCTCGTCGTCGATATTCATTGCCATCTCGGTATCCCCGCCGCCGATGCCATCATCCAGGCGAAGCATCCGGGACCGCCGCCTGGCATCAACGACTTCACCAGCGCCAAAACGGCCGAGGTCAATCGCGCCCAGTTCGCGGCGATCGGGCAGACGCTCAACACGATCGACCAGCGCCTTGCCGACATGGACCGGCTCGGCATCGACCTGCAGGCCATCTCGCCCAGTCCGGGGCAATATTTCTACTTTGCCGATCCCGAGACGGGTCGCGATGCTGCCCGCGCCGTCAATGAGGGCATCGCCGCCGCCGTCGCCGCGCATCCGGATCGACTGGTCGGCATGGGCACGGTGCCTCTGCAGAATGTCGAGATGGCGGTCGCCGAGATGAAGCGTTGCGTGCGCGAGCTTGATCTGCGCGGCATCGAGATCAGCTCGAACGTCAACGGCAAGGACTTCCATGCCGAGGAGTTCCGGCCCTTCTTCGCCGCCGCGGAGGAACTTGGCATCCTGCTCTTCATCCACCCGCTGGGCTTCACCCATGCCCAGCGAATGAGCGACTATTATTTCAACAACCTGATCGGCAATCCGCTCGAATCCACGCTGGCGATCGGCCATCTGATCTTCGGCGGCGTGCTGGATCGCTTTCCGGGCCTGCGCATCTGCGTCGCGCATGGCGGCGGTTACATCCCCGGCTATTGGGGGCGCATGGATCATGGCTGGCGGGCGCGGGGGGATTGCTCCGAGCATTGCGAGCATCTGCCGTCCAGCTATCTGCGCAAGCTCTGGCTGGACACGCTGGTGTTCGATCAGGACCAGCTCGACGGCCTCGTGCGCACTCATGGCGCGGACAAGCTCTGTCTCGGTACCGATTACCCTTTCGACATGTCCGAGCCAGATCCGGTCGGCTTCCATGCCCGGTTGGGCGAGGGGGACAAGGCCAAGATCCTGGGCCTCAACGCGGCCGATCTCCTCGGCCTGGCGGTGGCACGATGAGCGCGGCTTATCTGCGGAACTGCTGGTACATGGCCGGCTGGTCCGACGAGGTGGGAGAGGGGCTGCTGCGTCGGCGCATCCTTGGCGAGCCGATCCTGCTCTACCGGGCCGGGGACGGCGCCGTGGTCGCGCTGACCGACCGCTGCCCGCATCGCTTCGCGCCGCTGAGCGCCGGCACGCGGGAGGGGGATGTCGTGCGCTGCACCTATCATGGGCTGGCGTTCGACCAGCGCGGGCAGTGCGTACACAATCCCTTCTCGGCAACGCTGCCCAAGGGGGCGACCGTGCGTGCCTGGCCCGTGCGGGAGCGCAACGGCATCGTCTGGTTGTGGCCGGGCGCGGAGGCTGCTGCCGACCCGGCGCTGATCCCCGACTTCGATCGGATCGAGGCGAGCGGATTCCCGCCGATCACCGGCCTCATGCCGATGGACGCGCCGTATGAGTTCGCCACCGACAATCTCATGGATCTCAGCCATATCGAGTTCGTTCATCGCGGCAGCTTCGCCGGGGCGGGCGTGATCTTCGCCGGGGAGCACAAGTTGAGGCAGGAGGGCGATGCCCTCCATTCGGACTGGTGGATGCCCAAGGTGCCGGCCCCCGCGCATACCTACGGCGTTTACGAACGCGGCCTGCCGACCGACCACTGGCTGGAAATGCGCTGGAGTGCGCCGGCCTCGATGCTGCTGGAGATTGGCGCGACGCCTGCGGGCGAGCCGCGCGAGGGCGGCGTCATCATCCACCAGGCGCATATCATCACGCCCGAGACGGAAACGACCGCCCATTATTTCTGGGCCACCAGTCGCGGCGGACCGCCTCATGCCGAGCGCGACGCCGGCACGCGCGCCCTCATGGAGCAGGCATTCAGCGGCGAGGACAAGCCGATCATCGAGGCAAGTTTCGCCAATCTCGACGGGCGCGACTTCTGGGATGCGCAGCCGGCCTATCTTGGCATCGACGCAGGCGGCACGCGGGCGCGCCGTCTGCTCCAGCAGATGATCGCACGGGAAGCGCGCGGCGCATGAGCGACCGCTTCATATCGCCAACACGCGATCGGGGGGGTGATGTCATGGATCGGGCGGACCAGCGCGTGCCGGGGGCGGCCTATGGCCTCTTCCTCCTCTTTCTCGCCAATTTTCTCAATGTCGGCGACCGCGCGCTGCTCGGCATCGTCGTCGATCCGGTGAAGGCGGACCTCGCGCTCACCGACACGCAGATGAGTATTGTCTCCGGCTCGGCCTTCGTGCTGTTCAATCTTCTGGTCGGCATCTTCATCGCGCGCTGGGTCGACCGGGGAAACCGCAAGCGGATCCTCATCCTCGGCATTGCGCTCTGGTCCGGCGCGACTGCGCTGACCGGCCTCGCGCAGGGTTTCTGGTCGCTGGGGCTCACGCGCGTCCTTGTCGGCGTGGGGGAGGCGACGGCCTTCCCGGTCGCCATCTCGATGATCTCGGACCTGTTCGCCGCACCGCGACGCCCGCGCGCCATCTCGACCTTCCAGGCGAGCACGTTCATTGGCATCGTCGGGGGCTCAATCCTCGCGGGCGTGCTGGCGGCTGCACATGGCTGGCGTGCAATGTTTCTGATCTGCGGGCTGGCCGGCTTCGCCCTCGTCGTGCTCATGCTGGCGACGATGCGCGAGCCGGATCGGACGCGGGACAAGGCCGGGGTTGCGCCGCAGGACGACAATCTCTTCCGCGCGATCGGCTATCTCACCGGACTCCCCGGCTTCAAGGCGCTGTCGCTCGGCATGGCGTTCGGGGGCATGGCGGTGGCGGTGCTGCCGACCTGGGCGCCCGCCTTCCTGCTGCGCAGCCATGGCGTGCCGCTGGCGGCGGTAGGCGCGCTCATCGGTCCGGCCGTCGGGCTTGGTGGGATATCGGGAACGATCGTATCGGGCTTGCTTGCGACCCATCTGATCCGCAAGCACGGTGCGGATGTATACGCCTTGCTCGTACCACTCATCGCGATCCCGCTTGCGGCGCCGTTCTTCCTCCTCTTCATCTTCGCGCCGTCGCTCACCCTCGCAATGTCGTCGGCTGCAATCATGAATTTCCTGCTCTCGAGCGCGATGGGGCCGTGCATCGCCGTCGCAGTCGGCATCGCGCCTACGAGCATGCGCGCCGTCTCCTCGACCCTCATGCTCCTCGCGTCCGGCATCATCGGCGGCGCGATCGCGCCGCTCATCGTCGGCAGCGTGAGCGACCTGCTGGCGCCCCAATTGTCTAGCGACTCCCTGCGTTACGGCCTCGCCACCATGGCGCCGACGCCGATCATCGCGGGATTGCTGCTCTGGCTGGCGTTCGCGCGGATACGGTCGATGGGACGGTCGAGGTAGGCTTCGTCAGCGACGCTCGCCGGGGGGAATTGCCGCCTTTCTTCGCAGACTGGTTCAAACATCTTAGCCTCATTTAACGACGCATCTGTTCGACCACCTCTTATGCCCGTGGCGGACCTGGGTCGTTTGGATGCTATCATCTGACGAAAGCTGGCGTCTAATGGCATCGCCGTAGGGAGAACAGCATGGCCAAGTGACAAAAAAGGAGGCGATGACTCCATTGCACGGATGCCGAGTCCCAGGCGCATCCATGTCGACTTTAAGGTATTCAGCGATATGGCAGCTTTCCGATTTCACCCGCTAAAAGCGGACTGTTCGGATCGTCGCCCATAGCCGACATCCGCTTCTCGCCGCGAAGCTGCATATCGACTTCCCTGCGAACTTGAGGCGTGGTGCGTTCATGGAACGCGATACCACGACTCTCGCCATTCAGCTCTTCACGCGCACCGGCATGATGATGGAAGATGCGAGCGCGATCGCGGTGTCGATCGCGTCCAGGGCGGGCGATGATCTGAGAGCCGATGTGGCTCAACTCTCCCGAGATGCCGACCGCATCGGTTGCCTCATTCGTGCCGCGCAGGTGCTGCTCGATCATAAGGCCGATCCGTCGCGGTAAAGGACCGCGCCACCGAGCCGTTCTTGGCCCTGGAGCCCGACGAACTCCGTGCCCAAATCGATCGGCTCCTCCTCGTCGCCCTCAGCCTTGTTCGCGGCTTGGCTCGTCACCCAGGGCATCCACGATGATCGCTGCCAGTGCTTCATGCGCGCGCTCGCGCGCCTTGGGATCTGACGCGTTCAGATCACGCCGCAGCCATTGCGGCATCTTCTCGATCGCCTTGGTGATTTTGGCGCTGGGGGCCGGCTCGGACATGGTCTGTCAGTAAGCGCGCGAGCGAGACGATAGCAATAAGATCGTAGCGAGTTCTTTCGACTGGACTTGATCGCAACACCGAGCATGGTGCTGGTCAAGCGGCGACGCGCCGCAGACAGGCCCTGATCGAGCGGCGGTCGGGGCTCTGGGTGGTGGGAGCAGCGTTGGGCTGCTCCGACAAAGGAGACCACCCATGACCGACGCAACGCTCGCAGCACCGCCCGCTGCCTCCATCACCAAGATCGCGCAGGTGATTGCCCTGCTCGACCGTGCCGAAGGGTCCAGCCTCGACGAGATGGTCGTTGCGACCGGCTGGCTGCCGCACACGACCCGGGCCGCCCTGACCGGGCTCCGCAAGAAGGGATATGAGATCGCCCGCACCACGGTCGAGGGCGTCACCCGCTACACCCTCGTTGGCCGCTCTGAGCCGGAAGCCCAGTGAAGCGTCTCGACAAGGAGATGGCAGCCCTCCCCTCGCTTACACAGGACCAGCTGCGCGAGCGATGGGAGCAGCTTGCCAAACAGCGCGCGCCCAATGTCCCGGCAACCTTGCTGCGCAGGCTGGTCGCCCAGCGCCTGCAGGAGCGCTATCTGGGCGCCTTGCCGGTGCTGGTCACGCGCGAGCTTGAGCGAAGGGGCGTGGCGGTGGGAGCTGCCCCCTCTCGCAAGGCGCCCGCCCCTTCCCTCACCCCAGGCACACGCCTCATCCGGGAATGGAACGGACAGACCATCGCGGTCGAGGTTCGCGATGATGGCTTTGTGTGGGAGGAGCGGTCCTATGCCTCCCTCAGCCAGATCGCCAAGGCGGTGACCGGCGCGCACTGGTCGGGGCCACGCTTCTTCGGGTTGGCGCGCCGTGGCTGAGCGGCGCCTGCGCTGTGCGGTCTATACGCGCAAGTCCACCGAGGATGGACTAGACCAGGAGTTCAACAGTCTCGACGCCCAATATGAGGCTTGCGCGGCTTATGCTCTGAGCCAGCGCCACGAGGGTTGGGTTCTGGTCGAGGAGCGCTACGACGATGGCGGCTTCTCGGGCGGCAATATGCAGCGGCCGGGCCTCAAACGCCTGCTCGCCGATGTGGCGTCGGGCAGGATCGACATCATCCTGGTCTACAAGATCGATCGCCTCACCCGCAGCCTCGCCGACTTTGCCAAGATCGTCGATGTCCTTGATACGGCCAAGGCCAGCTTCGTCTCGATCACGCAATCGTTCAATACGACGACCAGCATGGGGCGGCTGACCCTCAACATGCTGCTCTCGTTTGCCCAGTTCGAGCGGGAGGTGACCGGCGAGCGCATCCGCGACAAGATCGCGGCGTCCAAGCGCAAGGGCCTGTGGATGGGTGGACCCGTGCCACTCGGCTATGAGGTCGACAATCGCAAGCTGGTTCCCAGTGCTGCAGAGGCCGACCTCGTCGTCCACATCATGCAGCGCTATCTGGACCTCGGCTCGGTGGTCGAGCTGGCTGACGAGCTCAATGCCCAAGGATACCGCACCAAGGAGCAGCGGCGCACCAGCGGACCGCATCGTGGTGGCTGCATCTTCCGGCGCGGCACGCTCTATCACCTGCTCTCGAACCGCATCTACATCGGCCAGCTCGGGCACAAGGGCAGCTGGTTCGAAGCCGAGCATGAAGCGATCGTCCCAACATCGCTGTGGGATGCGGTGCAGGCGAAGCTCAAGGACAACGCCTCTGGCAGCTCGCGTCGGATCAAGGCGGTTCAGCCGAGCCTGTTGATCGGTCTGGTCGTGGACGGGGACGGCCGGGCCATGACCAGCAGCCATGCCACCAAGCCAGGCAAGCGCTATCGCTATTATGTCACCCGGCCCGACCTGGTTGAGGGCTCGCCCGCCTGGCGGGTCAATGCGCATGATCTCGAGCAGTTGGTTGTCGAGCGGCTTGCCGCGCATCTCGCGGACCAGCAGGCCATCATACAGCTGGCGGGGCATGTGTCCGCCGACGAGATCGATCGCGCCTTCAAGGCTGCAGCCATCAAGGCAGCGATGCTGCGTGGCGGATCGAGCCAAGATAGGATCGCGATCCTCACCGCCATCGTCGCAGGGATTACCCTTCACGAAGACCGCATCGCACTTATCCTCAATCAGCAAGGGCTCACGGCGTTGCTCGCGCTGGAACTGCAAGACATCCACGCTTCGCACGAGATCCTCTTGCCCGTCATCAAGGTCCGGCGCGGGCATCAGTTGCGGCTGGTCATTCCTGGTCCTGATGTCGCGCGGCCTGTCCCGGTCCAGCGCGATGAGAAGCTGGTTGCGCTCCTGGCCGAAGCCCATGCAGCGCGGCAGCTCGTGCTGGGCCAGCCGGAGCGATCCATTGCGGCTATCGCCACCACGCACGGTCGGTGCCGCACGCGGCTTGGCAAGATGGTCGCCCTCTCCTGCCTGGCTCCCGATATCGTCACGGCGATTATCGAAGGTCGCCAGCCAACGACGCTCACGGCGCGCGCCCTCGCGAGCATGGACCTGCCTCTCGCCTGGAGCGAGCAGCGGCAGCTTCTCCGCATCGCCTGAGCCGATTCTCACTGCAGTCAAAAAGTTAGAGCCAGAGACGGCGGCGATATGCTGCGGCCAATGTGCGCAGCATTGGCGCGTCTCTGACTGCAGGGCCGAACGCGCGACCGCCAGAATGCCGCGGAACTGCGCCGCTTCGGCGGCCAGGCCGCCGGCCTGCCGTTCACCCTCGGTTTTTATGGACTGTCTGGTGCGGTCGAGAAGACTCGAACTTCCACGGGCTTTCGCCCACAACGACCTCAACGTTGCGCGTCTACCAGTTCCGCCACGACCGCACATCAGGAAGGGAAGGACCGGGCGGCCCTTCAGGTAGGCGGCGGCCATTAGCAAAGCGTTCGGGGGGATGCAACCACCCTTCGCAACTGATTTGTCACGAGCGAAAATAAGGTGGCCGGGGTTGACTTGGCGGCCGCAACGGGGCCTGCCCCGTTGCGGTGGGGCCAAGGATTAAGGGACGATTTCACACATGAAGCCGCAGACCATGGACGGTCTCCTGCCCGAAGCGCAGCGGATCGCGCGGCTCGCCTGGCCGATCATCCTCACCAATCTCAACTGGACGATCATGCACCTGATCGACGTGACCGTGGTGGGATTCGCCGGCACGGACCAACTCGGCGCGCTGGCGGCAGGGCGCGTCGTCATGTTCGTGATTCTCATGCTGCTGCTGAGCGGCATGTCCGGCGTGCTGGTCTTTACCAGTCGCGCCGACGGCGCCGGCGACCTGCCGCGCACGGGCGCGCTGTGGCGCGAGGCGGTGCTGACCGGGCTGCTGCTCGGCACGCCGAGCGCGCTGCTCATCGCGCTGGGTGCCGGCCCGCTTCTGAGCCTCACCGGCGTGGCGCCGGAGCTGGTGACGCCCGGCGCGCATGTGCTCGTCGCCATGATGCTCGGTCTGCCGGGCCAGATGCTCTCGATCGCCTGCGGCTTCTTCCTTGAAGGGGTGAGTGCGCCGCGCAGGGTGCTGGCGGTCAACCTCGCGACCTTGCCGCTCAACGCCCTGCTCGCCTGGGCGCTGACGCTGGGCGCCTTCGGCTTTCCCGAGCTCGGCGCGGTCGGCGCGGCGCTCGCCACCTCGATCACCAGCACGGCCGGCGGCCTCGCCATGGCGCTCATGGCCTGGACGCTGCCGAGCGCGCAGGCCCGCGAAGTGCGCCGGCTCGATCCCGCCGCGTGGAAGGCGGCGCTGCGCGGCATCCCGGCGATCGTCAGCTTCGGCGTCATGCCCGGCCTCGGCGCTTCGCTGGAAGTGCTCGGCTTCTCCTTCCTGATGATTCTCTCCACCCGCATGGGCGAGGTGATCGCCGGCGGTTTCCAGGTGATGCTGTCGCTCCACAATATCGGTTTCGCGCTCGCGCTCGGCCTCGGCTCGGCCGCAGGAGTGCGGGTGGGCAATGCGGTCGGCGCAGGCGAGCCCTGGACAGCGCGCAGCCGCACGCTCATCGCCTGCGGCCTCTCGATGCTCATCATGGGCGCCGTTGTGCTGGTCTATCTGCTGTTCGCCGGGCCGATCGTGCGCGGCCTCACCGCGGACGCAGCCGTCGCGCGCGAGGCGATCCTGATGGTCGTCATCCTGGCGCCCTTCATCCTGTTCGATGGGCTGCAGGCGATCTTCGTCTCCGCCCTGCGCTCGCTCGGCGATCAGGTCGTGGCGGGCGTCAACGGCATCATCGCCTTCTTCGTCGTGCTGAGCCTCGCCGGCTGGGCAGGCTATGAGCTGGGCTGGGGATCGGCAGGCCTCGCGATTGCGTCAGCGCTCGGCATGGTCGCGGCGTTCGCGCTGCAGGGCGGCCGCTTCTGGGCGATCAGCTCGCGCTATCGACGAACCTGAGCTCCAGGTTGCGAGCGTTCTTCGGGATGTCCAACCGGCTCTCGGAAACGCGCGCTTCCTCATTGGGGCGCAGGCGCGCCTTGTCCGCCTTGGTCATCCAGCTGAACACCAGCCGGCCCTGATCGTCGCGCAGCTCCACCACCACCGGCGGCACGACCACTTCATGATCGCTGTCGTTGAGGATGCGCGCGCTGAACGCGAAATATTCCTCGCCGGTCGGCAGCTCACGGCGCTCGGGCGGCTTGGGCAGATAGAAATTGAGGCCCGGCTCGTCGCCGCGACCCGAAAGGCCCAGATTGACCGCCCAGGAGGGTGGGCCGAAATAGACCAGCGCGCCGCCAACGGCGCTGACGATCAGGAAGAAGACGATCGCCGCGATGGTCCAGAGCCGCGCCGGATTGCGGCGCGAGCGCGCGGGCGCCTCATAGCTCTCGTCGGGATAATGGACGAATTCCTCAACCGGCGCGCTCGCGGCGGCCTCCGCCTCAGCCTCGACGGGATCGTGCCGGGGCACAGCCTGTTCCGGCGTCACCGGCTCGGGTGCCTCGTCCTGCTCGAACGGCAATTCCGGCTTCGCGGACGCCGCGACGACAGGCGCGGCAGGCGGCGCTTCAGGCACCTTCTCGGCAGTCTCATTCGCCGTCAGGGCCGGCTCGGGGCGGCGCATTTCGGGCCCGTCCTGAAACCAGCTATGCTTGCATGAAGCGCAGCGCACTTGCCGGCCGCCCGGTCCGATGGCGCTGTCCGGCACGATGTAGCGCGTGGCGCATTGCGGGCAAATGAGGATCATTGCGGCCCCATAAACACCGCTTTGTGCACAAGAGCAAGACGGCGTTTGCCGGTCTTTCACGGATGGGGTGAAGCCGTGCGCGCTTCGCCTTGCGAGCGCCGGGAGGCTGTGCCATGCACGGCGCGATGACCAGCGGGCGCGGTCCGGTAAAGCGCCCGATAACGGGGATATGCAGCGCCGCGATGGCAACGATCGTCCAGTTCGAGAATGTCGGGCTGCGCTATGGGCCCGGCCCCGAGACGCTTTCCGACCTGACCTTTTCGCTGGACGAAGGCGCGTTCTATTTCCTCACCGGAGCCTCGGGCGCGGGCAAGACCTCGCTGCTCAAGCTGCTCTATCTCGCCCAGCGACCGAGCCGCGGCGCGATCCGGCTGTTCGATGCGGACATCGTCACCCTGCCCCGCGCCCGCCTGCCCGGCTTCCGCCGGCGCATCGGCGTCGTGTTCCAGGATTTCCGGCTGGTGCCGCACCTCTCGGCCTTCGACAATATCGCGCTGCCGCTGCGCATCGCCGGTGTCACCGACGACCAGTTGCGCCCGCCAGTCGAGGAAATGCTGCACTGGGTGGGTCTTTCCGACCGTGCCAATGCCTATCCGGCCACCCTCTCGGGCGGCGAGCAACAGCGCGTCGCCATCGCCCGCGCCGTCATCGGTCGGCCCGAGCTGCTGGTGGCGGACGAGCCGACCGGCAACGTCGATCAGGAGATGGCGACGCGGCTCATCACCCTGTTCGAGGCGCTGAACAAGCTCGGCACCACGATCGTCGTCGCCACGCACGACTTCAACCTGCTCGGCAAGGTGTCCGAGGCGCAGATGCTGCGGCTGGAAAAAGGGCGCCTTGCCGATCCGACCGGCAGCCTGCGCTTTCCGCCCCGCGCTGGCGGGATCATCTGAGCCATGGCGCGCGCGCAGACCGACAATCAGGCCAGGTCCTATACGCCCGGCTCGCTGCTGCCGCAGGGCCGCATCACCGGGCCGATGCCGTGGGTCATCGCGATCATGATGTTCCTCACCGTGCTGGCGACCGCCGCCGGTCTCGCGCTCGATCATGCCGCGCGGACGCTGAGCGCCGACATTTCCGACCGGATAACGATCCAGATCGCCGAGGCCGACGGCGAGGCGCGCGGTCGCGCCGTGCGCCGCATCGTGACCCTGCTCGAGGAGACCGAAGGCGCCGGCAATATCGAGGTCGTGTCCGAAAGCGAACTCTCGGCGCAGCTCGCGCCCTGGTTCGGCAGCGACATGCAGATCAGCGACATTCCCGTCCCCGCGCTGGTCGATGCCGATTTCGTCACGGACGAGGCCCAGCGCGAGACGCGCCTCGCCGCGCTCGACAAGGCCGTGAAGGCGATCAATCCGCAGGCGCGCGTCGAACCGCATGCGAATTATCTTACCCCGCTCGCCCGGCTGGTCGGGGCGATCGGCTTCCTCTCCTTCGGCGTGGTCGCGCTGATGGCGATCGCGTCCGGCGCGGTGGTCGTGCTGGCGGCACGCGGCGCACATGCCACGCATCGCGGCACGATCGACATCATGCACATGCTGGGCGCGACCGACGCGCAGGTGGTGCGGCTGTTCCAGCGGCGGATGATGCTGGATGCGCTGTTCGGCGCGGTGATCGGCTTTGCCGTCGCAGTGGCGGTCATCGTACTGGTCGGCCGCTCGATGACGAGCGTCGCCTCGGACCTGGTGCAGAGCGTCTCGCTGCCCGGCTTCGCCTGGATATTGCTGCCCTTGCTGCCGCTCGCCGGCGTCGCCGTTGCCTGGCTCTCGGCGCGGGTGACGCTCCAGCGCGCGCTGAAGCGTTCGCTATGACGCGGCGCCTGCTCGCTCTCGTGCTGCTGCTCTGGGCGCTGGGCTTCGCCTGGTTCGCGCTGCTTCTGCCCCAGCCCCATGGCGACGAGCGCACCGACGCCATCGTTGCACTCACCGGCTCGGCCGGTCGCATCGACCGCGCGCTTGCCCTGCTTCGCCGCCAACAGGGCGAGCAATTGCTGGTTTCCGGCGTCGATCAGGACGTCCGCCCGTCCGAGTTCGCCAAGGCCTATGGCGTGCCCAAGCCGCTGATGAAGTGCTGCGTGACGCTCGGCCGCGAGGCGATCGACACGCGCTCCAACGCGATCGAGACGAGCCGCTGGCTGGCGCGGCGCCATTATAAGTCCGTACGGATCATCACCGCCGACTGGCACATGCGCCGCGCGCGCTACGAGCTTTCGCGCCAGCTCGAGGAGCCGATCAAGATCGTGCCCGACGCCGTGCGCTCCAATCCGAGCCTGACCGTCCTGATGCGCGAATATCACAAATATCTGCTGCGCCGGGCGGCGGGCCTGGTCGGCATTTAAGCGCCCCATGCCACCAATGTCGCCCCTCGCTACTGTCATAACGGCCATCCGCTCGACGCTGTTCGCGCTCGTCTTTTATGGCCTCACCGCGCCGCTGCTGGTGGGGGCGCTGGCCACGCTGCCGTTCGGCTGGCGAGCCGTTGCCCGCGTGGCCGAAGCATGGTCGTGGCTGAACCGGTTCCTGTCCCGCTGGATTCTCGGCCAGAAGGTCGTGATCGAAGGAGTGTTGCCGGCCGAACCGCTATTCATCGTCTGCAAGCATGAATCGATGTTCGAGACGATCGATGCCATCGGCCTCTTTCATCGTCCGGTGATCCTGACAAAGCGCGAGTTGATCAACCTTCCGGTCTGGGGGCCGCTCGCCACCGCCTATGGCCTGATCGCGGTCGACCGGGAAGGCGGCGCCAGCGCCCTCCGCGCGATTCGCACCAAGGCCCGCGCCGCCTTCGCCGCCGGCCGGCCGGTCATTCTCTATCCGGAAGGCACGCGGGTCACCCATGGCGACAGCCCGTCGCTCAAGGCGGGTTTTGCCGGTCTCTATGCCGTGCTCGCCAGCCCCGTGATCCCCATCGCCCTCGACAGCGGCCGCCTCTCACCGCGCCGCGGCTTCTTCAAGCGCGCCGGGACGATCACCTATCTGGTCGGCGAGCCCATCCCCGCCGGCCTCCCTCGCGCCGAGGCGGAGCAGCGCGTCCACGCGGCAATAAACGCGCTCAATCGTCGCGGCGCCGAGACCTAGGCCCGCCCCCTCGCGCCCGAGACGGGCCGTGCAAGAGCATCGGCAAAGCGATTTGCGCCATGCGGACTCAATCCGGCTCGAATTCGATTCGACTCACCGTTCGTTCATTGTCGTTTCATCGACGCACGCGGATAGACGGGTCGACAATGGGTCGCGCCGCGCGCGCGGAAGACAAGGGCAGCCGGCAGGCTGCGGGAGATTGGAATGAACCGCATGACGTCATCACTCGGCCGGAAAGCCGGCATCGGCCTGGCGGTGATCGCCGCCGCGGCCCTGACCGCCGCACCGGCGCTCGCGCAGATCGGCACGGTCGATCCGAACACCGCCATCGATGCGGACCTCGTGCCGGGCAAGCCGGCGAGCGACGCGGCCGTGACAGGCGCGCCGCCAGTGCAGACTCCGCCACCCGCGACGGACACGGCGGCGCCCGCCAGCAGCGCGTCGGCCAGCAGCAGCACATCGACCGCCGCGGCCGGCGTCCCGAGCGATGCCGCCGCGACCACCTACAAGAAGGACGATCTCATCGGCGCGGCCGAGGGCGTGTTCGGCAAGGGCGCGGAAGGCCTCGCCGGCATGATCGAGAACATCCTCAAGGATCAGGGCGAGCCGGTCGCGTATATTGCCGGCCGCGAGGCATCCGGCGCGGTCGGCGTCGGCCTGCGCTACGGCTCGGGCGAGATGTTCCACAAGGTCGAGGGCAAGCGCGACGTTTACTGGACCGGCCCGTCGCTGGGCTTCGATGTCGGCGGCAACGCGGCGCGGACCTTCGTGCTCGTCTATAATCTCTACGACAGCCAGAATCTCTACAAGCGCTACCCGGCGGGCGAAGGCGCGGCCTATCTCGTCGGCGGCTTCAACGCGAGCTATCTGCGTCTCGGCAATGTCGTGCTGATTCCGATCCGCCTCGGCGTCGGCTATCGGCTCGGCGTCAATGCCGGCTACATGAAGTTCACCGAGAAGCGGAACTGGCTGCCGTTCTGACGGCCTTCACATGTCGTCATCCCAGCGCAAGCCGGGATCTCGCCCGCCCGAGCGCTGCTGCCGCATGAGACCCCAGCTTACGCCGGGGTGACGGTCGCAGCTTGCGCGCGTGGCGAGGGGACGTCCTAAAGCCCCGCTTTTTCACTCCCTAGAAACGCCTTGCGCTCTCCCCGCTAGCCAGCACGGACGCAGACGCTAGATTAGGTTGCTAAGGACAACGAGTCCCGCAAGGAGAATTGACATGGCCGACAGCGACCCCTCCCAGAACCTCCCCACCGGATATGAACCGCCCAAGGTCTGGACCTGGGACAAGGGCCATGGCGGCGCCTTCGTCGGTATCAACGCGCCGACCGCGGGCGCACGCGAGGAGGTGAAGCTCCAGCGCGGCGAGCATCCGCTGCAGCTCTACTCGCTGGGCACGCCCAACGGCGTCAAGGTCACGATCATGCTCGAGGAGTTGCTCGCCGCCGGCCATGACGCGGAGTATGACGCCTGGCTCATCAATATCGGCAAGGGTGACCAGTTCGGCAGCGATTTCGTCGCGATCAACCCGAACAGCAAAATCCCGGCCATGCTCGATTATTCGCAGGATCCGCCGCTGCGCCTGTTCGAGAGCGGCTCGATGCTCGTCTATCTCGCAGAGAAGTTCGGCGCCTTCCTGCCGACCGAGCTGCGCAAGCGCACCGAGACGATCAACTGGCTGATGTGGCAAATGGGCTCCGCGCCGTTCGTCGGCGGCGGCTTCGGCCATTTCTATGCCTATGCGCCGATGAAGATCCAGTACGCGATCGATCGCTACGCGATGGAGACCAAGCGCCAGCTCGACGTGCTCGACCAGCATCTGGCGGACAAGGAATTCATCATCGGCGACGAGATCACCATCGCCGACTTCGCCATCTTCCCCTGGTACGGCAACATCATGCGCAACGCCTATAACGGCGCGGAATTCCTGACGGTCAGCGAGTACAAGAATGTCGACCGCTGGGTGGATGCGATGAACGCCCGCCCCGCCGTCAAGCGCGGCAAGCTGGTCAACAGCGGCGCGCCCGGCGGCATTTCCGAGCGCCACAGCGCCGCAGATCTGGACGCGGCCGTAAAAGCGGCGGACGAAGCAGCCAAGGCGACCGCCTGATCTTCCAAGCCCCTCCTCCCCGGAGGAGGGGCCTTCCGGCTCATCGTCGCTCAGCCTCCGTTCAGCCGCGCTGCTCCACAGGCGCACGCATGAACGACAAGCCCGCCCTGCTTGCGGACACCGAAATAACCGAACCTGCCCCGCGGCGACGGCGCCCGTTGCTCAAGGCGACGGCGGCGCTGAGCGTTGCCGGCTGGGCCGCGCTGGCGCTGGGCGCAGCAACGCCGCTCAAGGGGCTGGCCGAGCGGCGGGCCAGTGCCGCATTGGGCCGCACGGTCACGATCGGCGGGCCGCTGCGCGTCATCGTCACGCCCTTGTCGATCCGCCTCAGCGCCGACGGGGTGCGCATCGCCAATCCCGCCTGGGCGCAGGGGGCCGCATTGCTGGAAGCCGGGCAGGTGAGCGCGCGGCTGGCGACATTCGACCTGTTGGTCGGCAAACCCGGCTTTCGCGCACTCTCCATCGATGATGCGACGCTGGACCTTCAGCGCTCGGCCGACGGCGAGACCAACTGGACGGGCGGCGCGGCCGGCACCCTGTTCGATCTCGCCGCGGTCCGGCAGATCGATGCCGACCGGGTGACGCTTCGCTATCGCGACCAAACCGCTCACACCGACATGCGGCTGGCCCTGTCGTCGGGCGGGCACGGCGTCGTCGATCTTGCCGGCAGCGGGCTGATCCGGGGCGGTAACGTCAAGCTGAACGGCGAGGTCCAGTCGGCCGAAGAGCGCGCGGCGACGCTCGACCTGCGCGCGCGGACACCGGACTTCGCGCTCGTGGTGACCGGCGAGGCCCCCGCGCCGCTGCGGCTGGGCGAGGCGCAATTGACCGCCGGCGTGCGCGGCGAGGACTTCGCCCGGCTCGCGGCTCTCGGCGGCATCGGCTTGCCCGCAATGGCGCCCTACGCGTTGACCGCCCGCGTCGACCGCAAGCGCAAGGGCTGGCATTTCAGCCATATCGCGGGCCGCATCGGCGAGACCGATCTGGCCGGCACGATGACGCTCACGCGGCGCGGCGATCGCCCCCTTGTCGTCGCCAACCTCTCCTCGCGCACGCTCGGCCGGGGCGACGCAATGGCATTGTTCGGCCTCAGCAATGGTCTCGCCCCTGTCGTGGACGGCGAGGCGAGCTATGCGGCCGTGGCGGACCGGCGCCTTCTCCCCGATGCCCGCCTGTCGCCCGAGGCGCTGCGCGACTTCGATGCGCTGGTCGACTATCGGGCGGAGCGCCTGCTCGGCGTCGACCATCAGCCCGCGCATGTCAGCCTGCGCGCGGCGTTGCTGCGCGGGCGCCTCCAGCTTTCGCCCGCCAGTGTCGATCTCGCCGGCGGTTTCGTCTCGTCGGACATCTTCATCGATGCGCGCAGCAGCCCGGCGCTCGTGCGCGCGGACATCCGCCTCTCGCCCACGCCGATGGGACGGCTGCTCGCCGGCTGGGGCATCTCCCCGGCCGGGACGACCGCCATGGTCAAGGGCCGCATCCAGCTCACCGGGCGCGGCGAAACTTTGCGCGAGGCGATCGGCAATGCCGACGGGCGCATCGCGCTGATCCTGCCGGCGGGCGATGTGCACACGCGGCCCGCCAGCGCCTCCTCGCTCGACATGGCCAACCTGCGCGCCGCGATCTTCGATGCCTCGGCCACCACGCCCTCGCCGGCTGGGCTGAACTGCGGCCTCGTCGCCTTCACCGTGCGTAATGGGCTGGCGACGGCCGACCCGATCCTGATCGACACGGACGGCGCCGTCCTTTCCGGCGAGGGCCGCATCGACCTGCGCGACGAGACCATCAACCTGCGGCTGCGGCCAAACGCCAAGAGCCTCGGCTGGTTCGAGCGCCCGGCGAACGTGACGATCGGCGGCACGCTGGACAATGCCTTCGTCGCGCGCGAGCCGGTCAACTGGTTCCGCCCGGCGCGCTTCTTCGGCTTCTCGGTCCTGCTGCCGGACATCCGGCGGGTCCTCGGCTTCGTCGACCCGGACGAGGCGGAAGCCCCGGCCTGCGGCCCCGTGCTGCGCGGCGCGCCCGCTTCAGCTCAGGGCGAGCGGAACCCGGAGCTGGCCTCGCTGCGCTGAGTCTCAAACCCCGAGAAAATTCACGGACCCGCCACGCCGCCGACGTCGAGGTCGCGGCGGGCGGAGATGATCGTCACCGCCATGCCCGCCAGCGCATCGAGCAGCGCGATCATCGTCATCAGGAAGAAGGTCGCGCTGCCGAAGCTGGGTAGCAGCAGGAACTCGACAAGGCAGAGGATGAACACGCCCAGAGAGAGGATGTGGTTGGTGATCGAGCTCGATCCGGTGCGCGGCGCCTTGATGACCTCGGCCAGCAGGAAAACGATCGACAGCAGGATGAGCATGTCGCCCCAGGTCAGCGTCAGCGTGCTGCCGGAGCGCATCGGCAGGCTGAACGCCTCGGCGCGGAGCGTCGCGAACAGGCCCGGCTCGGTGCTGCCGGGCGCGGCCGGCGCGGCGAAGAGCGCGAGCAGATTGTAGATCAGCACCGGGATCAGCAGGAACGGGAAGATCGCATAGGTCCCGCCCCCGCCTCTGGTGGTCCGCACATCCATGCTCAGCCTCCCTGTCCTCTCGCGGCGCCCAGCCTAGCCCCGCGCCGAGCGGAGTCCAGTGGCTTGCGACCCCTCGCCCCTTCCCGCGGTTGGCAGCCCCAGCAGGATCGGGCACTGTCGCGCGCAACGACGCGAGGGAGAGGGAAAGCATGCGATATCTGATGACGGCCGTGGCCGCCGCCGCGCTGGCCGCGACGAGCGCGCCGGCGCAGGTCGTATCGAGCGCCGAGGGGCAGCAGGCGCTGATCGCCAGCCCGGACCCGAAACTCGCGGCCAACAAGAAGCTGGTCTACGACATGTACCGTGCCATCGTGCAGGGCGGCCATGCCGAGATGGTCACACGGTTCTTCACGCCCGAATATCTCCAACACAACCCCAACGTCGCCTCCGGTCGAGACGCACTCGCGACGTTTCTGCGCGGATCGCGCCCGACGCGGCCGATCGAACCGCTCATCACCCTGCCGATCATCAACATCATCGCCGAACGCGATTATGTCGTGGTGGTGAGCGAGCGCCCGCTCAAGGACGAGAAGGGCGAGCCCTATGTCACGACGTGGTTCGACTTCTATCGCATCGAGAACGGGCTGATCGCCGAGCATTGGGATCCGGCGCTGAAAAGCGCGGAGATGCTGAAGTTCGACCCCAATTCGATGCGGAAATAGCCGCCCGTCGTCCGGGACGCGGCGGGGATGTCGAGCCCGGAAAGTCACACTAAGGCCACACTGTCGCGCATGTTCTTCCCGCCCTGCGGTCCCGCCGCTGCTCGGCGGCATAGGGGCGATGAGAGGCGTGCGGCGCGGCATGCGACCGGCCTGCCATGACTGCCGGGCTGCAGGACAGAGGGAAGATGCGTCGGGGCGGCGCTGTCCGGCTTGGGGAGGCTGTTCCGCAACATTCGCCGTTCTCCCAGAGGGGCACGCGAACGACAGGCCTGCCTGTCGCCTGCGCCTAATGTTTGATGGGAAGCGCGATGCGGAAGCGCGCGCCCGGGCCGGTGTGGCGCTCCTCCACGCAGATCGTGCCGTGATGGCCTTCGACGATCGACTTGCAAATCGAAAGACCGAGGCCAAGCCCAGTCTCCTCGGTGGTGAACAAGGGCTCGAAGATCATTCCCGCGATGGCCGGCTCGATCCCTGGTCCATTGTCCTCGACGACAAGTATCCAGCCCTCGGCTGCCGCCTTCGTGCTCACCCGCACGCTCCGCGGTCGATCGCTGACCCGTTGAAGCGCACGCCCGGCGTTCTGGACGAGATTCAGGACCAATTGCTCGATCTGCAAACGGTCGCCCTGAAGGCTTGTTCCGTTCTTATCCAGACGCAACTCGCAATGCACACCCATCGCGCTCAGATCGCGCCGTGCGAGCGCCACCACCTTGCGAACGATCTCGTTGAGTTCCAGTGACTTGACTGCCACCGGCCCGTGTCGTGCCTGCCCTTTGAGGTTCGCGACCATCTCGACCGTCTCGTCGATCGAGACGCGTAGCTGTTCAATCGAGCTTATCGCCTCGTCCCGTCGGGGCGGATCGCGATCGAGCCAACGCAGGGCAGCGCCCGCCTGCAATCGCATACCCGTCAAGGGCTGGTTGATCTCGTGAATGATTGATCCAGCGAGTTGGCCGATGACCGATAATTTGTTGGCCGTCGCCAGCTCCGCGCGGGCGGCGTCAGCAGCGTTGCGTGCCTCTTCCCGCTCCTCTGTCAGTCGTCGCGTGAGCGACAGACCTTCGCACAGAAGCACCAGGTCCTGCTCAATCAGATCCCTGAACTGGATGAGGAGACGTTCAAATATCTCGCCGAAGTGGTTGTACTTGCAGTCGAGCGCGCAAAGCGTGCCGAACGGACGTCCATCAGGCCAGTGAATGGGAAAACCGAGATAGGCGATCATCCCGAACTTCACATCGGGATTGTTCCTCCAAAGCTGGTCCGCAAGAGCGTCCGCAACGAGCAATCGGTCTCCGGTGCGCACGACCGTTTCGCAGTAAAGCCCGGAGTCGGCCAAGTGCTCGGCATCGCCGACATGATAGGGATGGCGGCCTCCGCTGCTTGCCACCGCAACTTCGATCTTTTCGTCGCGCACATGCATGATCAGGCCGGCAGGAACGCCGAGCAACACCGCAATCGTATCGACGATGCACTGCCACTTGCCGGCGATCTCAGCGGGGAGGCATTCCGGAAACCCCTCGGAAAAGTGCATCGCTCCTGCACCTGACGGGTCGTAACCTGCGTGTGCCGATTTTTCGTATGTCACGTTCCGCCCCCGTGCAAATTGTCGGCCACTCTGCGTGCTGGCTGGATATTGCGTCGGCGAATCTATTCCGAACGAACATGACCGGCAATCCCTTGAGCGGTCGTGTGCGCTAGGAGCTGGGAGGATCGGTATCTCGAACGGGTGCCGAGCAGCCGAGATATCAACGGATGGTGGCTTCAAACCACCCGCGTCTCGATCCCCGCGATCGCCCAATTCTCGCCGATCTTCACATAGTCGGCTTCGACCAGCCGCCGCTCGCTGGTGCGCGTGACGCCGCCGCCTTGGGCGAGCGCCATCCGGGCGAAGGTGTTTTGCGGGGCGAGACGGCTCTCGATCTCGACGACGCAGACGAAGCTGCCTTTTGCGCGCCGTCCGTCCGCTACGATCTCGATCCCGCCGGTCTCGTCCGCATCGGCAGCGATGCCGCAGACGGCATCGTCCAGGCAGCGCGCGGCGCGGGCATCGGAGAACAGCGCCGCCGTCTCGCCGCGGGCGTTCACCTGCCGCATCCATGCGCGATGCAACGCCCGGATGGCCGCTTCGTCCTCCAGTCGGCGAAGACGCTCGGCCTGATCGTCGGCGGCGAGGGCCGCGCCAGGCACCGCCACGGCCAGCGGCGCGGCGAGGACGGCGCCGCCCTTGAGGAAGGCGCGGCGCGTGGCATTGGTCTGGTCCGTCATCGAGCGATCCCTCTTCATGCGTCCTTCCTCGCGAAGAAGCGCATCACGTCAAACTGGCCGGCGTGGCGTGCATGCGCCCCGACCTGGCTCATGCTGAGGCCCTCCTCGCCGCAATGATAGCCGATACCCGCATCGTGCATGGTGCGCATGTTGATGAGGATGGTGCCGAGCGTGCCGTTGCAGGCTTCTTCCAACCAGTAGCAGAAATAGAGGCCGTCGCGGATCTTCACGAAATCGCCGGGGCCGCTCCACTGCATGCCGCCCGCGCCGCTATCCGTGAAGATGATCCACGAGACCGTGTTCGGCGTCGCATAGAGATGCATGGAGGTGAGGCCCGGCGCATAGTTCCAGGTCATCGCGCGGCCGAGCATCTCGCGCGTGCGCTGGTGACGGCGCGTGCCCGGAGACGGGACGCCCTCGCCCTCGATCACACCGAACAGCGTCTTCGCGCCCGCCTCATTGGCGAAGAAGGGCGTATTGACGATGCCGTTGAAGCAGGTGGCGAGGCCGCCGTCGAAATCGGCGACGACCATGTGGCCATCATGCTGCGGCACGTTCTCGAGCAGATGGCCGAAGAGGAAGACGCCGGGCATGGATTCCCACGCCTGATAGCGCACCTTTTCCCAGGTGCCGCCGTCGCGGCGATAGCTGAGCTGGTCCGCGCTCTCGATCCGGTAGTCCATCACCGGGCCGCCATCGTAGCGCAGGGTAAAGCTCTTGCCGGCAAGGCCGGACACAGCCGGCGTGCCGTTATACGCCATGCCCGCCGCACCGCTCCCGGCGCCGGTGCGCGGCGCGAAAACGCGCTTGTGCCCGGCGACGGCCTTGTCGACCTGCGCCTTCGTCATCTTGGGCATGGTCTGCAGCGGACGATAGACCCGCCGCTCCCCCTTGCGCGCATTGTCCGGCGGCGGAATGACGTTGCCCGCGGTGTCGCCGAACTTCTCAAACTGGGCGATCTGGCCGAGCCACTCGCCCTTGCCGCGGAAGAGATAGTAATCGAGCGCGTCGAGCCGATCGAAGCCGAGGCGCAAGCCGATCTGTTCCTGCCGATTGAGGTCGAGGACGGAGAGGGTCAGCGTGCCGGAAAACTCGCTCTCGATGCGGGTGTAGATGTAGAACTCGTCGTCGATCTGGATGTAGTCGGACGGCGCGCAAAAGCCCAGTTCGTTGCCGCTGCCGGTCAGCTCGACGAAATGGGAATAGGCTGCGGACGGGAAGAATTCGAGCGTCTCGAAGCCCGTGTCCTGCTTCCAATAGAAGCCCTTGCCCTCGGCGCGATTGCTCGCCTTGTGGCGGCGGGTCGGCGCGGCTTTGGCGGTCTCGACATAGCCGCCGTAGATCTCGCGCATCACCTCGCGCTTGTCGGTGTAGCCGCCGAACCAGAGATCGAACACGGTCGCGATGCTGCTGCGCCCGTCGATCACCACGGCATAGCCGCGCAGCGTGCCGGGGGTCAGGTGCGCGATCAGCGTGATCTCATCCAGCACAAGCGCGCCATAGCCGGCCTCGATCGCCCGGCCGCCATTCTCCGAGACGCGGAGCCTGCCGGTGCCCGCGAAGCTGTAGGCCAGCGTCGGGCCTTTGTCCGTCACCACCTTGATCGACTTGCCGGCAAGGCTGCCCGACAGGGGCGAGGCGCAGGCCGGTCCGACCTTCGCGACCCTGGCGAGCGCGGCGGAAATCTGGCTGTCGCTGAGCCTGGTGAACGCGACGCGATGCATCGGCACCTGCGGATCGGGCTTTGCCGGCACGCTTGTCCTCCCCTGTTTTTCCGGTCCGATGGCGAATCGTCCGGCGGGGAGCATGCGACGGGGCGGGACATGTCGACAAGATCAACGATCGGCCGAGGCAATGATTAGTGCCGCGCGGGTGCGATCAAATGGAAACAGGATTGGATTATCTGGAAACTGGAACTGGATGACATGGAAATCACGCTGTCGACATCCGGTGCGCTTTGCCGGCCCGAAAGTCGTCGGGAGGCAGTCGGTTGAATCCGCGCAACCCGGCAGTCCGGCTGCACCGACGCACCGCCCAAATATTTCACTTGCGTGGCGACTCGGGAAACGCTCAATTCCCTCTCAACGATAAAAACGGGTCGCAAGGGGAGCATGCCTATTCACTGATCTTTGGGGAGATCGGGCGTGCAAGACGATATATTGCGATTGGCCTTCGAGGTTCATCGCGCCACTGAAGAGAAGATCGACGTCATCGATGCGTTGACCCGGCGGACGCGCGTTCTTTCGCTCAACGCCAGGATCGAGGCATCCCGCGCGGGGGAACACGGCACGGCCTTCGCCGTCGTCGCGCAGGAAATGTCCGACTTTGCGGCCGAAGTCGCCCAGCTCGCGACCGAGCTGCGCCATCTCATCGCCACCAACACGGCGCAGATCAAGGCGGCGGGCGAGGACATGGTGCTGGATCTGCGCGGCACCCGCTATGCCGACCTTTCGCGCAACGTCGTCGAGATCGTCGACCGCAATCTCTACGAACGCTCCTGCGACGTGCGCTGGTGGGCGACGGACAGCGCCATCGTCCACGCGGCGGCGGGCAACAATCCGGCGACGCACAAGCTCGCCTGCGACCGGCTCGCCACGATCCTGCGCTCCTACACCGTCTATCTCGACCTCTGGGTCGCGGACATCAACGGCAAGGTCGTCGCGCAGGGGCGCGGCGGACGCTATAGCGGGATCATCGGCCAAGACGTCTCGCGCGCGCACTGGTTTCGCAAGGCGCTGGAGACCTCATCCGGCGACGCGTTCGCCGTCTGCGACATCGCCCGCGAGCCGCTGCTCGAGAATGCGCCCGTCGCCGTCTATTCGACCGCGATCCGTCGCAATGGCGACACCCACGAGCAGCCGATCGGCGCGCTCGGCATCTTCTTCGACTGGCAGCCGCAGGCGCAGGACGTCGTGCAGAACGTCGCGCTGACCGACGAGGAAAAGAGCGCCTGCCGCGTGATGCTGCTCAATGCCGAGCACCGCGTCATCGCCTCGTCCGACGGCATCGGGCTGCTGGAGCAGCGTTATCCGCTGGAAGTGAGCGACCAGATGCGCGGCTATTACCGGCGCGGGGACGCGATCATCTCCTATGCCCTGACGCCGGGATACGAGACCTATCGCGGTCTTGGCTGGTATGGCTGCATCGAGAGCAAGACACAGGATCTCGACGAAGCGGCCGAGGGGAGGCGAAAGGTTTCGTTCTCCTAGGCTGGAGGCATCAGAGCGGTCCGCCCGGATATGTCGAACTGCGGGCGGCCGCCTTGACGAGACTCCATTTTCAGCAATCATGATCCTGATTGGGAGGGTGGGTGATGCTGGATTTCGACGTAAATGCATTTGTGGACGACTGGGTCCGCGCCTGGAACGATCGTGATCTTCCTGCAGTCCTTGCCCATTTTTCCGACGACGCCGTCTTCACTTCGCCCATTGCTGCCCGGATCGACCCAGGCACATCCGGCGTCGTGCGGGGGAAGAAAGCGATCCAGGAATATTGGGCAGCCGCCCTGTCACAAAATCTAACGCTTCATTTCGAAATTACGGGTGTTTTCACGGGCGTCGATTGCGTTCTCATCCGCTTTCGAAATGAAGCGGGTATGGATCGGATCGAAATGCTGCGCTTCCGCGACGGACTCGTTATCGAAGGGCATGACACGTTCGCTTTCCAGCGAGAGGGTGATCGCGAAGGTCGAGATTCATCATGCTGATCCTTGTGCAGATCGACATATCGAGCGCCGACATCGAATTGTTTGAACGATATGAGTCGAACGTGCTGCCTTTGCTCGCCCGCCATCGAGGGGCCTTGATAGAGCGCGTTCGCTCCGTGGACGGAACGTCCGAGACCCATTTACTGCAATTCGCGGACGCTGCCTCGTTGGACGCCTTCAGGGCCGATCCGGCCCGGGCCTCGCTACAGGAGCTTTGGTCAAGTTGCGGCGCGCTTTCGACCTCGACCGAAGTGCTGCGAGTAACCTGAGCAGGAGGATATCACGGCTTCGGAAGCGTGAGCGGCCTTCCACCCTATCATGGTCGTTTGCTCCCCTTCCCACCGTTCGCGCCCAGGACGACACCCGAAGGCGAACTCCGTGGGGGACTCCCACGCCGGCGTCCTAGTCGGTCAGCATCTCGGCAAGCTTTGGGCTCAGCCACTCGCGCGCGCCGGGGCCGTCGCGCAGGACGAGGCGCGCGGCGAGCCCTTCCTGCACCGCCAGCGCGGCGCCCTGCTCATAACCGAGCACGGTGAGCGCGGTCGCCCAGGCATCGGCCTCCATTGCGCGGGCGTGGACCACGCTGACCGCCGCCATGCCATTGCGCACGCGCAGGCCGGTGCGGGGATCGAGGGTGTGATCGCCGCGCACATAATTGCCCGAGGTGGCAACGGCGAGCTGGCAGAGCGCGACGCGGATCGGCGGCAGGCGAACGTCCGGGGGCGTTTCGAGGGCGACCCACCAGGGATCGCCATCGGGCTTCATCCCCCGTCCCGCGCACTCGCCGCCAATCTCTACGAGGCAATGGCGCACGCCCCGCTCGCCCAGCAGATCGGCGATCGCGTCGACGGCATGGCCCTTGGCGATGCCCGACAGATCCAGCCAGACGCCGCCGCGCTGGCGCAGGCCCGAGACGGCGACATCGAACACCAGCCGCTCCCAGCCGCTGTGCGCCAGCGCCTCCGCGATTTCGGCTTCGGAAGGCTCATCGGCGCGGCCGCGCGGGCCAAGGCCATAGGCATCGGTCAGGCGCCCGGCGGCGGGATCGAAGGCGCCGTCGCTGCACTCGGCAATGGCCAGCCCGGCTTTCATGACTCGCGCGAAATCGGGCGGCAGCATGGTCCAGCTTCCCGCGGCGGACCGATCGAAGCGGCGCAGCAACGACGTCTCCGACCAGTGGCTCATCTGTGCGACGAGACCATCCAGCCGCGCCTGGATCGCCGCCTGCAGCGCCACCAGATCGAAGGCCGGGCCAACCGCGAACCGCACCCGCCACGACGTGCCCATCGTCTCGCCGGCGAGATCGACGATCCGCGCCGCCGGATCAAATCCGGCCAGCGCGTCCGCCTCGATCACCGGCGGAACGGCAATGCGGGCATTGCTGACAGGAAGCGTCAGGGCGCCATCACCTCGAGCGTGGCGGTGTAGCTCATCCGCCGCGCGGTCGCCTTGGGCGCGCTCGGGCTCTTGTCGGCCAGCGACGTGTTGAGCCAGAACATGCCGGCTTCCGGCCAGTTGACCGTGGCGAGGCCATTCGCCGCGGTCGTCACCTCAAAGGCGCCGTCGCCATTGCGATAGCGCTTGCCGCCGGGCACGATCGTTACCTTGAGGTTCTGCGCAGGTTTGCCGTCCACGAGGAACCTGAACTGCGCGGCCTCGCCCTGCACCAGCTCGGCCGGATGGGTGACGGGCACCATTTCCAGCCCCTTGTTGGTCGGCTGGAACACCGTGCTGGTAGGCTCGCCCGCCGTCGCGAAAATCTCGTTGCGGCCGGACGTCTCGGTGATGTTGATGTCGGTCGCGTTGGCCGGGATCTCGTCGACGCTGCTGACGAATTTCGGCGCCGCCTGCCCGGCAGGCCCGCCCTGGCCACCGGGACCACCCGCGCCACCCGGACCGCCGGGCGCGGCGCCCGGAGGCGGGCCGCGGCGGCCGCCGAGGCGCCATTCAACGCCGTCCACCTTGAAGGTGCCGCCGACGCCGGACTGGGCCGTGCCGATCTTCCAGGTGCCCGGCTTGTCGAGCTTCACGTCGAAGGTCGAGCGGACGTTGCCCGTGGACGGGTTGGCGATCTTGCCTTCGCTGCCGTCCGGCGCCCAGACCTTGATGTTGCCGGTCGGCATCGGCCGGTGATCGGGGAAGAACAGATCATTGGAGGCGGCGGCATCCACCGTCACCCAGTCTTCAGCCCCGGAGAAGATGGTGGCCGAGGGGAGCAGCCAGCCGCGATGGGCCATGGCGGGCATCGAAACCGCGGTCAGGGCCGCGGCGGCAATCAGGCGTGTCTTCATGCGCATGGGATGGGACCTTTCAGCGTCCGGTCAGCGGGAGAGGGTGATGGCGCCGAGCTCGCTCTTGCCGGAGGCTGAGCCCGAGGCGGCCGGAACGGTGAGCGGCAGGGAGACGAGCTCGCGGCCGCCGGTCTCGCGGGCGGCCTCGACATAGAGCGTATATTGCCCCGGCTTGAGATCGGCGGGGAGCGTCACCTTGTGGGTGCCGGGCGCGCGGGTCGCGCCGCTCACGCCGTCGACCGGCTGCTTGAGCGCGCGGCCGCCCTTGCGCCACCAGGTGCGCAGATCCGCCAGCCATTTGGTGCCGGGCTCCGCGCCGGTCTTCTTGACGTCGTACCAGACGAACACGGTGCGCGCCGCGCCGCCGCCCACGGGTTCCACCCAGGCCGCGACATAGGGCCGGTGATATTCGGCGACCTTGAGCTGCGGAATGGTGATGCTGACGCTGGCGGCGGAGGCCGGCGCGGCGGCGAGGCCGGCAATCAGGAGGGACGTCTTCTTCATGAGCGGATGAGAGCCTCTAGTGAATGAACAGGATGGCGATGATCACGGGGACCAGCAGGCCGAGGCCCACCATGGGCCAAGTCGACGGGCGGTGCCGCGCGTGGAGCTGCAGCAGGAAGAAGCCCGTGATCGTGAAGACGATGCAGGCGAGTGCGAACACGTCGATGAACCAGAACCAGGCATCGCCCGTGTTGCGGCCCTTGTGGAGGTCGTTGAGATAGGAGATCCAGCCTCGGTCGGTCAGTTCCGAGGTGATCGCCCCGCTCTCGCGATCGATGCTCACCCAGGCATCGCGGCCCGGACCGGGCAGCGCGACATAGACTTCCTCTTCCGACCATTCGCCGGGCTTGCCGTGTGCGTCGAGCTTGACGGCGCCCAGGAGATGGTCGGCCACGGCATCGGGCAGCGGGCCATTTTCCGTGGGCGGCGTCTTGAGCCGGGCGAGCAGCGGTGCGGGCAGCGTCGCCGCGCCTTGCGTCACCTTCGGCTCGGCCGAGATGGACGCCGCGTGATTGAGCGTGATGCCGGTGATCGCGAACAGCAGCATGCTGATCAGCGAGACCGCGGCGCTCACCCAGTGCCAGGTGTGAAGTTGCTTCAGCCACCACATGCGCGCCTTCCGGTTGCCCTTGGCGGCCGGACGGGCGGGCGCACGGGCGCCCTCATCCGCTTTCGGTCCGCTGGCCAGGGTACGGGCGTCCATGAGTGTCCCTTTTGATGGCGTGCGCAGGCAAGGCTGCGGCGCTCGAATCGTTCACTTGCCTTGCCTCCTTGCCTATATTGCAAATCATTCGCAAGAGGATGATGCACTGTCTCTTGTTGCGACTGGGCAGGGGCTAGACGGATTTGGATCGATCCTTTATGCGAATGACTCGCAGTTACATCATTCGATGAACCGGACAGGGGCATGAACGCGCATTTCAATCCGGCATTCCAGGCCGAAGCCAGCGACCTTGCGGCACCGTCCGAACGCTCAGGCTATCGGCGCTCGCGCGGGGCGGATCCCGTCGCCACCATCGGCGCCCTCGTCGTAGGCCTCGCGACCGTGGGCGCCTTTGCGGTCATGCACCCGGCTTTCGTGAAGAAGCAGAAGCGCGATGCCACCGTGGTGACGATGCTCGAACTGCCGGCCGAGCCGCCGGCCGCCGAGGAAACGCCCCCGCCCCCGCCCGCCACGCCGCCCCCGCAGCCGGCCGTGACCGCGCCGGTGCCGGTCGTCGCGCTGGCCGTCACGCAGACAATGTCCGCGCCGCCGCCCGTTCCCCAGCCGTCCGCCGCCAAGGCAGCGCCGAGCGCGGCGCCCGCCGTGGTCGCCAAGGGGCCGGAGAATGTCGGCGATCTCTCCGCCCAGGTCGTCTTTCGCAAGCCGATCCGCGTGCCCCTCGAATCGCGCCGCCAGCATGAGGAAGGCGTGGTCGTCCTCGCCGTGCTGCTCTCGACCGACGGTCGCGTCGCGAACATCTCGATCGCCAGCAGCAGCGGCTTCCCCCGCCTCGACGAAGCCGCGCTCGAAGCCGTCTCAGACTGGCGCTGGTCGCCGCTCGTTCGCGGCGGCGAGCCCGTCATGGTGCGCGGCATGGTCCGCATCCCCTTCATCCGCGATCGCGACGGGCGGGGAGATGGCGGACGCGGCCGGCACGGACGCGGGCGCCATGGCGATCGCGAAGACGGCCCGCGCAGCGACGGCCCCGACGGACCTGGAGCCGACGACCGCACCTAAGCGTCTGCCCAATCCACTCTTTCCTCACCGGGCGCGATTGCCGCGCCCGTTTCGTTCGTGGCGACGGCAAGTGCCTTGCATCACGCGGAAATATAAATTGCGAATGGTTCGCAATAGCCATTGACGTTAATAATGACTCGCAATATCGGGGCGGCGACAGATCAACCTGAAACGGGGGAATTATGACCAGATCGCGCTCGCGCCATGCCCAGGCGTTCCTTGCCCTTTCGTGCGTCGGCACGCTGCTGGGCGGCCACGCCTACGCCCAGGAGAGCCAGTCCGAGCTTGGCGGCGAGGAAGTCCGCTACAGCGACGTCGAGGAAAATACGGGCGGCCAGCAGGACAGCCCGAAGGCGACGCGTCCGGTACGCGACACCCCGCAGACCGTGACGATCATGACCAACACCGTGATCGAGGCGCAGAACCTGCTTACCCTGCGCGACGTGCTCTCCACCGTGCCGGGCATCACCTTCGGCGCCGGCGAAGGCGGCGGCGGCTATGGCGACAGCATCACCTTGCGCGGCTACTCGGCCAACACCGACATCACGACCGACGGCGTTCGCGACAGCGCGCAATATTCTCGCACCGATTCCTTCAACACCGAGCAGGTCGAAGTGACCAACGGCGCCAACTCGTCGGTCGCGGGCTCGGGCTCGGTCGGCGGCTCGATAAACATCGTCACCAAACGCCCGCAGGCGGACACCAAGATCGTCGCCAATGCCGGCATCGGCACGGATAATTATTATCGCGGCGCGATCGACGCCAATGTGCGGGCCAACGATTTCATCGCCTTCCGCCTTAACGCCATGGTCCACGAGAACGACGTTCCGGGCCGCGATGTCGAGAACTACAAGCGCTGGGGCGTCGCGCCGTCGGTCACGATCGGGATCGACGGGCCGACGCGGCTCACGCTCCAGTATCTCCATCAGTACGACAAGAACATCCCGCAATATGGCGCGCCCTATGTGAACGCGCTGGGCGGCCTGCTGCCGGGCGCCGACATCAGCGCCTATTACGGCTACAGCAATGTCGACATCCAGAAGACCACGGTCGATCAGCTGACCGCCATCTTCGACCATGATTTCAGCGACACGGTCAGCATCCGCAACCTGACGCGCTACCAGAATGTCCAGGCACTCTCGATCGTCGATCCGCCGCAGGGCACCTATTGCATGGCGTCCGGCACCCAGCCCAACGGCACGCCCTGCGTTGTCGATCTCGACACCCGGACGGCCGCCAACCAGGTGTTCAACATCACCGTCCCCGCCGGCTATCTGCTGCCTTCCGGCCCGCGCGGCACGGCGCGCGACAGCCGCAACGAGCTGGCCTTCAGCCAGACCGACCTCAGCGCCACGTTTAACACCGGCGGCCTCGAGCACACGCTCGTGCTGGGCGGGGCGATCAGCTGGGAGAAATATTTCCTGAACTCCGGCAACGTGCTGCGCGCCGCCGACGGATCGAACCCCTATGCGTTCAATCCCAACGCGCCTAGCGCCAACGCCCACCTGCCCTATATCAACATCGCCACGCCGGGCGTGGTGGTGAACGGGCCGGCGATTGCGGGCGGCGTCTATGGCAGCAACGTCTATGCCGGGCCGATCAACTTCATCCCCACCGCGACCACGGACGGCGAGCTGGAGAATTACGCGGTCTATCTGTTCGACACGATCGCGCTCTCCGAGCATTTCGAGCTTAGCGGCAGCATGCGCTACGAGCACAACAAGGGCACCAATCGCGGCGATACGATCGCCAACGCGACCGCGACCAGCCCGGGCACCGTCACGCGTGGCCAGACCTTCACGAACAAGGACAATCTGTTCTCGTACCGTGTCGGCCTCGTCTATAAGCCGGTCGAGGCGGTCAGCATCTATGCCGCCTATGGCGACAGCAAGACGCCCTCCAAGACTTCGGTCAACGGCACCTGCACGGCGACCACCTGCAACGTCGATCCCGAGACCGCCAAGAACTACGAAGTCGGCGTCAAGGCAGAGGTCGGTGAAGGCGTGCTGCTGACCGCCGCGCTCTTCCGCAACGAGCGCAGCAACTACAAGGTGGACGGCGTCGTCAGCGCGGAGAACCCGACCGGCGAGCAGGTTCTCGAAGGCACCTCGCGCGTCAACGGCCTCGCGCTCGGCGCCAACGGGCAGATCACCCCGGAGCTCGCGATCACCGCCAACTACACCTATCTCGACAGCAAGATCCTCCAGAGCGTGCGGGACGGCCTGCCCGATCCGCTGGCCGGGGCGACGCTCACCAACGTGCCGAAGCATTCGGGCTCGCTGTTCGCGACCTACGCCTTCTCCTTCGGCCTGCGCGTGGGCTACGGCTTCACCTATCAGGGCAAGTTCGACCTGAACTCCGGCACAGGCGCGGCGGTCATTTACCAGGTGGACGACTATCTCATCCACAACGCCTTCCTGGCCTATGACTTCACCGATCGTTTCTCGGCGCAGCTCAACGTGAAGAACTTCACCGACGAGAAATACTTCACCGGCGTGCGCAACGGCGCGACCACCAACGCGCAGTGGGCCCGCGTGGGCGAAGGCGCCGCGGCGGTGCTGACGCTGGGCTATAATTTCTAGAGGGCAGCTCCGGCCCTCGTGAGGGGCGGCGGCCGTGGGAGCCGTCGCCCCTTTTCCTTTTCCGGAAAGGGCGCGGCCGCTACACAGCGGGCGCGCTCATCCGGTCTTGCAAAGGCTCACTCGATGCTTCTCCAGATTCCCGGCCTCTTCTCATCCGACGAAGTACGCGAGTTTCGCGCGGTGCTGGAAGGTGCGCCGTGGGAGGATGGCCGCGTCACCGCCGGGCATCGCGCGGTGGGCGTGAAGGCCAATCTGCAGCTGCCCGAGATGCACCCGACCGCGCGGGCGCTGGGCGAGAAGATCCTCGATCGGCTCGCGCGCACGCCGCTGTATATCGCCGCCGCGCTGCCGCTGCGCATCTATCCGCCGCGTTTCAACCGCTATGAAGGCGGCGGCACCTACGGCAATCATGTCGACAATGCGATCTTCCCGATCCCCGGCACCCCGCTGCGCCTGCGCACCGACATCTCGACCACCATCTTCTTCAGCGATCCCGACGAATATGAAGGCGGTGACCTCGTCATCGAGGATACTTATGGCGAGCAGCGCGTCAAGCTCGCGGCTGGTGACATGGTGCTCTATCCGGGCAGCAGCCTGCACCGCGTCGAGCCGGTCACGAACGGCACGCGCTACGCCTCCTTCTTCTGGACGCAGAGCCTGGTGAAGTCAGAGCAGCATCGCCGCCAGCTGTTCGAGCTGGACTGCGCCATCCAGCAGCTCAGCGCCGATCATGCCGGGCACGAGTCCATCGACGGCTTCACCAACGTCTATCACAATCTGCTGCGGGAATGGTCGGAGACCTGAGGGCCATTCACCCGGCGTCCTTCTCAGGCGGGAAGCCCCTACCCCCAGCTCAGCACGATCTTGCCGACCACCGTGCCCGCTTCCAGCGAGGCGTGCGAGACGCGCAGATTATAGTCCGTGGCGGGCAGCGTCTGGGTGCGCGTGGTCCGGATCTTGCCCTGATCGACGAGCCCAGCCAGCTTCGCCAGCACCGCGCCCTGCTCCTGCGGGCGGAACCCGTTGACCGGCTTGGCGAACATGAACTCCCAGTGCACCGACAGCGCCTTCTGCTTGAAGGGCTTGATGTCGAGGCTCGCCGGATCGTCGATCACCATGAGGTGGCCGAAGGGACGCAGCAAGCCGGGCACGGCGGCGAGATAGTCGCCCGTGTTGGTGGTGCTGAAGATGGCGTGGAAGTCCGCGAGGCCGAGCTTTCCCAACTCGTCCGCCAGCGCGCGGCCGATGACGTGATCCGCGCCCATGTCCCTCGTCCACTGGATCGTCTTGCCGCGCGAAGCGGTCGCCACCACGGTCGCGGGAGTGAGCACCTTCATGAGCTGGATCGCCATCGACCCGACGCCGCCCGCGCCGCCTATGATGAGCACGCGGCTGTCCCCATCATAGTCGATGCCGCGCTCCAGCATCGCCTCATAGGCGGTGAGCGCGGTCAGCGGCAGCGCGGCGGCATCGGCGAAATCGAGCGAGGCGGGCTTGTGCGCGACCAGTCGGTGATCGATCGCCTGCTTCGTCGCGTAGCTGCCCGCGCGCGTCAGGTCGCCGGCATAATAGACCTCGTCGCCCGGCGCGAAGCCGCTCACTTCGGCGCCGACCGCCTCGACCACGCCGGCCGCGTCCCAGCCGAGGATCACCGGCCCGGTATCGCTGCCGCTGCGCGTCCGGCGGATCTTGTAATCGACCGGATTGAGCGCGAAGGCCTTCACCGCCACCAGCAGATCCGTCGGGCCAATCTCCGGATCGGGCAGGTCTCGCAGCGTGACCGCGAAATCCTCCAGCGCATGAGCGCTGTCATAGGCGAATGCCTTCATGCCGGTCGTCTCCCTTCTGCCGGCGGGCGCCGCTAACGCCCCCCCGATACGTTGATCACCGTGCCCGTAATGAACGAGGCGGCCGGCGACGCAAGGAACAATGCGGCCTCGGCGATCTCCTCAGGCTTGCCGAAGCGGCGTAGTGGGATCGTCAGCATGCGCTCGGGCCATTTGGTCGGATCGTTGGAATCGGTGTGGATCGGGCCGGGCGAGACAGTGTTCACGCGGATGCCGTCCTCGGCCACTTCCTTGCTCAGCGCCGTCGAGAGGACATGCAGGCCGTTCTTGGCGGCGGCATACCAGACGCCGAAGCCCGGGCTGCCGTTCTCCGCGGCGCGCGAGCCGATGAAGACGATGTTGCCGCCCTTGCCGCCCTTGCTGGTCGACATGCGGTTGATCGCCTCGGCCGCCGCGAAATGGGCGCCGAGCAGATTGAGATCGAGCGCTTGGCGGAGCGTCTCGATCGAAACGTCGATGAAGTTGGAAGGCGGGCCGCCGAAGCCGCCAGCATTATAGACGAAGGCGTCGAGCCGATCGAACTGCGCATCGAACTCGGCGAACATCCGCTTGATGTCCGCCTCCTTCGACATGTCGGCCTGGATGACCGCCGCCTTGCGCCCCTGCGCGCGGACATGCTCGGCGACGCTCTCGGCTGCGGCGCGGTTGGTCACATAGTTGACGGCCACGTCATAGCCGCGCTCGCCGGCCATGCGGGCGATGGCGCCGCCGATGCTGCGGCTGCCCGCGGCGATGAGCAGGACGGGTGCACTCATGTCGGTTCTCCTGCTTGGGGCTCAGCGCGCGCCGCTGACCATGAGGCTGGCGGACGAGACGAAGGAAGCGTCCTCGGACGCGAGGAACAGCACGGCGGCGGCGACTTCCTCCGGCTTGCCATAACGGCCCATCGGAATTTCCTGGATGCGCTGGGGCGCCGACACCTCGTTGTTCATGTCGGTCGAGATCGGGCCGGGCGAGACGACGTTGATGCGGATGCCCTCCGCCGCGACTTCCTTGCCGAGACCGTAACAGAAGGCCTCCAGCCCGGCCTTGGACGTGGCATAGACGATCGCGCGGCCCGGCGCGCCGTAGAAGGTCGCGCGCGACCCCATGAGCACGATGTTGCCCCCAGCACCGCCGCGCCTCGTCGACATGCGGCGGACGGCCTCGCGGCAGGCGATCTGCACGCCGAGCAGATTGACCTCCAGCACCTCGCGCAGATTGCCCCAGTCAGCGTCAGCGAGCTTCGAGGGCGTGGGCAGGATGCCGGCATTGAGCACGAGGCTGGTGATCGCGCCGAGCGCCGCCTCGGTCTCGTCGAACATGCGGATGAGGTCGGCCTCCTTGGAGACGTCCGCCTTGATGACATGGGCGCGCTGCCCCACCGCGCGGATCTCTTCGGCGACAGCCTCCGCGCCCTCGGGCCGGCTCACATAGGTGAGCGCCACGTCGAAGCCGCGCTTGGCGGCGAGGCGCGCAATGGCCGCCCCGATGCCGCGGCTGCCTCCGGTGACCAGCATGATGGGCGATGCCACGGCGTTGTCTCCTCCAGACTCTGTCCCCGCCTCCTCAGGCCATGGTGCGTCAAGATCAAGGCGGGGAAGCCGGCCTGCCGATTTGGTAAAGACAAGTTGCCGCGAGGGGACGGTCGCCCCGACGGTCCGCCGGGTGTCACGCGCCGCCATGGCGACGCGAAGGGTTCAGCTGTTGGTCTTGAGCTGGAAGATCTTTTCCCATTCCTCGTGCGTCGGCAGGATCTCCTCGGCGACGCGCTTCTTGATCTTCCAGGCGCCCTGGTAGCGCTCGAACTCATCATGATAGGCGCCGGCCAGCGCGACGACCGGCTGGCGCGTCTGGCTCGCGAACACGAAGGTGTAGCGGCAGTGCGACGTGGCCCGGTCGCCATCCAGGTCGATCCGCGCGCTGGTGATGAAGTGGAAGTTCGACTTGTTGGGCGCGCCGTCCTCGCTCACGTCATCGAGCAGCATCTGGTAGATGGCGTCGTGCCCGGTGTAGCTGCCGACGGCGTTGGTCCAGTTCCCGTCCGGCGCGAACAGGCTCACATAGCCCTTGAAGTCGCGGCTATCGAGATAATGCGCATAATCCTCAAGGATGCGGCGGATGGCGAGCTCGTCCTCCATCCGCTGGAGCCGTGCCTCGATCGAATCCGCCATTTCCCGACTCCCTCGCCATCGTTTTACATGTGAAATAACTATTCGATGGTATAGTCAATCGGTTTGAAGCTTCCGCCATTGCTCGCATAAGCCGAGCAGGCAGTCAGGCCGATGACGAGATCGACCTCGGCGCGGAAGCGGATGACATCGCCCGGCCGGCTTTGCGGCGGCAGCACGCTGATTTTTCCGTCCTCACCCACGGGCACGTTCATGAAGACGTTGAAGGCGACCGGGATCATGTCCGGCTCCACGCCATAGGGCGCCAGTGCTTCGGCCAGATTGCCGAAGCAGCCGCGATGGACCGGCTTGTCCGGATAGAAATGCAGGAAGGTGTCGGTGCTGCACGGCGTCAGCAGGAAGTCGTGCAGGCCCACATCGTCCTGCTCGATGGTGAGCAGCACCCGCGAGCGGTTCGACCAAAGCCGATTCCCGGTGGTGAGGCGCAGCGTCTCCTCATAATCGAGCGTGCGACCGTTGCTGATGACCTCGCGCACATCGTCTCTGTTGAAGGCGAGCAGGTCGGCAACCTGCGTGCCATCGGGATCGCGCACCGTCAGGCGCTGCCCCTTGCGGATCGGGAAGGCGACGCCGGAGCGCGGCGGGATCCGTGCAAAATCGCTCATGCCGCCTCGCGAGGATCGCGGAACGGGCAGGTCCAGCCCTCGTCGACCTCACGCCCGCTATATTGCGCGGCCTCGCTCGCCTCGCCGTGGCGCGCCAGCATGGGGTTCGCCGATCCGGCAAGGGTCTTGTCGCGCTCGATGATTGTCTCGCGGATCGTCTCGTATCGACCGTCGGCGCGCAATTGCTCGAACTGGGCGTGGAGATTGAAGACGATCGCGGCGCGGCGGAAGCGCCGGGCGGGACGGCTCGCGCCGGGATGCAGGCCGACCGCGAAAAAGGCCTCGCCGCCGAAGCTCAGCGAGAAATGGGGGTCGTCGGGATCGCCGCTGACCCGCTCGTCATAAGGCAGGCCCAGCCAGGCATCCTTGTCCGCCAGCGACTGGAGCCGGCCCCACAGCGCCGCCTCGAACCGCGCTTCGTCCAGCGTCTCGCCGTTGGCAAAGACGATCGCGAGGCTGCGGAACAGGCCGGGTTCCGCCTTGTATTCCTCGCTCCAGGCCATGAGTTCCCCGTGCAGCTTGAGATCGTCCCACGCGCTTTCGATCGACCAGCCGACCAGCACCCGCAGCGCGCCGCGCGAAAGCGCAGACTTGGCGCCCACGCAGGGAAAGGCCGGGTCTCTGATGAACCCCTCGAAATCGCGTCGAAGGCCCTCGGCTTCGTCCCGGCTGACCAGCATTGTCCATCCTTCGCGTCGTTGCTGTGTGGATGGTCAATCCGCCGGATTTGACCCGGTTCCCCCGCTCGTCGCAGTCGCGTCAAAGGCAACCGGGCCGACTATACCAACAGCATATCGAAACAATGTTTCACTATAATGCGATATTTCGTGCGCAGACGGGGCAATAAGCTAGCCTAGGGGCGCTGAGTCATCGCCTCGGCGCCATCTTCACATCGCCCGGCGCGATGCCCCGCCAGAGGAAGATAGTGCCGTCGACGACAAGCATCCGACGCAGCCGCGCGCTACCGAGGATGCCCCAGACGAACCACGGCGCGCGCTGCCGAAACAGTGATGAGGTACATGATGGCCACGACCCTGAAGAACGATGTTGACGAGGCTCTGGAGGACCGCGTCTCGCGGCTGCTGGTGGGCGCGATCGACATGCATTGTCACTCCGGCCCCTCGGTGATGGCCCGTGACATCAACCATGTCGAGGCGATGGAGGAAGTGGCGGCGGCGGGCTTTCGCGGCATGCTCATCAAGGATCATTATTATTCCGCGACGCCGATCGTGCGGCTGCTGCAGGAGACCCACAGCCATCTGGGTGTCGATCTCTATTCGGGCGTGCCGCTCAACAATGCGAATGGCGGCTTCAACAAGCATGCGGTGGACGCGGGCTGCTCGCTGGGCGCCAACCTCGTCTGGATGCCGACCTTCTCGTCGAAGAACCACATCGACTCGCCTTATGGCATCAAGGCCAATTTCCCCCACACGATCAAGAAGATGATCCCCTTCGAGCCGCTGACCCCGCTCGACGAGAACGGCAACGTCAAGGACGAGGTGAAGGAAATCCTCGATCTCGTCGCCGAGTATGACGTGATCCTCTCGGGCGGCCACATGCACGTCTCGGAAATCTTCAAGGTGTTCGAGGAAGCCAAGAAGCGCGGCGTCAACAAGCTGCTCGTCAACCACCCGATGTTCATCCTCGAGTTCACGCACAAGGACATCACCGAGATCGTGCGCCTCTATGATGCGTACATCGAGCATTCGTTGTGCATGTATATCGAGCTGACGCGGCGGCCGCAGCCGATGTATCCGCCGGAGGAGCTGGACCTGCTCATCAAGGCGGCGGGCGTGGACCGCACCATCCTCGCGTCCGACATGGGCCAGAAGAACAACGACCACCCGGTCTATGGCTTCCGCGAAGTGGTCCGCAATTGCATCCAGATGGGCTATTCGGACGAAGACATCAGCAAGATGATCTCGAAGAATCCGCTGCGCCTGCTCGGCATCGAGGAGTAAGCGCTCCTTCAGTTGCTGCAGGAAGGGGCTCCCGCGATGCGGGGCCTCTTTCGCGGTCTTACCTGCCGAAATAGCACTCCCCTGGGTTCCTGCGAAGGCAGGAACCCAGGGCCCAACCGACGACCCTAGCCGCCCTGTGCTCCTGCGTTCGCAGGAGCACTGCGCTTGTTTGGCAGCGAGTGCGTCACGGGACCCAGGCTGTCGGCGCGAGGATCTGGTCGTCGGTCATCACCTCGACGATGGCGGGGACATTGGCGGCGAGGGCCTCGCGGATGACCGGGGCGATATCGGCTGGTTGCTCGACCTTCCAGGCCCGGCATCCGAACGCCCTGGCCGCCTCCGTGTAGTCCACCGGCGAGAAGCGCCAATATTCGTCGAACGCCTCGACGCCGCCCCAGACGCCCCGCTCCTGGCTGAGGCTGTTGTTGGCATTGACGATCGTGACGGTGTTGATGCCGTAGCGCGCCGCCGTCTCCATCTCCGAGAGATGGTAGAGAAAACCGCCGTCGCCGGTGAAGCAGACGACCGGCCGATCGGGCACGGCGCATTTGGCGCCGAGCGAGGCGGGATAGGACCAGCCGAGCGAGCCAGCCGGACGCAGCAGCATCTGACCCGGCTTGTCGAGATGGATGTGGCGGCAGGCCCAGTGCGCCGCATGGCCGGTATCGACCAGCAGCACGGCATTCTCGGGCAGCTCATCGGAGAGGACGCGGCACAGCCGCTCGGGACGGATCGGCACGGCGTCGGAATCTTCGTCCGCCTGCAGCGTCCTGCCCCACTCGGCGCGGATCTCGGCGATGCGCGCGAGCCACGCCGCGCGATCAGGCTGGGCGGCCGCTGCGACGCGGAGTTGCTCCAGCACCGTCGCCGGATCGCCGGCAAGGCCCGCCTCCAGCGGATAGTTGCGGCCAAGTTCGCGCGGATCGACGTCGATCTGCACGGCCCGCACGCCGGGGACCGGCACGCGCCAGGTGGCGGTGACCATGCTGCCCGTGGTGGTGCCCACGAAGATGACGAGATCGGCCTCGGCGACCGCCTTGTTCGCCGTCTCGCGCGAATAGGTGCCGACGCAGCCGACCAGCAGCGGGTCGCTCTCGGGCAGCGCTGCCTTGGCGTCAAGCGAGGTCGCGACCGGGATGCGCAGATGATTGGCGAAGGCGCGCAAGGCCTCGAATGCATTGCTCTGGCGAATGCCCGAGCCCGCGACGATGATCGGCCGACTGGCCGAGCCGATGACCCGCAGCGCAGCCTCGACATCCTGCGCGGGCGCCGCCTGACGGATCGACGGCGCGCTGGCGTAGCGCGGATCGGGCAGCGGCGCGCCGGCCGTGTCGTCCGCCAGCACCGCGCCGGTAAAGCCGTTGAGCTCGAGATGAACCGGGCCGGGCGCCCCGCTGGTCGCCACGCGCATCGCCTGGCCCAGTAGCTCGGCTATGCGGTGCCCGCCCTCGACGCGCATGCTGAGCTTGGTGATCGCCGCCCAGATCGGCTGCTGGTCGATCTCCTGATAATTGTTGCGATAGCGCGTGTCGGCCGTGCCGCCGCCGGTCAGCGCCAGGATCGGCGCATGGGCCATATAGGCGTCGAGCATGCCGGCCGCGAGGTTGGACGAGCCGATGGCCTGCGCGGCGCAGACGCCGATCTTGCCCGACGCGCGCGCATAGCCGTCCGCCATGTAGGCCGCAGCCTTCTCGCTGTGCACGACGATCGGACGCACGCCGACATCGTGCATCTCCTTGACCGCATCGGGCAGGATCAGCGGCATGTGGAAGAAATGATCGAGGCCGCAGGTCGCCATCGCCTCGGCAAGATAGCGATAGCCGGTGCGCGCCGTGGCGGCATCGGCCCCCGTCACATTGTCATACATCAGACGACCCTCCTCGCGACCACGCGCGCTTGCGCCCCGTCACCCCCGACGAGCGGCAATGCGGTGAACAGAAATTCGACCCGATGCCCCGCCAGCGCGGCATGACCCGTCAGGTGCTCGCAAATGAGAATGCCGTTCGCGAGCAGCTGCTTGTGGACCGGCCAGTCGAAGCCGGGCTGGCGCAGATGATAGACCAGGTCCGGCGTCGCGAAGTCGCAGGCGAGCAGCTTGATCTTCTTGCCCAGCAGCCAGGCGGCCGCTTCCGGGCTGAAGCTCGGGTGGCGCTCGTAGCGCTCGGTGCCGAAATGCTGCGCCCAGCCGGTGTCGACCGCGAGGATGTCGCCTTCCTGCAACAGCGGGCGCGCGGCCTCCAGGTCGGCGACGTGGATGACCTGATCGTCGTCGCGCGCAATGTGCCAGACCACGCCGGGGCCGCACATGCGATCGAGCGGGATCGAGGCCATGTCCGGCCCGTCCGCGAAATAGTGGAGCGGCGCGTCGACATGGGTGCCGGCATGGGCGACCATGTGCAGCTCGGTCACATTATAGGGATCTTCCGGCAGCGAGCGGATCTTGTTGAAGCTCGGCCTGGGGAAGATCGAGGCGCAGGGCATGTCCGGCCCGACGCGGTGGGTGAGGTCGATCCACGGACCGGCGGGCGTGGCGGGCGCTGCCTCGGGGAGATCGATCCAGCCTAGCCAGCCGGTCGGCACCTGTGGGCATTGCTCGCACATGCGGCCTAGTCCTCTTCCTGCTTCGCCCAGCTCTTGACCGGCTCCGCGTCCGGTTCGACCCCAGTGACCGCCACCATCATCGCCGTGCCCCAATAGCTGGCGATGATCGCGGCCATCTCCATGACCAGTGCATCGCCGAACATCGCGCGGACATCGGCCAGCGTCTTGTCCGAGACGGAAAGCTTGCATGTCTCGTCGGTGAAAAGCGCGACCGCCCGCTCCTCGGCGGTCAGCTTGTCATAGTCCCGGGTGCGGATCGCCTCCTGCTTCGCCGGCGTGAAACCGAGATTGGCGGAGATGGAATCATGATGATGCAGCTCATAAGCGCAGCCGGCATTGTGGGCGACGCGCAGGATCAGCACTTCGCGCAGCCCGTGATCCATCGTCGTGGCGCGCGTCATCGCCTGCTTGAGCGCGATATGCCCGCGCCACAGCCGCTCGGGCATGTGCAGCGCGATATGTGTGATGTTGAGCGGCTTGTTCGGCGGATAGCCGAGGATTGCGAGGCGCTCGGGCGACACATGCTCCAGGTCGGGATAGGGCAGCCGCGCCATCAGGTCTGCACCGCGAAGGGATCGCGCTCGTCATCCGAAAGGTTGATCATCACATTCTTGGTGGTGAGGAATTCCTTCATGCCCTCCTCCCCGCGCTCGCGGCCGAAGCCGCTGTCCTTGACGCCGCCGAACGGCGTCTGCGCGGCGACCGCGCGATAGGTGTTCACCCAGACCATGCCGGCGCGCAGCTCCCGCGAGACGCGGTGCATGCGCTTCAACCCCTCGGTCCAGATGCCCGAGGCGAGACCGAAATTGGTATCGTTGGCGATGGCGAGCGCCTCCTCCTCCGTCTCGAAGGGGATGACCGAGAGAACGGGGCCGAAAATCTCCTCGCGCGCCACCTTCATGTCGTTGCTGACATTGCCGAAGATGGTCGGCTGGACGAACAGCCCGTCCTTGAGATCGCCCTCGCGCGCGGCGTCGCCACCGGCGAGCAGCTGCGCGCCATCCTCCCGCGCCGAGCGGATGAAGGAGAGGATCCGCTCAAACTGCGGCTCGTTCGCGGCCGTGCCCATCTCGGTCGCGAGATCCAGCGGATTGCCGAGCCTGATCGTCTTCGCCCGCGCGACAAGCCCCTCGACCACCCGATCATAGACCGGCCGCTGCACGAGCAGGCGCGAGCCGGCGATGCAGGTCTGTCCGGTCGCGGCGAAGATGCCGGCCAGCGCGCCGGCGATCGCCTTGGGGATGTCGGCATCGTCGAAGATGATGTTGGGCGACTTGCCGCCCAGCTCCAGCACCACCGGCGTCAGGTGCAGCGCCGCTTCCGAAGCGATCTGACGACCGCCATGGCTGGAGCCGGTGAAGCTGATCTTGTCGAGCCCGCCGCCGCGCACCAGCGCCTGCCCCGTGCGCACGTCGCCGGTCACGACATTGACCACGCCCTTGGGAAAGCCCGCTTCCTCGACCAGCTTCGCGAATTCCAGCGTGGTGACCGAGGCGTGCTCGGATGGCTTGATGACCACCGTATTGCCCGCCGCAAGCGCCGCCGGCAGCTTGTTGCCGAGCAGCGCGATCGGCGAATTCCAGGCAGTGATGAGGCCGATGACGCCGAGCGGTTCCATCGAGGCGTAGTCGAACATGTCGCGCCGATCGAGCGGGATGACCTTGCCGAAGATCTTGTCCGCATAGCCTGCGAAGAAGCGGAAGGTGCGCGCGACGAACTTCATCTGCGAGCGTGTCTCGCGGACGATCTTGCCGTTGTCGGTGGATTCGAGCGTGCCCATCCGCTCGGCATCGCGCTCGAGCAGATCGGCGAGGCGATGCATCAGCCGCCCGCGCTCCAGCCCCGACGTCTGCCGCCAGCCATGCTCGAAGGCGTGCCGCGCCGCCGCGACCGCTCCCGCCACGTCCGCCTCATTGGCCTGCGCGATCGTCGCCCAGGCCTGCTGGTTGAACGGATTGAGCGTGGGGAAGCGCTCCCCCGAGGAAGCCGGCACGAAGGCGCCGTCGATATAGAGGTCCCAGTCCGTCAAAGCCGCCACGCACGCATCCCCTCGTTTCGACCCGGTGTAGGAGGCGCTTGGGGCGGCTCCAATAAGTAATGCCGATCAAGAATAACCTGGCAGCATGGCCGGGGCGAGATTCGCTATTTGCTGTAATCCCGGCGGAGGCGATAGTGCGGCAGAATAGTCGCGGCATCGCCCTGCCCCAGATACAATAGCGTGCTCCTGCGAAGGCAGGAGCCCAGGGTCCAGCCGAAGAACCTAGCCGCCCTGGGCTCCTGCCTTCGCAGGAGTGCATTGGTGGCTTTGATGAACGGGAGAGAAGCACATATGAGCCGCATCGCCGCATTTCTCGCCATGTTGGGCCTCGCAACCACCGCGCAAGCCGCAGAGCTCAAGGACATTTGCGGCGACTGCCGGTTCGAGAAATTCTCCACCTGCAACGAATTCCTTGAGGGGATCAACTTCGACAAGCAGGGCCATGGCTGGGCCGTGGGCCTCATGACCGGCGCGATCGTTGAAGTGACGCCGGACGGCAAATGCTCGGTCCGCGCCAAGACGGGCGGCAAACCCAATGGCGCGCGCTTCCATGCCGACGGGCGCCTGTTCGTGACCGACCAGCAGCGCGGCGTGCTGACCTACGATCCCAGGACCAACGCCATCGCGGTCTTCGCCGACAAGATCGACGGCAAGCCGATGATCAATGCCAACGACCTCGTGTTCGATGACAAGGGTGGGCTCTATGTGACCGTGCCGGGCACCTCTTCCTATCTCGATCGCACCGGCCAGTTCGTCTATTTCGCGCCCGGATCGACCACGGCGCAGGTGCTCGTCGACAAGCTGCCTTACCCCAATGGCGTCGCGCTCGCGCCGGGCGGGCAGTTCGTCAACATCGGCCTCTACGGCGACAAGACGATCATCAACATTCCTGCCGTCACCAATCCGAGCAAGGCCCGCGGCGCCTATGCGGCCGTGCGCACCGAAGGCGGCATCGGCCCGGACGGCATGACGATGGACAGTGACGGTCGGCTCTACTGGGCGAACTTCTTCTCCGGCGCGGTCGGTGTCGCCGATACACGCGGCTTCGTGATCGGCTACATGAAGCTGCCGGACGAGGCCGGCCGCTTCACCACCAACCTCGCCTTCCATGGCGGCTATATCTACGTGACCGAAGCCCAAAGGGGCGAGATCTGGCGGGTGAGGGTCACGACGAAGGGGCAGGCGCTGTATTACCAGCCGTGACGGCCTTGACATCCCTAGCATGCCTCCGAGCTATGCCCGCCATTTCTATTGATATTGGATTGCATGCCGGGCTCACCTAAGACCCGGAGAGTAAGAGGATGAGGGGCGCGCCTTGCCAGTTTCCGATCGGACACATGCCGACACGTATGATTTCATCGTTGTGGGCGCCGGTTCCGCCGGCTGCGCGATCGCCAATCGCCTGTCCGAGGATGGCCATCATCGCGTGTTGCTGATCGAGGCGGGGCCGCGCGACAACAAGATCAGCATCCACGTTCCGCTGATGGTCGTGAACCTGCTCAAGGATCCGGATGTCATCTGGCCGTTGGTCACCGAGCCGCAGGCCGCGCTCAACAATCGCACCCAGCTGTGGACGCGCGGGCGCATGCTCGGCGGCTCCAGCTCGATCAACGGCAATGTCTACGTCCGCGGCGATCCGGACGAGTTCGACAGCTGGGAAGCGCTCGGCCTGCCCGGCTGGGGCTGGAAGGACATGCTGCCCTGGTTCAAGAAGATGGAAAGCTACCGGCAGGGCGACCCCGCGCTGCGCGGCCATGACGGCCCCATAGGCGTCACCAGCCTCAAGAATTTCGACGAGTTGGCCGACGGCTATGTGCAGGCCAGCGGCGAGGCCGGCCACACCATCGTCGAGGATTATAATGACGGCCACTATGAGGGCGCGTCCTACCTGCAATATTCGACCCGGCGCGGTTGGCGCTCCTCCTCGGCGGTCGGTTATCTGAAGCCCGCGCGCGGTCGACGCAATCTCGACGTGCTGGTCGACACGCTGGTCGCGCGCGTCACGATCGAGGACAAGTGCGCGACCGGCGTCGAGATCGTTCGCGGCAATGAGCGCGTGCGCATCGCCGCGACCAGGGAAGTGATCCTCGCCGCAGGACCGGTTCACTCGCCCAAGATCCTCGAACTGTCCGGCGTCGGCCGCAGCGAGATCCTCAAGGAACATGGCATTGCGGTCGTGCAGGAATTGCGCGGCGTCGGCGAGAATCTGCGCGACCATCCCAACACCCGGCTCACCTTCGAGTGCACCAGGCCGATCACGATCAATGACGTGCTGCAGCGCCCCACCGTCAAGGTTAAGGAAGCGCTCAAATGGGGCATCTTCGGAAAGGGCCTGCTCTCGATCTGCTCGGCTGTCGCGCACACGGTGATGCGCAGTTCGCCCGATGAGCCGCGCCCCGACCTCAAGCTCCAGCTCCAGCCTTTCTCCGGCAAGGATCGCTATGCCCGCCGCCCGCAGGACGGCCTCGACGCCCATTCCGGCTTCACCATCGGCGTGATGGGCCTGCGCCCTCGCTCGGCCGGCTGGACGCACATCGCCTCGGCCGACCCGACCGTCCAGGCCAGGATCGACCCCAAATATCTCGACGACCCGCACGACGCCCATGTGCTGATGACCGGCATCAAGGAAGTGCGCAACATCGCCAGCCACCCGGCCCTGGCGCGGATGATCGTGCGCGAGACGCGCCCCGGTCCTGGCGTCGCCAGCGACGAGGAAATCCTCGCCTATATCCGCGAAACGACGCAGACCACCTGGCATATCGTCGGCAGTTGCAAGGCCGGAACGGATGCCGATGCGGTGGTCGATCCCGACCTGCGCGTGCGCGGTATCTCCGGCCTGCGGGTGATGGACAGCTCGGTGTTCCCGACAATCCCCTCCTCCAACACCAATGCGCCGACCATTGCGCTCGGCGAGCGGGGCGCGCAGATGGTGCTGGAGAGCTGGCGCAACGACCTGAGGGCGGCTTCCTGATGAAGATCGAACGGATCGAGATTTTCGTCACCGAGCTTCCGGTGCGTCTGAAGCGCACCTTCTCCAGCGGCAGCTACGATACCGGCGCGCCCGAACAACTGCTCGGCAAGCCCGTGCTGGTGAAGATCCATGCCGGCGGCGTGACCGGTGTCGCGCAGATCCGCGCGATCAGCCCCGGCCATTTCGTCGCGGACACCGTGCACAGCCAGGTCGCCGCCATCCGCGACATCTACGGCCCCTTGCTGATCGGCCGCCGCCTCGCCGACTTCGAGGGGCATGACGCGCTGCTGACCTCGCGCCTCGCCGGCAATCCGGCGGCGCGCGCCGTGCTGGACATCGCGCTGCACGACGCGCTCGGCAAGGCGCTGGGCGTGCCGGTGCACGATCTGCTCGGCGGCCGCTCGAACGAGAGCATCCCGCTCGAATGGTCGGTGAGCCTCTACGACGATGTCGGCCTGATGGTCGCCGATGCCCAGCGCGCGACGGACGAATTCGGCATGAAGGTCATCTGCCTGAAGGCCGCCGGCAAGGGCGGCTGGCGGCAGGACGTCCGCAATTTCGAGACGGTGCGCAAGGCGGTCGGCTCGGACATCATGATCGGCGTCGATCCCAACACCGGCTGGACGGTGAGCGACAGCATCCTGGCACTCAACGCGATGCGCGACATGGATGTCGGCTATTGCGAGCAGCCCGTCGAACGCAGGAATTTGCGCGGCATGGCCGAGATACGGCGGCAGGCGGCAGGCGTGCCGATGATGGTCGATGAGGCGCTGTTTACCGTGCAGGACGCCGCGCAGATCATCGAGGCAGGTGCAGCAGACGTCTTCTGCATCAAGCTCTACAAGGTCGGCGGACTGCTCACCGCGCGCCGCATGGCGGCCATCGCACAAGCCAACGACATCGGCATCAACAGCGGCGGTCTTGCCGTCGCCTCCGGCTTCGAGGCGGCGGCGGCCGCGCATTATTGCGCCTCGATCCCGGCCTCGCGCACCTTCGGCGCGGCGGAATTCGTGTTCGGCGCCGGCGTGCTGGGCGACGACCCACTGGTCGCCGAGGGCAATTTCGTCATCAGGGACGGCGCCGTGGCCGTCCCCACCGGCCCGGGCCTCGGCCTGGTGCTGGACGAGAAGGCGCTCGAGCGCATGACGCTCAGCCACGTCGTTGTGACGAACTAGCCAGCCCGTTCACTGGGACGCCGCATGCGTCAGCGCAAATAGACGCGACCCTGCGCAGCCGACCGCTGGCCGGAGCGCTGAGGCTTTTCAATCCATATCGTCACGCGCGTTCTTCTTTGCTGCCGTCCTGGAACACTCGGCAGGGCGCATCCGGTCTAAGCAAACTGGGCGTTGCGCGGCAGTCCAGGCGACCTGATGCGGAAGGCGCACATGACTCATTCGGAAGGTAACGATGTTTCATTGTTACCGATAACTTGTTTCACCCTCGCCGGACGCTCCCCTGAACACCCTGTCATTGATCAGCGAGCAGAGGGCCGTTTCCGTTCCGAAAAGCGCGTCGGGATCGGGTGGCCCGGCCAGTGCGAAAGTTTTCGAAGAGCGAAAAATATCGCGACGATTTTTAGCGCCATTGCCCGCACTATTCCGTGCTTTCTTCGTTTATCGTCTTGAACTGAAATGGATGATGGGAACCCCATCCGAACCTGCCCGCGGCACTATGCGATCAATGCCCTCGAGGAGCGCAAATTGATATGCTTCCCTGCCCCTTCGAGCCGCTAAAGACCTATGCCGCCGATTGACTTCGAGCAACCAAAAAGATACCGGTATCAAATCGAGCTGACAAGGAGCGCTCAGGAGAGCGCCGCGAAGCTCGTCGGGAGAGGAAGTGACATGATCGACCAGAGTTTCAGGCTATTGCTCCGCAGTTCCAGCGCCGCACTCGCGCTGGCCATGACGATCACCGGTTCCGCCGCGCTCGCGCAGGACGCGACGCCCCAATCCGCCGACGCGGAGGCCAGGGAAAATGCCGACATCATCGTGACCGGCTCGCGCCTCGGCCGCACCGGCTATGACGCGCCGACGCCGGTCAACGTCGTCGGCGAGCAGCGCATGGAAGACCTCGGCATCACCAACGTCGCCGACGCGCTCAACCAGATCCCGTCCTTCCGCGCGATGAGCACGCCCGCGATGAACTCGTTCCGCGTCTCCGGCAATATCGGCGCGCGCACGCTCGACCTTCGCGGCCTGAGCGCGACGCGCACCCTGACGCTCGTCGACGGCCGGCGCTTCGTGCCCAGCGCCGACAACGGCACGGTCGACATCAACTCCATTCCCTCGCTGCTCGTGCAGCGTGCCGAAGTGGTGACCGGCGGCGCCTCGGCCGCTTATGGCGCGGACGCGGTTGCCGGCGTGGTCAACCTCATCCTCGACAAGGATTTCTCCGGCATCAAGGCCGACATCAACGGCGGCATCAGCGAGCGCGCGGACGCCAAGAACTTCTATGCCTCGCTTGCCGGCGGCACGGATTTCGCCGGTGGCCGCGGCCATGTGATCGCCGGCATCGAATATTCCAAGGAATGGGGCATGGGCGCCTGCGAGGTCCGCAAGTGGTGCGCCAAATACACCAACTACATGCCCAACCCTGGCTACAACACCACGACCCGCACCAGCACCAACGGCCTGCCCGCCACGCTGGTGCTGGACAACATCCGCTTCCTCTACAACGACAACGGCATTCTCGCCTCTGCGACCAAGCCTGGCCCCAACGGCACCGTGACGCTCGGCCAGCAGGTGCTCAACGTGGGCGCGACCTCGCTCCCCACGGCGTTGCGCAACAAGATGTTCGACCCGAACGGCAATCTCGTCGAGTATCAGATCGGCAATCTGCTGAGCGGCCTGTTCCAGCAGAAGGAGTTCGACGCGACCCAGCCTTATCTGCTCGGCCTCAGCCCCACGACGCTGATGGTGCCGACCTGGCACGTCTCCAGCATGGCGCACATGGACTATGAGCTGACCGACACCATCAAATGGTGGGGCGAGGGCATGTATGCCCATGTCTATGGCGGTCCGGCCGTCTCGACCCCGCCGCTCGACGGCCCGGCGAACATCGACATCAACAATCCGTACATCTCGGACGCGACGCGCGCGACAATCCTCGCGGCAGATCCGGCGATCACCCGGCTCAACGTCAACCACGGCGCCGTAGCACTCGGCCCGAGCAACGTTTCCTATACCTCGATCGACACGTACCGCTTCGCGACCGGGTTCGAGGGCGAGTTCGGCGCCGGCTGGAGCTGGGACGTCTATTATACCTACGGCCGGGTGAACTCGAAGATCGACGACCGCGGCAACCGCCTGAAGCAGTGGAACGACGCGATCCAGGCCGTGCGGGTGACCGCCGCGAATGTCGGCACCTCCGGCCTGCCGATCGGCAGCATCGCCTGCCTGATCAACGTGGACACGAACACGACCAACAATGATCTCGGCTGCATCCCGATCAACCTGTTCGGTACCATCCAGGAAGCGGCGGCGAAGCGCTACATCGTGCCGGAATGGCAGACCCGCACCTATCGGCAGCATGTCGTCTCCGCCAACCTGCGCGGCACGCCGTTCAGCACCTGGGCGGGCGAGGTCAATGTCGCGGTCGGCGGCGAATGGCGCCGGGACACGGCCAAGGGCACGGCCGACGCCAACACGCTGGCGGGCAACTTCATCAACCCGCAGACGACGGCGCTGCCGCTCACCAAGACCGAGGTGATCGAGGGCTATCTCGAAGCCGGCGTGCCGCTGCTCCAGGATTCGCCGATGGGCGAGGCGCTGGACGTCGACGGCGCCGTGCGCTTCACGCACTATGACCCGTTCGGCGACGCGACGACCTGGAAGGTCGGCCTCGTCTACACGCCGATCTCGGACATCACGTTCCGCGTGACGCGCTCGCACGACATCCGGGCGCCCACCGCGCAGGAATCGAGCCCGAACGCCACGAGGATCCAGCTTCCGCTTCCCGATCCGTTCGTGGGCGGCAACACCAACCAGTTCGTCGTCACCGGCGGCAACCCTGATCTGGAACTGGAGAAGGCCAACACCTTCACCGCGGGCATCGTCTTCCGGCCGAGCTTCGTCCGCCGCCTCAACGTGTCGCTCGACTATTATGACATCAAGGTGAGCGGCGCGATCGACGCCCTGACGGGTCCGGCAACCTCGACGGCGTGCAAGAACCAGAACCTGCTCTGCGACAAGATCATCTTCAACCCCAACGGATCGATCAACACCATCTTCGCCAACTTCCAGAACCTGAGCCAGCTTCATGCCGAAGGCCTGGAACTGGTCGCGGACTATGGGTTCGACGGGCTGGGTGGTCAGTTCACCGTGCAGCTCAACGCCAATTATGTCATCGATCTCAAGACGATCGGCGGCACCGGCCTGGTGACGGAAATGGATGGCTGGACGGGCAACAACGGGTCGGTCACCAACATCCAGGGCGTGCCGCGCTACAAGATCGACGCGGTCATCGCCTACTCGATCGGCGACTGGACCTTCACGCAGCAGCATCGCTACGTGCCGAAGGGCATCCTCGATCCGACCAAGATCGCGCCCGGCGATGCCGGCTATGACGTCAACAACCCGAACAGCGCGAACCTCAATTATGTCGACTCGCGCTACTATCTGAACCTGGGCGCGAAGGTGAAGATCGCGGACACCCGCTTCGGCGGCGGGTTCGAGGTCTATGCCAACGTCAACAACGTGTTCGATAAGGACCAGCCCCACACGCTGCGCCTCATCGGCAACGCACTGCACTTCGACTCGGTCGGACGTGCCTACAAAGTCGGCGTTCGCGCGACCTTCTAAAGGGGGAAGCTCGCACCGAATGCCGTGACGGCGGCCGGCCGGGCGCAAGCCCGACCGGCCAACGGAAGAACCCTTCGGCGCATCCGAAAGTGAGCCAGCCCGTTCGCCGACCCACCGGCGAGCGGGCTGATCTCTATCCGGCGGCCGCCCGCGCGCCCCGCCGTCACAGATCCTCGTCGTCCCCCACGTCGCCGCCGCCCGGCAGCACATAGGCCGGCCGTTCCTCCGCGCTGCTCTGGGACTCGCGAACCGCCTTCTTGACCGCGAACGGTGTCAGCTTGGGCGCGACCGAATGGATGAAATCGAGCAGGAACGGCCGCAAATAAGTGTTCGGCCGCAGCGAGACGGCGATGGTGCTGGAGGGCAGCAGGTGGCTCGCGTCGCGTACCTCGATGCCGGTGTCGCGCTCCTTGTCATAGGTCATCGCCGCGAGGATGCCGATTCCCAGCCCCATGCCGACATAGGTCTTGCAGACATCGGCATCGATGCCGCTCATCACGATCTTGGGTTCCAGCCCGGCGTCGGCGAAGGCTTTCAGCACTTTCCAGCGGCCCGAATAGCGCGAGTCATAAGTGATGATCGGATATTTCGCGATCTCGGCCAGCGTCAGCTCGGGCACGCTCAGGATCGGATGGCCGGTCGGCGCGACGATGCAGCGCTGCAGTTCCCAGCAGCGCAGCTTCACCAGATCGGGAAAGTCGCGCCGCGTCTCGGTGCCGATGGCGAGGTCAGCCAGCCCCGCATCGACCAGCGCGCAGATCTCCTCCGGATCGCCCTGCTTCAACACCAGCTTCACGTCCGGATATTTGGCGATGAACCGCTCGACCACCTTGGGCAGAACATAGCGCGCCTGGGTGTGCGTGGTCGCAATGGTGAAGATCCCGCGATTGCCCGAATACATGTCCTCCTTCAACGTCTTGAGCGCGGCAACGTCGGTGCCGATGCGCTGGCTGATCTGGAAGACGATGTTGCCCGGCTCGGTAAGCGCGATGATGCGGTTGCGGGTGCGCTGGAAAATCTCGAAGCCCAGCTCCTGCTCGAGCAACTGGATCTGCCGGCTGACGCCCGGCTGCGAGGTGTTCAGCGCCTCGGCGGCGGCGGACAGGTGATTTCCGTGGCGCACGATTTCCACCACGTAACGTAACTGCTGAAGCTTCAAGGGGCGACTCCCCACCATGCGATTAAGCCATGCCAGCATGCCGTAATATTTCGTGCGTGCATAGCGAGATGCCCTATTTTGCCCACGTCCGCGAGTAAACGGGGCAGGCGGCAGCAATTCTTGCACTTCTCCTCTCCCGCTCGCTCACGTCGCAGCAGCGCGCGTCCGCGCGCCGGGAACAAGGGAAAGTTCATGGCCGGAGCCGAATCCGCAAACTGGGATGTCATCGTCGTCGGCGGCGGAAATGCAGCACTTTGCGCCGCCATCAATGCCGCGAACAAGGGCGCGCGGGTGCTGGTGCTGGAACGGTCCCCCATCGAGGAGCGCGGCGGCAACACCGCCTATACCGACGGCCTGATGCGCACCGTCTATGAAGGGGCAGACGACATCCGCGCCTATTGCCCGGACCTCACCGACGATGAAATCGCAGTCAGCGATTTCGGCGCGTATACCGAGGCCGACTTCTTCGACGACATGGCCCGGATCACGCAATATCGCACCGATCCGGACCTGTGCGAGATCCTCGTCACGCGCAGCAAGGAGACAATCCTGTGGATGCGCGACCAGGGCGTCCGCTTCTTCCCCAATTTCGGCCGGCAGGCCTATCGCGTGAACGGCCGCTTCAAGTTCTGGGGCGGCGCCACCATCGCCGTGCAGGCCGGTGGCCCCGGCCTCGTCGAGGCGCTGTATCGCGCCGCCGAGAAGCGCGACATCGAGATCCGCTACGACAGCTGGGTGCGCGACCTCGTCTATGAGGACGGCGCCGTGAAGGGCGTCATCGTCGCGCTGCAGGAAGGCGGCGACGAGATGCTCCGCGCACCCTCCGTCGTGCTCGCCTGCGGTGGGTTCGAGGGCAATGCCGAGATGCGCGCGCGCTATCTCGGTCCGGGCTGGGATCTCGCCAAGGTGCGCGGCTCCAAATACAACACCGGGGACGGCCTCTCCATGGCGCTCAAGATCGGCGCCAAGCCCTTCGGCCACTGGTCAGGCTGCCACGCCGTCTCGTGGGAGCGCTACGCCTCCGACTTCGGCGACCTCGCCATCACGCCGCAATATCAGCGCCACAGCTATCCGCTGTGCGTGATGGTCAACACGCTGGGAAAGCGCTTCGTCGACGAGGGCGCCGACTTCCGCAACTACACCTACGCCAAATATGGCCACGCCGTTCTGCAGCAGCCCGGACAGGTCGCCTGGCAAATCTACGACAGCAAGGTCGTCCACCTGCTGCGCGACGAATATCGCACGCGCAACGTCACCAAGATCAGCGCGAACACGCTGGGGGAACTGGCCGACAAGCTGGACGAGGTCGACAAGACCCAGCTTCTCGCCACGATCGCCGAGTTCAACGCATCGGTGAACACCGAGGCGACGTTCGATCCGAACATCAAGGACGGTCGCAGCGCGATGAGCAACGGCGTCGTGCGCAGCCACTGGGCGAACACGATCGATACCGGCCCGTTCGAGGCCTATGCCGTCACCTGCGGCGTCACCTTCACCTTCGGCGGCCTGCGCATCTCGCTCGAGGGCGAGGCGATCGACGTCAACGACCGCGTGATCCCTGGCCTGTTCATCGCCGGCGAGATGGTCGGCGGCATTTTCTACTTCAATTATCCCGGCGCCAGCGGCCTCACCAGCGGCGCTGTCTTCGGTCGGCTCGCGGGCGGAACCGCCGCTGCCTATGCCCGCAAGATGCAGCCGGAAGCGGTCACCACCGCCTGAACCCCTTTCTCACGCCATCCAATCAGAAGGTCTTCCCGCATGAACGCTCCTGCCGACATCTCCGTCCCCAACACGACACGCGAGGTCGCCGAATTCGGCGCCGGACTGCAGTTCAAGGACCTGCCGGCCGACCTGCTCACCAATGCCAAGCAATGCATCCGCGACAGCCTCGGCTGCGGGGCCTATGGCGCGCCCCAGCCCTGGACGCTGGCCGTGGCGCGCGTCGTCAGTTCGCTGGGTCAGGCGCAGACCGCCAGCGCCTGGGGCATGAAGCTCAAGGCCGATCCGCTCGGCGCGGCGTTCATCAACGGCACCGCCGCACAGGGCTTCGAGCTTGACGACTGCCACGACCAGTCCATGTCGCACTATGGCGCGGGCGTGGTCCCCGCCGTGCTCGCCTCGGCCGAGGGCTTCGGCAAGTTCTCCGGCCAGGATATCATCCTCGCCACGGTCGCCGGCTATGAGCTCGGCACGCGCATCGGCAACACGGTGAGCCCGAGCGCCTTCCATCGCGGCTTCCACCCCTGCGGCCTCACCAGCACCTTCGCGTCGGCTGCGGCCATCGCCAAGATGCTCAACCTCGATACCGACCAGTATGTCAGCGCGCTCGGCCTTGCCGGCTCGCAGGCGGCGGGCCTCATGGCGGCGCAGTTCGGCGCGATGGCCAAGCGCTTCCACTCGGGCAAGGCCGCACAAAATGGCATCATCGCCGCGCTCTCCGCGCGCGAGGGCCTCACCGGCGTGCGCAACGTGCTCGAAGCGCCCTATGGCGGCTTCTGCTCCACCTATTCCGAGAAGTACGACCTCAGCTGGGCGACCGACGGCCTCGGCAGCGAGTGGGAGATGCGCAAGAACGGCTTCAAGCAATATAGCTCGCTCGCCAGCAGCCAGACCTCGGTCGACGCGCTGCGCGGCATCATCAAGCGCGAGGGCATTCACGGGAAGGACGTCGCCAGGGTGCGCATCGGCGCCACCAACATGGTCTATGTCCACTGCGGCTGGCCCTATGAGCCGAATGGCGAGACCATCACCGCGCAGATGAACCTGCCCTTCACCGCCGCCGTGACGCTGCTTGAGGGCAACGCCTTCGTCGATCAATATGTCGACTCCAAGCTCTACGATCCGACGATCATCGACCTCGCCAACCGCATCGAGGTCTATGTCGATCCCGAGCTGGACGCCGGCGGGCCGCACGAGATGCGCGCCGTGCGCGTCGAGGTCATCATGAAGGACGGCACGAGCCACAAGTGGGAGCAGACCTATCGCAGCGGCCACTGGGCGAACCCGATCCCCGAGGACGAGTTGGCCGCCAAGTTCCGCGACCTCGCCTCGCGCGTGCTGACCGACGAGGCCGTCGCCGGCATCGAGAAGGTGATCGACAATCTCGAGAACGAGCCCGAGCCCGCGCCCAAGCTCGGCGCGCTGCTCCAGCAGGTGCGCCGATCATGACGCAGACGAGCACAACGACTCTGGCAGAGACCTTCGCCGATTTCGCCGCCACCTTCCCCGCCGCGAAAATGCCGGCGAACGTGCGCGAAGCCGCGCACTGGCACATCGTGGACTCGATCGGCGTCTCCATCGCTGGCGCCAATCCGCAGGAGGAAAGCGGCAAGGCGGCGACCAGGCTCATCGCCGGCTGGTCCGCCCCCAGCGGGGCCAGCATGCTCGGCCTCGGCGCCAAGGCCCGGCCGGAGATGGCCGCCCTGCTCAACGGCTCGCTGGCGCAGGCGCTGGAGATGGACGACAAGCATGGCTCGTCGCTCGCCCGGCCCGGCTCCACCGTCGTGCCGGCCGTGGTCGCGGCGGCGGAAGCCAGCGGCGCGACCATCGCGCAGGCGATCGACGCCACGGTGGTCGGCTATGAAGTGATGATCCGGCTCGGCTTCGTCGCCGGTCCGCGCTTCCTCGAGCGCGGCTATCACACAAGCTCGCTGATCGGCTCCTTCGGCGTCGCAGCGGCAATCGGCCGCTTCCGCGGCGTCGCACCGGCAACGATCGTCGATGCCATGGGCATCAGCGGCACCTTCGCCTCGGGCATCCAGGAATCGACCCGCACCGGATCGACCTCCAAAATCCTGCACGGCGGCTGGGGCGCCCATGCCGGCATGCTGGCCACCGATCTCGCGCAGGCAGGCATCACCGGGCCGTCGTCGGTCTTCGAGGGGCAGTTCGGTTTCTTCGAAACGCACCTGACGCCGATCACCGGCGCGCTGGATTTCGCCGGTCCCGCCACGGGCCTCGGCGAGCGCTGGTATCTGCCCGAGACGGCCTACAAGCCCTATCCCTGCTGCCAGCTGCTCCACGCCTTCATCGAGGCGGCCAAGCAGGTCCTCGTCCAGTTCAAGGCCGATGGCGTCACGCTGGACGAGATCAGCGCGATCCATTGTGAGTTGGCCGAGCCGGGCCTGACGCTCGTCACCCAGCCGCGCGAGCGCAAGAAGGCGCCGCAGACGCCGCACGAGGCGCGCTTCAGCCTGTTCTTCGGCGTGGCCGCAGCCTTCGTCGACGGCGATGTGGGGCTGGAGACCTTCCTCCCCTCGCGCCTCGACGATCAGGACATCCTGCGCCTCGCCGCGCTCACCGAGGCGGCTGAGGATCCGCTCTCCGACTATCCGGCGCACTGCCCCGCCCGCCTGACCGTCACGGCGCGCGGCAAGCAGTATTTCTGCCACGTGCCCTATCACCCCGGCTCGCCCGAGGCGGCGCTGAGCCGCAGCGACGTGCTCGACAAGTTCGAGCGCAACACCCGCTGGCTGCTGGGCGCCGAGGCGCGCGCCATCGGCGAGCAGATGGGCACGCTGCCCGAGAGCGCAAAGCTGGCCGATCTGCTGGCGCTGGTCGCCCCCAAGGCGGCGCTGCAGGCGGCATCATGACCGACGCGCTCGGCCGCTTCGACCGCCTGTTCATCGGCGGCGAGTGGGTCAGCTCGGCGTCCGGCGGCGCGATCGCGACGATCGATCCCTCGACCGAGGAGGTCTGGACCGATGTCGCGACCGCCGACGCGGCAGATGTCGACAAGGCGGTGGCGGCGGCGCGGGCCGCGATGGACGGCACCTGGGGCCGCCGCACCAGCCCCAGCCAGCGTGGCGCGCTGCTCGCGAAGCTGGCAGATCTGGTCCGGCGCGACGCGCGGCTGCTGGCCGAGATCGAGAGCCGCGACAACGGCAAGCCGCTCAAGGACACGCTCGGCGAGGTGCAGCGGTCGGCCGACTGGCTGACCTTCTTCGCCGGGGCCGCCGACAAGCTCAATGGCGAGCAGATCCCCTATTCGGTCGATGCGCTCGCCTATACGCGCTACGAGCCGGTGGGCGTGGTGGCGGCGATCCTGCCGTGGAACTCGCCGATCTCGCTCGCCTCCTGGAAGCTCGGCCCCGGTCTCGCGGCGGGCAATGCGATCATCCTGAAGCCATCCGAATATACGCCGGCCAGTCTGGTCGCTCTCGCCCGTCTGGTCGAGGAAGCGGGTTTCCCGGCCGGCGTCGTCAACGTGCTGCCGGGCGACGGCAAGGTGGGCGCGATGCTCGCGGCCCATCCCGGCGTCAACAAAATGTCCTTCACCGGATCGCAGGCGACGGCCGGGCGGATCATGCAGGCGGCCAGTGTCAATCTTAAGCGCTGCAGCTTCGAGTGCGGCGGCAAGTCGCCCTTCATCGTCTTTGCCGATGCCGACATCGAGAAGGCGCTCAACATCGCGACGCAGAGCGCCTTCCGCTCGACCGGCCAGTCCTGCTCCGCTGCCTCGCGCATCTTCGTCGAGCGGTCGATCTACGAAGGCTTCGCGAAGGAACTGGCTGCGCGCGCGAGCCGCATCCGCGTCGGCTCGCCGTTCGATGAGAAGACGCATATCGGCCCGCAGAGCTCGGCCGACCAGCTCGCCAAGACGCAGAGCTATATCGCCATCGGCCTTGAGGGCGGCTCGCGGCTGCTGGCGGGCGGCAAGCGGCCGGGGCATCTCGACCGCGGTTATTATGTCGAACCGACCGTGTTCGCCGACACCGACAATCGCTCGCGCCTCGCGCAGGAGGAGATTTTCGGACCCGTCACAGCCGTCATGCCCTTCGACAACGAGGAAGAGGCGATCGCGCTTGCCAATGACAGCAATTACGGCCTCGTCGGGGGCCTCTGGACCGCAGATGTCGGCCGCGCCCACCGTGTCGCCGCGCGCATCGAGTCCGGGCTGGTCTCGGTCAACACCTTCCGCCCCGTGCATTACATGCTGCCTTATGGCGGCTACAAGATGAGCGGCATCGGCCGCGAGAACGGCTTCGACGCGATGCGCGCCTTCACCGAGGTGAAGACCGTTGTCGTCGATCTCTCGACCGGCCAGCCGGCCGATCCCTTCCCGCTCTGAGCGCGAAAGGTCACACTAAGGTCACACTATCGCGCATGTTTCTCAGGCTCCTGCGACCGGCCGCTGGTCGTCGGGATTTGGGCGATGGAGGGCATGTGGCGTGGACATGCGACCGGCCTGCCATGAAGGCTGGGCTGTAGGACAGAGGGAATGTGGGTCGGGCGCGAGCCTAGTCTGACGTTACGCAGTGCGTCGGCAAGATGATCCGTCGGCCATCATCATTATCCCAGCGAAAGCTGGGATCTCCCCCGTAAGCAGCGCGCCCGACCGGACGAGACCCCAGCTTTCGCTAGGTGACGGATCGGAGACCGTCCGCCCGCTCTATGCGCCCGAGCCCTCCCCCGGCTGGTTGCTCGCCGCAGCCCGCGCATAGGGTTTGATCGCGAGATACATGAGGAAGGCGCCGCCCGGCGCCATGACCGCCGCGAAGGAGGCCATCGAGAAGCGCAGCATGGCTTCGTCGCGCAGCAGGAAGTCGGTCACCAGCGCGATCACCAGCGGGCCGAGACCGTTCCCGATGACGCTGATCGTGAAGAGATAGACCGCGCTGATCTGGGCGCGCATCTCGCTCGGCGTCACCATCTGGATGGCGGCGTTCTGCGCCGGCGCGCTGGCGATGCCGATGATCGAGGCGACCACGCCGCAGCCGAAGGCGAGCCACGGCGTCGGCATGAGCGGCGCGGCGACCGCGAAGGGCGCGGACAGGGCCTGCGAGATGAAGCACACCCGCGCCATGGCATCGGCGCCCCGCCTTTTGCCCATATATTCGGCGAACCAGGTGCCGAGCGCGAGGCCGACCGGCGTGGAAATGAGCAGAGAGAGCGCCAGCAACGGGCCGATCTGCGCCGGTCCCCAGCCATAGGTGCGCTCGTAGAAGGCGGCGCGCCACGTCTGCAGGCCGGTGGTCTCGATGGCGCCGATGCCGATGCTGAGGAACAGCGGCAGGAAGAGAGCGCGGTTGGAGAGCAGATAGGCGCCCACCTCGCGCAGCGGCACGCTGCCTTGCGTGCGACGATTGTGCCGCGCGGGCTCGCGCACCGTGAGATAGAAGAGCAGCGCCGTCAGCAGACCGGGCACCGCGCAGACGAGGAAGACGAGCTGCCATTCCCGCGCCTCGCCCAGGATCGGCAGATGCACCGTGCCCAGCCCCGCGAAATAGGCGACGAGCAGGCCGCCGGCCAGAAGCGCCGTCGCCTGCCCGGCGCTGATGCCGAGCTGGTAGATGGCGAAGGCGCGCGGCAGCTTCTCGCGCGGGACCATGTCGGAGATCATCGACATGGACGATGGCCCCGCGACGGACTCCGCCCCGCCGACAATGCCCCGCGCCAGGAACAGGCCCGCGAAGCTGCGCGCGAAGCCGCAGAGCGCCGTCGCGAAGCTCCAGATGGTGAGGCCCAGCGTCAGGATGACCTTGCGGCTGCGGGCGTCCGCCACGCGCGCCATCGGCAGGCCGACGATCATATAGAAGGAGGAGAAGGCGAAGCCGATGATGAGGCTGATCTGGGTATCGCTCAGCCCGAGGTCGCGCTTGATCGGCTGGACCAGCAGATTGATGATGCTGCGATCGATGGTCGAGAGCATGGTGACGAAGGCGATCAGGCCGACCGTGTACCAGGCCCTGCCCGGCGTCGGCCAATGCTGAACGCCGGAAGGCGCGCCGGCTTCCGCCGGTCGCGCCTCCCCGTTCGTCGCTTGCGCGCCGACCGCGTCGCTCATCGCTTGAGGCGCACGCCCACGCGGAACGAGCGACCGACCTGATCGAACAGCACCTGGTTGGTGATGCCCACCGCGCTCGGCGCGATCGGCGGATCCTTGTCGAACAGGTTCTTGACCGAGAAGAAGTATTCCAGATCGTTCGAGCCCGCCTGCACCTTCCAACTCACGTTGAGGTCCGCATAGAAGCGGCCGGCGACGCGGTTGGTGTTGATGCTGTTGGCAAGCCCGACCTTGTATCCCTCATCCTCGGGACCGATGAAGTCGACGTTGAACTTGCCTTCCGGAATGTAGCGGCCATGCGCGCTGACGCTGATCGGGCCGGTCTTGAAGGTCGCGATGCCGTCGAAGATCCAGTCCGGCACGCCCGGCGTGGTGCTGGCGCGGAAGCCGGTCTGGCCCGCACGGTCAACCGAGCCGGCGCTGTCGATCGTGACCAGCTCGAACACCTTGGTGGCGAGGAAGCGCAGGTCCAGCGACGAGGCATTGCCGATGCTGGTGCGATACATCGCCTCGATGTCGAGGCCGCGGGTCCTGAAGCCGTTCACATTCTGCAGGCGGTCGTTGATCAGCGTGACCTCGCCGGCGGCGTTGGTGGTGATCAACGGGCAGAATTCGGTCGCCTTGTTGACCAGGCAGCGCGTCGCGATCGTCGCCGAGCCGACCTGGCCGATCGCGTTGGCGACCTTGATGTTGTAATAGTCGACCGAGAGGTTGAACCCGCGCAGGAACGGCAGGTTCTGGACGACCGCGCCGATGGTGAGCGTGTCCGCCTTCTCTGGCGTCAGGTCCGGGTTGGCGCCCGAAACGATCTCGATCAGACCCTGCTGGCTCGTCACCGGGTGGGTGAACGAGGAGAAGCTGCGCGTCACCGAGCCGAACAGCTCGTTGACATTGGGTGCGCGGATGTCGCGCGAGCGCGTGGCGCGCAGGCGCAGCATCTCGATCGGCTCATAGACGCCGCCGACCTTCCAGGTCGTGACCGTGCCGCTGGTGCTGTAGTCGGTCAGACGAACCGCGCCGTTCAGCTCCAGGCTGTGGCCGAGCGCGCTGTCCTTCAGCAGCGGCACGATGGTTTCGAGATAGCCTTCCTTGACCTCGACCTTGCCGTTCGAGGCGGCGAAGTTCGAGACGTAGAAGCCGCCCGTCGCCGAAATCGGATCGGTCGAACCCTTCACCTGGTCGCGGCGATACTCGACGCCGGCCGCGAGCGAGATGGGGCCGGCCCACAGGTCGACCAGGTCGCCCTGCACGTCAAGCGCGGCGACGTGCTGGCTGATCTGCAGATCCAGCATCGAGGTGCCGGTCACATAGCGCAGCGCTTCCTGCGAGAAGCGGTTCGCGCCGATCAGGTTCATCGGCACGCAGCCATTGGTCGGGTTGGCGATCGAGGAGCGGCAGATCGGCGTGCCGTTGGGGCCTGCGACCGCGTCGACCGCGAGCAGCAGCCTGGAGCGGATCAGGTTGTTGTTGGCCTCCTGATGATAGGTGCTGCGGCCGTACTGATAATAGGCATTCCAGTTCCAGCTCCCGCTGATGTCGCCGCCGAGCCCGGCGACGATGCGGAAGGCCGTGCCGTCCGTGCCGCCCTGCGCGTTGCCGATGTCCAGGCCCGAGCGGCCCATCGTGAACTGCGTAATGTTGTTGGCGAGCATCGTCGAGACGACGGACTGCGGCAGATACGGATTGTCGCGGCGGATCGGGCCGATCACCGAACCGGTGTCGCGCAGCTGCGCACCGACCGAATAGGCATGCACTTCGCCATAGGAAGCTTCGAGCGTGCCCTTCAGCGAGTCGGTGAAGTCATATTCGGCGTGGCCGTAGGTGCTCCAGCGCTCGACCGGCACCTTGAGGAGCAGGCCGGTGAGGAAGGCGTTCTCGCCGTGGCCGCTGCCGCCCTGCTGGAACAGGCCGGGCAGATAGCCGACCTGATAGGGCGCGGTGGAGCCGTCCGGCATGAACTGGAGACCCTTGAGCGGACCGGCGCTGGTGATGAGGCCCCCCGGCGACATCGAGGCGGTGTGGATGTCCGACAGGATGCTGATCGAGGGAACGGTGAGGTTGCCCGGCGTGCGGCCCAGCAGCGACCATTCCTGGGCGCACTGCGCGCGGGCCGTGTAGCACTCGGCCATGCCGTTATTGTCTTCATATTCGGCCGCGAACACGACGTGACCCTTGCCGCCGGCAAAGTCCGTGCCGGCCGCTCCCGAGAGGAAGAGGGTGCGATCGTCGCCGCGCTGCGAGATGCCCGACTGGGCCTCGGCGCGGATGCCGGAGAGCTTGTTGTCGAGGATGAAGTTGACCACGCCCGCCACCGCGTCCGAGCCGTAGGCCGCCGAGGCGCCGCCGGTGACGACGTCGACGCGCTGGATCAGCACGTTGGGGATGTAGTTGACGTCGACCGTGCCCTGGCTGGTCGTCGGCACGAAGCGGCGGCCGTTGACCAGCAGCAGCGTGCGCGGCGCGCCGAGGCCGCGCAGCTCGAGCACGCGCGAACCGACGGCATTGCCCGGTGTCGTCTGCGTCGCGGAGGGGCTTGTGGTGGCGCGGAAGCTGGGAAGCTGGCTCAGCACGTCGCCGACGTTGCTCGCCGCGGTGGTCTCCAGCCGGTCGCGGCCGATCGCGGTCACCGGGGTCGGCGCGGTGAAGCCGCCGCGCGTGATGCGCGAGCCGGTGACCACGATGGCCTGCTCACCGGCATCGTCCGCCTGCGGCGCGTCTGCGGCCTGCTCCTGCGCCAGCGCGCCCGAGGTGGCGACGCTCATCGCCATGGCGAACGCCATCAGCGCGGTGGTGCCCTTGAGCAGGCGGATCTTGTGGTGAAGCGGCAGCATTGTCAGTCTCTCTCCCAGTGAAATAGCGCCTTGGGGCGGCTGGCCTTTGGCGAACCCGATGGTCACAAGTTGCAAAGCCCTAATTTTCAGGGCCTTGATTAATTCTAGTTCTATTGTTTAGGCGCCTAGGTAAAAGGTGTTGAGATGTCAAGAAACTGAAAAAGCGTTTTGAGGAGGGGCACATGAACAAGCGAGAGGCCGGAGAGCCGGCATCGCGGAGCGCGGCTGCACCGGCAGCCGGAGCGAAGACGCGGGTGGTCCCCGGACCGCCGACGTTCAGCAATTATGATCCGGCGTCCGAGGATGCGCTGCGGCTCCAAATGTCGTGGTGGCTGATCGGCACGGGGCGGGCGTGGCACAATCTTCTGGACGACCGCCTGCGCTTCGCCGGGCAGACCCAGCCGCGCTGGCGCGTGCTGGCCTGGGCGCAGCTGCAGCCCGGCATCAACCAGACCGAGCTTGCCGAGCGCATGTCCGTCACCAGCGCCACGCTGGTCGGCATCATCGACGGACTGGTGCGCCAGGGCCTGATCGAGCGCCGCGAAAGCGCGGAGGACCGCCGTGTCAAGGAACTGCACCTGACGCCCGCCGCACATCCGATCATCGAGACGATCACCGCCGAGGTGATGGCGATCCGTACCCGGCTGCTGCATGACGTCTCGCGGCAGGAGCTCGAAACCTGCCTCTCGGTGTTGGCGCGCATCCGCACCAACATCAGCGAGTACGAGGATTGACGTTCGGCCTGGCCGTATCGAACCGCAACGTGCTCCTGCGCAGGCAGGAGCCCGGGGCGCAACCGACGAACCTCGCCGCCCTGGGCTCCTGCTTCCGCAGGAGCACTGCCTGCTCAAGCTAAGTCTTTGCCCGGCTGGCGCGCCTCTCAGCCGCCGACCATGAGGCAGCCGGAGACCGCCAGCGCCGCGCCCACGCCGCAGGCAAGCGTCAGCGCGCGCTTGAGCAGGGTCGCCAGCACGCCGGGGCGCGAGACGAGCACGGCCGCGACGAGGATCAGCGCCATGCCGATCCAGAAGGCGGGGACGAGCGGCGCCGCATTGCCGGCAAGCTTGCGCAGGATGAAGGTGAAGGCGAGGACCAGCGGCGATCCCCAGACCACCGCATCCCACGCCGCCTTGAGGCGCGGCTCCTCAATGCCCCGGCGCTGGCGCTTGGCAAGCCATATGTAGCAGCCGGTCGCGCAGATCACCGTCAGCACCAGGCCGAAGCCGAGATAGGCGAACTTCACCGGCAGCCCGCCGAAATTGCCGAAGTGGAGATTGTAGTTGGAGGCCGCGGCCTGCTGGCCGAGTTCGCCGTCCGACATGCCCGCCTTGCCGTGATAGCGGCCCTGCGCGTCGAACTCGTAATAATCGCCGAAGATCAGGCGCCGGTCATGCGCGCCGACGAGCTGGACATGCTGCCCTGCCGTGCCCGGATCGTGCACGATGGCATAGGTCAGCGTCAGCTCGGGATGATGGCGCTGCATATAGTCGAGCGCCGCCGCCACGTTGGGCGCGGGCGCCGCCGCCGGGTTCGGCTTGCCCTCGGCCCCGAAGATCGGCGCATAGACCTTGGCGAGATCGCCGCCATAGCCCGCGCTCGCAATGCCGAAGGCGGTGACGCTCGCCATGCCGATGAGCGCGCCTGTCAGAGCGATGGCGATGGTGAAGGGCAGCGTCCAGACGCTCAGCCGGTTGTGCCAGTCGGTGAGGCCCACCCCGCCCCTGTCGCGCGCGCGCAGGCGGAAGGCGTCACGGAAGATGCGCGGATGGGCGATGACGCCGGACAGCGTCAATGCCAGCATCATCACGCCCAGCCCGCCGACCAGCGTGATGCCGATGAGGCTCGGCAGGTTCAGCGTGTAATGCAGCTCGACCAGAAAATCGGACCAGGCGATTTCCTCCGGCCCCGCGATGCGGCCCTCCGCATCGACATGCACCGCCTTGTGGTCGGTCGTGATCGTCGTGCGCGGCAGCGGCTCGACCGGCAGGTGCACATAGAGATGCGTGGTCTTCTTCGTGTCGCTCGCCATCACGGCCTCGACAGCGCGCTGCACCGCCGCCGGCCTGATCGTCGCCATCTCCGGCGCGTCGGGCTGCTCGATGCGCTGCCATTCCTGATAGAAGACCGCAATCGTGCCGGTCAGGCTGACCAGATAGAGCAAGGCGCCGGCCAGCAGGCCGATCGCCGCATGCGCGGAGAGCGCGCGCTTCACCGTCGAGCTTTCGGGCGCGATCGTCATGCCGCCAGCCCCGCGCCGAGCGCGATCAGCCCCGGCACAGCCCAGAGCAGCAACAGCCGCCACTGGCGCGCGCGGCGCTCCTGCATCAGCAGCGCGTAGGACAGTCCCATCCAGGCGAGCGGCATGGCGAAGAAGGCCAGCACAATGGCGTTGGCCTCGCTCGCCCCCGCCGCCAGCAGCAGGCCCCGCGTCGCCAGCGCGAGCCCGATCGACACGATCATCGCGACCAGCGCCACCAGCAGGAAGGTGATGATCCGCCGCAGCAGGTGCAGCTTCTCATTGCCCTGCGGCAGCATGTTGGCCCGGCGGTTGGAGGCTTTCGCGCCGGATGCGGCCGGCGCGGTCGCCGCTGCATAAGCAAGCAAAGCCATGGCAGCTCCCATGCCCCAGAGCGTCGCCATCGCCACGCCCCAGGCACCCGCCGCCGCCCAGCCGGTCACCACGGCGAGGGCGAACAGCCCCCAGCCCGCGCTGTTCCAGCCGATCGAGCGGCGCGCGTGCGACCAGGCGAACCGCAGGGCGGCGCTGCCGCCCGCCGCGCTCGCCCCGGCGACGATCAGGAGCGCCCCCGCCGCCATCAGAAGCGGTAGGTCGCGCCGAGGGTGAAGTTGCGCGGCGCGCCATAACGATACTGGCTGAAGAAACCCATCTGGCTGAAATAGGTCTCGTCGAACAGATTCTCGACGTTCGCCTGGAACTGCAGATTGTCGTTCAGCGTGTAGCGGGCCATCAGGCTGACCAGCGTATAGCCCTTCTGCGTGAAGCGGAACGGCGCGGAGGTCACCGGATTGCTGCCTTCCGAATAGGCCTGGCTGCGATAGTTGACGCCGCCGCCGATCGTGAACCCGGTCAGCGCGCCCGGCAGATCATAGGTGGTGAAGATCTTCAGCAGCTTGCGCGGCTGATCGGTGTTCGCGGGAACGTCGTCGGCATCCTCCACCTCGAACTGGCTGTAGCTGGCATTGACGTTCCAGCCGGGCAGCGGCTGGCCGGTGACTTCGAGCTCGAAGCCCTGGCTCGTCACGCCTTCCGCAGGGCGATAGGGCTGGATGGGCTGGCCGCCGGCCACGGGGATCGGGGCGCCGTCGATCTGGCCGACATTGTCCTGCTCGATGCGGAACAGGGCCACCGTGGTCTGCAGGGCCTCGTTGAAGAAGCTGCTCTTGAGGCCCAACTCGAAGGCCTTGCCGTTGAGCGGATCGAGCAGCTGGAGATTGCGATCGTACAGGTTCTGCGGCTGGAAGATCTTCGTGTAGCTCGCATAGAGGCGATGGTTCGACGTGATGTCGAGCAGCGCGCCGACATAGGGGATGAACACATTGTCATCGCCATAGTCGCTCGGCCCGCTCCACGCGAAACCGGTCTGCCGCCAGCTGGCGATGCGACCGCCCATGATGACCTTGAACGGATCGGCGAGGTCGAGACGGAACGCGCCATAATAGCCGGTCTGCTTGATGCGCTCCTGCTCGTTGCGCACCGGCGTCGTGCCCCAGACGGGCTCGGGGAACGGCACACCAACCTGACCGACGAGGGGAACATTCGGCGCCCAGTCGTTCAGGCCGGGTCCCCACGCCGGGTTGTTGTGCGTGTAGGGCGCCACGAGATTGTCGGTGTAGCGATTGAGGATGCTGTGCAGCGCACCAAGCACCACCTCATGATTGCGGCCGAACAGCGAGACCTCGCCCTTCACCTGCGCGTCGAAGCTGTCCTGAAGGCTTACGCCGGCGGACTTGTACGGGTTGCTGGACTGGATCGTGCCCGTCGCCTTGTCCACATTGCCGTACAGGTAGAGCAGTTGGGTGTCGCCCGTGTTGCGCAGACGGTTGTAGTTGAGGGTCACGTTCCAGTGTTCGCCAATGTCCTGGCGGACGGTCGCGAAGATGTTCTCGTTCGTCGTGTTCCAGTAGGTCCACCGGGCGGCCGTGCTCTGCGAGCGGGGCAGGCTGGTGGTCGTGCCGTCCGTATAGAAGGTCGGCAGCGCCCCCCAGGTCGCGCCCTTCGGCTTGGTATCCTGATAGCTGATGCCGGCGCGGACGAGCGTCGTGTCGGTCACGTCGGCCTCGACCACGCCGTAGAGCACGAATTTCGTCTTGTCCTGGATGTCGATGTAGCTCTCGCCCTGCTCGTAGCGGCCGACGGCACGAACGCGAACGCGCCCATCCCCGGTCAGCGCGCCGCCGACATCGCCCGACACGCGCCAGGTGTTCCAGCTGCCGAGGCTGGCGTTGACATAGCCGGTCAGGTCGGTCGCTGTCGCGTGCTTGCGCACCAGATTGACCGAGGCGGACGGATCGCCCGCTCCCGAGAGGAGGCCGGTCGCGCCGCGCACGATCTCGACGCGATCATAGATCGAGACGTCGATGCTGGTCTCGCCGTTGCCGCCCGCGAGCGTCCAGGCCGCCGGCACGCCGTCGACCTGCGTGTTGCGGATCTCGAAGCCGCGCGCATAGAAGCTGTTGCGCACGTCATCCACTTCGTTGGCCGAGACGCCGACGCTGTTGACGATCACGTCCTTCACGCTGATCAGATTCTGGTCGAGGATGCGCTGGGCCGTCACCACGCTGACCGACTGCGGCGTTTCGCGCAGGGTCAGGCCAAGGCCGGTCGCGGTGTCGATCCGCTCGTCCAGCGTGTACTTGCCCGTGACGATGATCGCGTCGTCCGTCTCGTTGTCTGCGGGCGTCACGTCCTGCGCCTGCGCAAGAGCGGGCTGCACCAGCGCCATGGTCGCGGTGCCAAGCAGAAACGCACGGATCAAGCTCATCGAATTCATCCCTTTTGTTGCGCCATCGCGCGTCCCTGCCGCCATCACCGCAGGGCGGACGAGGGGCAGGAAACGATCGACGACACGATTCTTCGTTGTCGAAGCAAGGCCCCTAATGAGGTTGCGAATAACTCGCAATAGCAATTCTGAAAGGCGCGATTGCAAATTCCAGCAGGGGCGAATTATCTGCTGCCTGGGTGGCATTGCCCTCCCATTGCGCCGGCTGTAGTGCTGGTGTAATACAGCTTTCAGGCGGTATCCTTGTACAGCGTTTTCGATCCTATCACGCGCCGGATGACGCGGGCGCCAGCCGATCCGCTGGGCGCCCCTCACGATGCTTTGCCGGGCGACGCGGGTGCCGATCAGTCCCACTCACCTCCCCCCGATGCCCCGCGCACGCCGCGATGGGCCAATCGGTGGCGGTGGGCGAAGCGTGCCCTGATCGCCGGGCTGGCGCTGTTCCTGCTGCTGGTCGCCTATCTCGCGCTGACCGCCCCCCTCTCCAAATCGCTCCAGCCGCCCGTGCCGCCGAGCATCACCCTGCTCTCGGCCGAGGGGACGCCCATCGCGCGGCGCGGCGCGACGGTCGGCGATCCGGTCGACGCGGCCAAGCTCCCCGATCATGTCGTGAATGCGTTTCTCGCGATCGAGGACCGCCGTTTCCGCAGCCATTGGGGCATCGATCCGCGCGGCATTGCGCGCGCGGCGTGGAACAACCTCTGGGCCGGCGGTGTGCGCCAGGGCGGCAGCACGATCACGCAGCAGCTCGCCAAGAACGCCTTCCTGACCTCCGACCGCACGGCGACGCGCAAGATGCGCGAGGTGGTCATCGCCTTCTGGCTCGAAGCCTGGCTGACCAAGGACGAGATCCTCTCGCGTTATCTCTCGAACGTCTATTTCGGCGACAATGTCTATGGCCTGCGCGCGGCCGCCGACCATTATTTCGACCGCAGGCCGGAAAATCTGAGCGTGTCGCAGGCGGCCATGCTCGCTGGCCTCGTCCAGGCGCCGTCGCGCCTTACCCCCACGAAGAACCTCGCCGGCGCGCGTGCCCGGCAGAAGATCGTCGTCGGCGCGATGGTCGCGGCCGGCATGCTCGACAAGGCGGAGGCGGCGCGCACGCGCCCGGCGCGGATCGTGCGCCAGCGGGCGAGCAGCGTGCCCAGCGGCACCTATTTCGCCGACTGGATCCTGCCCGAGGCGCGCGGCGACGCCGATGGCCTGGAGCGCGAGCAGACCGTGCGCACGACGCTGGAGACGCGGACCCAGCGCGCGGCGGAGCAGGCCATCCGCAACGCCGGCCTCAAGCAGGCCCAGGTCGCGATCGTCGTGATGCGGCGCGACGGGCGCGTCGTGGCGATGGTCGGCGGCAGGCGCTATGCCGACAGCCCGTTCAACCGCGCCACGCAGGCCCGCCGCCAACCGGGATCGACCTTCAAGCTGTTCGTCTATCTGGCGGCCCTGCGCGCGGGCATGACGCCCGACTCCCCGATCGAGGATACGCCCGTCCGGATCGGCGACTGGGCGCCGAAGAACAGCGACGGCAAGTATCGCGGCACGATCACGCTGCGCGAGGCCTTCGCCCGCTCGAGCAATGTCGCCTCCGCCCGGCTGACGCAACAGGTGGGGCCGCGCGCGGTGATCCGGGCGGCGCGCGATCTCGGCATCTCGACGCCGATCCCCGAGGAAGCCTCCATCGCTCTCGGCACCTCGACCGTTTCGCTGATCGAGCTGACGTCTGCTTACGCCTCGGTGGCGAACGGCGAGGAGGTGGTCCGGCCGCGCGGCCTCGCCGAGACGGAGCAGCCGGGCTGGCTCTCCGCCCTCATGAACCGGCGGCACGCGCTCGACCCGGACGAGGTAGCGGGCCTGCGCGACCTGCTGGCAAGCACCGTCCAGCGCGGCACCGGGCGCGGCGCCGCCCTGCCGATCGCCGCCTTCGGCAAGACCGGGACCACGCAGGACAAGCGCGACGTGCTGTTCATCGGTTATGCCGGCGATCTCGTCGCCGGCGTGTGGGTCGGCAATGACGACAACACGCCCAATCCGGGCCTCACCAGCGCCGTCCCCGCGCGCATCTGGCGCGATCTCATGGTGCGCGCACAGGGCCTCTCGCAGCCCGAGCGGGTGCAGGAACCAGAGCCGGTCGAACCCGAACTCAATCTCGACGAGATGATCAACGCCATCGTGCCGGAGACTGTCGACGTGGAGATTTCCAACCAGAGCGTCTCGATCAGGGCGCGAAACCAGGGGCCGGTGCTGCGCGTGAGCGAGGATGGGGTCGAACTCACTGGCCCCGACGCGGCGCGGCCCGCCGGCGAGGGCGGGCCGTAATCGCGTCAGGTCAGCCGGCCGAGACGGTGAAACAGGTTGGAATATTTGACCGATTCCGGCTCATCCTTCACTTCCCTCGCATAGTGGGCGACCGCGGTGCGCAGCAGCTTGAAGTCCTCGGTCGAGAAGACCGGGCGGGCGGGCTTGGGTTCACTCATCATCTGGTTCCTTGATCGTGTGGAAGGACGGTCCGCTCACGCAGCGAACTGGTTCATCGTGTTGGCGCCGCCGCCGGCCTTGAGCGCGGCTTCCCCGGCGAAATAATCCTTGTGATCATCGCCGATGTCCGATCCGGCCATGGCCTGATGCTTGACGCAGGCGACGCCCTCGCGGATCTCGCGGCGCTGGACGCCCGCCACATAGCCGAGCATGCCCTGCTCGCCGAAATAGTCGCGCGCGAGCATGTCCGTGCTGAGCGCCGCCGTGTGATAGGTCGGCAGCGTGATGAGATGGTGGAAGACCCCGGCACGCGCCGAGGCATCGCGCTGGAATGTCCGGATCTTCTCGTCCGCCGCGAGACCGAGCGCGCTCTCGTCATAGTCCGGGCTCATCAGCCGCGCACGATCATAGCCGCCGACGTCGCGTCCCTCCGCCTGCCAGGCGTCGAACAGCTGCTGGCGGAAGTTCAGCGTCCAGTTGAAGCTCGGCGAATTGTTGTAGACGAGCTTGGCCTTCGGCACGACCGCACGGATGCGATCCACCATCCCGGCGATCTGCGCGATGTGCGGCTTCTCCGTCTCGATCCACAGCAGGTCCGCGCCATTCTGGAGCGCGGTGATGCAATCGAGCACACAGCGATCCTCGCCCGAGCCGGCGCGGAATTGGAACAGGTTCGACGGTAGCCGCTTTGGCCGCAGCAGCGCGCCGTCCCGGCTGATCAGCACTTCGCCATTGCCGATGTCGGCGGGGTCGACGGCCTCGCAGTCGAGGAAGCCGTTATACCGGTCGCCCAGATCGCCCGGCTCGCGGCTGAACGCGATCTGCTTGGTCAGGCCCGCGCCGAGAGAGTCGGTCCGCGCGACGATGATCCCGTCCTCGACGCCCAACTCGAGGAAGGCATAGCGGATCGCCCGGATCTTCTGGAGGAAGTCCTCGTGCGGCACCGTCACCTTGCCGTCCTGGTGCCCGCACTGCTTCTCGTCGGAAACCTGGTTCTCGATCTGCAGCGCGCAGGCGCCGGCTTCGATCATCTTGCGCGCCAGCAGATAGGTCGCCTCGGCATTGCCGAAGCCGGCATCGATGTCCGCGATGATCGGGACGACATGCGTCTCATGCGCGTCGATGGCGTGGAGAAGCCGCAACTCCTCCATGTGATTGCCGGCGCGCGCGGCGTCATCGAGGTTGCGGAACAAGGCGCCCAGCTCCCGCGCATCGGCCTGGCGCAGGAAGGTGTAGAGCTCCTCAATCAGCGCCGGGACGCTGGTCTTCTCGTGCATCGACTGGTCGGGCAGCGGCCCGAACTCGCTGCGCAGGGCGGCGATCATCCAGCCGGAGAGATAGAGATACCGCCTCTTGGTCGTGCCGAAATGCTTCTTGATCGAGATCAGCTTCTGCTGTCCGATGAAGCCGTGCCAGCAGCCGAGCGACTGGGTGTAGGCGGCGGGGTCGACATCATAAGCCGCCATGTCCCGCCGCATGATGCCGGCGGTGTAGCGGGCGATGTCGAGCCCGGTCCGAAACCGGTTCTGCGCGCGCATCCGGGCCGCCGCCTCTGCGCTGATCGCGTTCCAGGCGCTGCCGTTGCGGGCGATCGTTCCGGCCAGTTGTTCGGTGTCTGATTGCAAGCTCATGTCTCTGCCTCTTTCGTGATGAGGCAAGGATGACAGCGCATGCCGGTCCGGCGAAGCGCGCGCGGTGTCACATTGTCAAACTTTACAAAATTTGTTAGTAAAGTTGTGCACTTTTACGGAGGCGGCCGGTGGCACGGAATGCGCTGTACATGGGCCCGCGCCTCAAGCGCGTGCGGCGAGACCTCGGCCTCACTCAAGCGAACATGGCCGCAGACCTGGAGATTTCGCCGTCCTATGTCGCGCTGATGGAGCGCAACCAGCGCCCCGTCACGGCCGAGCTGCTCCTCAGTCTCGCGCGCACCTATCATATCGACATTGCCGCGCTCGCCGATGACCGCAGCGAGGATCTGGCCGCCCGGCTGACCGCGACGCTCAAGGAGCTGATCTTCGCGGACATCGACCTGCCGCCGCTCGACATCGCCGATATCGCGACGAGCTATCCGGGCTTCGCCGAAGCGCTGCTGCGATTGCACACCGCCTTCCACGAGGAGCGGCTGGAACTGGCGCAGCGGCGGGAATCGATTGGCGAGCAAGGCGCCGCCCCCCACGCAAATCCCGCCTCGGAAGCGCGCAGCTTCCTGGCCGCGCGCAACAACTGTTTCCCCTCGCTGGACGACAGCGCCGCGCGCATCGCCGGGGCGAACATTGGAACCGACGCGCTCGTCCAGCGCCTCGAGCAGCGGCACACTCTGCGCGTCGTCTTCGCCGAACCGGATCTCATCCTCGGCTCGCTGCGATGGCATGACATCCACCGGCAGCAGCTGTTCATCAGTAAGCGGCTCGATCAGAGCGGACGCCGGTTTCAGCTCGCCCTTCAGCTCGCGCTGCTGGAGGAGCGCACCGAGATCGAGCAACTGGTCGGGCAAGGCACCTTCTCCAGCGACAATGGCCGCCGTCTCGCGCGTCGCGCGCTGGCTGCCTATTGGGCCGCCGCGCTGCTGATGCCCTATCGCCCGTTCTTGCGGGCGACGCGCCAATGTCGTTATGACATCGAGGCGCTTTCGCGTGAGTTCGGCGTCAGCTTCGAGCAGGTCGCCCATCGGCTGACGACCCTCCAGCGGCCCGGCGAGGAAAGCGTCCCCTTCTTCTTCATCCGGCTCGACCAGGCCGGCAATGTTTCCAAGCGGCTGGACGGCGCCGGATTTCCCTTCGCGCTCCACGGCGGCGCCTGCCCGCTCTGGAACGTGCATTCGGTGTTCCAGACGCCGGGCCGGATCGTCACCCAGCATCTCGAACTGAGCGATGGGCAGCGCTTCTTCTCGATCGCCCGCACGGTGAGCGCCGGCGGCGGCGCCTGGCGCGCACCGACCGCCACCCGCGCCGTCGCCCTCGCCTGCGCCGACGAGCATCGCGGCGCCCTCGTCTATGCCGACGACAGCGCAGGCACCGAGCCGACGCCGATCGGCGTCGCCTGTCACCTCTGCCACCGCCCCCGCTGCATCGCGCGCGCGTCCCCGCCGATCGGCCGGGACATCAGGCCCGACGACTATCGGGACACGGGTATCCCCTTTGCGTTCACAGCGGACTGATCGCGCCCGGGGTCGCTCGGCCGCCTTGCTCGCGAGGCGACGAAGGCATTTGGATGCGTCCCACTCGCAACAGTTGATCAACGCCTCGAACCCTGGTTATGGCCGCTCCTCATGAGCACCATCTTTCGCGCGACGCCGCGTCTCCTCCACCTTGTAGCCCTGTCGCTGCTGATGGCCCCCATCCCTGCCGAGGCGGCAGAAGCGCGCAAAGGCCCGGACGCGAAACCTGTACTCCCGGCGGCGACGACGGACATCGTCGAGCTTCCGCTCAACCCGACCTTGCCCACCGGGCAGCGAGTGTGCACCGCCAAGACCGCGTCGGGACTGGGTTATCTTGTGCTTCGCCCGGCGACCGGCGACAAGCCGGCCAAGGCCGACTTCGTGCTGGTCAACTATATCGGCTATCTGGCTGCGACCGGCGTCGTGTTCGATCAGGGCATGCGGACGGCATTTGCCGTCAGCGACGTCATTCCCGGCTTCACCGAAGGGCTGCAGACGCTGGCCAAGGGCGGCATCGCCCGGTTCTGCATCCCTGCCGCGATGGGCTACGGCCCGGACGGCTCAGGCCCCATCCCGGCCAACTCTGATCTCGTGTTTCAGGTCGAGTTGATCGACTACAAGACCGCCGCAGAAGTTGAAGCGATGCGCAAGGAAGGCGCGGCAGAACCGACCGTGGAAGGACAATAGCCGGGCGACCGCAATCCATCGTTCATCTCGCGCCTCGCCAGCAGAAGGTCAGCCTGGCACCCCATCGCCATCGGCCCCATAAAATCCCTCGCTACGACTTCAGCGTCCGAAACAGGCTAGCCCAGCACATATGCAACCCGCTGCACGTCGCAGCGCCCCTCCGCCAAGATCGCCCACTGAGAGGGCCTGGCATTCGGCACGAAATAGTCAGCCGCGAGAATCGCCTCCGAAGCACGGCGATCATTGTGCCGCGCCTGGGAAATCGCACAGAACCACCCCGTTCGCGCGCGCCGATGCGAAGACTGGAAAATCTTCTCTGCATTTCTGGAAAAATGGTGCCGGGGACGGAGTCGAAAAGTTCAGATAAAATGGCAGAAATTCGCTATTATTCCGATTGATATTTTATCGAAAGCCCCCAAACAGGCCCCCAGTTCTTATGAACAGCAGCGGACGACGGCGGTCAGTTTCGACCGTCGCCATCATAAAGCCCCCGCTGGAAGCCTATGAAGGCAGAACGGATTTCAGCGACCGACCCCAGTTCGCGGACTGCATCCATAGGCGTGCCATATTTGAGTTCCAGCAGCGCCGGCAGCTTGCCGTCGTCCAATTCACTTTCTCCGACGATCGCATATTGCGACAGCACGAAATCGAGAAAGCTGCGCTTCTTGTCGTCGTAGTTCGACAGGATGGCGTCGCGCCGCGTCTCCGCGCGCTCGGTACGCTTCAAGGGTGGTCGGGCGTAAGCGATGAAGGCCAAAACGTCGAACAGATCACTGTCCTGCGAATCCGTTGCGCGGCGGATGCCGTCCAAAGCCTCTCCCGTAAATCCGCGCTCAGCCAAGCCTTCGATCAGTTTGCGCCTTGTGTCCGGCTGACTCCAGATCGCGCGAAGTTCGTCTTCATCGCAGAACAGATCGGGCAACTGCCCGAAAAGGTCTTCGATGAACTGCTGCGCCGAAACCGGCTTGCCATCCACGCTCCAGAAGGTCGTTGCGCTGATGTGTTGGAAAGCGCGTTCCTTACCGTCCGCCAGACGGATCACCAGCTTTGCCTTGGGCGGTTCAAGCTCCGGCCCCGGCTCGGGTGGCTCAGGCGGATCGCCTTCCGGCCTTGGCGGGCGCGGTTCGCCGGGCGGCTCCGGGTCTAGCGGCTCGCCATCCCATTCGGGATCGTTGAAGTGCTCATAGGCCTTCACGAAATCGAGGATCGTGAAGTAGTACTTGCCATCGAACAGCCGCGTCCCGCGCCCGATGATCTGCTTGAACTCGATCATCGAGTTAATCGGCCGCATCAGCACGATGTTACGGACGTTGCGAGCATCGACCCCGGTGGACAGCTTCTGCGAGGTGGTCAGGATCGTCGGGATGGTCTTGTCGTTATCCTGAAAGGTGCGCAGCCACTGGTCGCCGATCGCGCCGTCCGATGCGGTGACGCGGACGCAATAGTTTGGGTTGGTGCTGGTCTTCTGGCTGTTGATCAGGTCACGGACGATGCCGGCATGTTCCTGCGTCGCGCAGAACACGATCGTCTTTTCGCGCTGGTCGATCATGTCCATGAATGTCCGGACGCGGTAGGCCTCGCGCTCACGGATTTCGATAGTGCGGTTGAAGTCGCCTTCGGTGTAGCGCTTGCCGTCCTCCACCTCGCCTTCGACCACGGCATCGTCGGACGTGTAGACATATTCGTCGATCGTCGTGCCGATCTGGCGGACCTTGAACGGCGTCAGGTAGCCGTCGTTGATCCCCTCTTTCAGCGAGTACGTGTAAACCGGCTGGCCGAAATAGGCGTAGGTGTCGGCGTTGTTCTTCCGCTTCGGCGTGGCGGTCAGGCCGATCTGCACGGCGGGCGCGAAATAGTCGAGGATCGCGCGCCATTCGCTTTCGTCTTTCGCGCCGCCGCGATGGCATTCGTCGATGATGATGCAATCGAAGAAGTCGGGGGGATAGTCGCCGAAATAGGGCGCGGGATCGCCATTAGAGTCAGTGCCGCTGGTGAAGGTCTGGAAGATGGTGAAGAAGATGCTGGCGTTCTTCGGCACCGCGCCTTTCTTCTTGATGTCGCTCGGCGTGATCCGCGCCAGCGCGCCGTCGTCGAAGGCGGCGAAGCTGTTGTAGGCCTGATCGGCGAGGATGTTGCGATCGGCCAGGAACAGGATGCGCGGATGGCGCTGTGGCTCGCCGGCCGCTTTCCAGTCGGAGAGGTTCCAGCGGGCATGGAACAGCTTCCAAGCGATCTGGAAGGCGATGGCGGTCTTGCCGGTGCCGGTGGCGAGCGTTAGCAGCACGCGGTCACGATTGTCGCTGATCGCCTCCAGCACGCGCTCGATGGCATTGTGCTGGTAATAGCGCGGCTCAAAGCGCCCGCCGCCGGTTTCATAGGCGACGGCGGCGAAGCGGTCGCGCCAGCGGTTGGCCTCGGCATAGGTGGCGTCCCACAGTTCCTGCGGCGTGGGGTAGGCATCGACCAGCCCTTCCGCGCCGGTCTCCATGTCGATGCGGTAAATCTGCCTGCCGTTGCTGGCATAGGCGAAGCGGCATTGCAGGCGGGCGGCATAGTCCTTCGCTTGCCCGACGCCCTCGGTATAGCTCTTGGTCGCGGCCTTGGCTTCGAGCGTCGCCAGCTTGGTGTTGCGATAGACCAGGACATAGTCGCAGGACAGCGCGCGGGCGCGCTTGCCCTTGCCCATGATCCGGCCGGGCGCGATCACCTCCCGCCGGGTGCGGCTGCCATCGACCACACCCCAGCCAGCCTCGCGCAGCGCAGGGTCGATCAATTCGGCTCGGGTCTCGGCTTCATTCATTGATCGGCTGATCCGGGTCTTCTTCGACGATGCGGCGGAAACTGGCGGCGATGTATTTCTCGTATTGCGGCTTGCAGTGCTCAGTCTGATCCTTTGTTTTCTTGCCGTTAAACCAGATTGATCGTTTGCCCGCGTTGGACCCATTCTTGTTCTGGTGAGCCTCGCGCACAAACTCTGCCGATGACATGATCCAGATCGTGTCCATACGCTCAGAGTAAAACACGAACCAGTAATTCCCGCGCAATTCGTGTGTCAGCGCTGCGAACAGGGCCGCGTCGCCAAATCCAACTGTGCGCGACCTTGCCTTTATCTGGACTTCCACAAAGCGACCATCAGGTCTTTTCACGACGGCATCAATGGCGTCATCGTCCACCAGCGGCAAGTAAACGTCCAGCCCTTCCTTCAGCATCAGCCCGACGATGTAATATTCGATCCGCTTTCCAAAAGCGGCTGAGTTGCGGAAGGGAATGCTCATTTGCCGCTGGCCTCCACTTCGCCCCAGCCGGGATCGCGCAGCGCGGGGGCGATCAGTTCGGCTCGGGTCTCAGCTTCGTTCAAAAGAGCAAGGCCTCCTGCCTACCTACGCGCTTGGCTGTGCCGTCTGGTATGATGCTATTGTTTCGGATGAAGCGGATTGCATCGTGGAATCTGGATGGATCGAAGCGAAGCTTATCGCGATGCCAGTTATCACGAGCAGCCAGAACGATGTCGTCATCCGTTACGGCCCGTTGATCTATGATCAGGTTGTTCCACGCCGCATATGTCGTAGCGATCAGCTCAGCGAAATCTCGGTCCATATCGACCAGCAACTCTATCGCTTTTTCGACCGCCGTGCCGGCGATGGCAGTTCTCGCGCCCTCGATCATCCGCGAATACGACGACAGCTTCTCGAAATCATGGCCACCGCCGCTCCGTTTGTTGAAGCGAAAATATTGCTGTGACCTCGCCCAATCCCATGTCGCATGGCGGTGCTTTGCATCGTCCGGTCCCGCCGCCTCACGCAAAGGCTGGCGACCAAGATCAATGCCGCCAATGGCCTCAACCATGTGCAGGATTTTTTCTGCCTTCACGGTGCCGAAGTTTCGAACGCGATTTCTTGCCACATGCCGTTCGTAAGCGAATGCAACGATTTTGGCGGCAAACTCCGGTGTCGCGAAGTTGTCATTTAGCGCAACAACCGCTGCTGCCTTTGATGTCAGCTCGCCGGAAAATGCGCGGTAAAGGAGGGATTGTTTGAGAGATTCAAGCTGCACCAGCTTGGATTGATAAATTCCTCGTGCTTCCTCCGAGATCGCAAAAAAGCCCTCGATCCTTGCCACGATAGCATCGCGCTCATGCGTGGGCGGTAAAGGAACGCGGATTTTTGCCAATGACTGGCCCGTCAGGTGCTGAATGCCGGCGCCCGAAAAATACCGTTTCAACGAACCATCGTTATTCTGCGCAAAAAGCATGTACATCAAAATCTTGGAAAGCCGCGGGTCGGAAAATCGGACGCGGTGAATAGCCTTTTGAAAATAGATCGGCTTGCTGCCTTCCCAGATTGCACATCGGCCCGGATAGCCGCCTTCGACTATCAAAAGATCACCTTGGATCGCGGTATATCGGTCTTGCTCCGTTTCCTCGAAGCGCATTTCTAACAGATCGCTTAGGTCAAACTCAAACCAGCGGACATTGAGATTGCGCAGATAGGGATAAGGTGTTCCCTTATTTTTGCTCTTGTCCAACATCTTGCCAAGCCGCGCATCGGCTACGTTACCCAAAGCCTTCCATTCCCAAGCAGCACCCGGACCCGAAAAGAGCTGACGAAGCTCCCCGCTGAACAACTCCCGCGCGTTGGCGAGGTTCTTTTCGGCGTTGGCGGTTGCGGTGGCGATGGCGGCGCAGGCCTCATCTAGCACCGCCACAATCCGCCGCTGTTCTTCAAGCGCTGGAATGCAGACGTGGAACGCCTTGGCCTCGGGAAAGTATATCGTTTGATGCACGGCACCGCTCGAAAAGCGTGCCAGGCTAGGCTTTTCAAAGATCAACAAATACTGGAGGAAGCGCGGGTCCAGCTTGTCCGAACATACCCAGTTCACGAAATCCTGACTGGTGGCCATTGAGCGACCCATGATCGTCACGTATCCGACAGATGCGGTTCTGGAGAGACAAACGGTGCCTTTGGGCAGCACGCGAGCCGATGAGTTTTCGATACCGGTTTCGTTGGTCGTTTCGATCGTTTCGTCAACGACGCTGCCGTGATTGGCCTTGGCATCACGAATGCTCAGCCAAGGTATATCTCCGCCCCAATATTCAGGATGTCGACGGCTGGGCGTATGCCCAGACTCCAGCCGTGCCACACTGGTAAGCGGCACCCAGCGCCAGCCGGATGGCGCTGCAGCGTTCGGCATCCCTACCGAAAGGGCAGATTCTCCTGCGATGTGGCGAACGGTAGCGCTGCGCCCTCCCGTCTTCGTCACAGCAGTTCTCGCACCCGCGCCAGAACCGACGCGCTCTCGGCATCCAGCGCGGCAATCTCGTCGAGTATCTCTTGCGGGCTGCGCAGCGCTTCAGCTTCGGGTGTATTGGGGTTGCTCACGGTCAGGTCGACAGTCGCAGGGTCAAGCGTATCGGCCGCCACGCTCCAAGAGTTCGGCCCTTCGGCAAAGCTCGCCTGCCTCTCGATGAAATCCGCCATGTCGGCATCGCTCAGCGGGTTGGTCTTGCCCATGTTCCGGCCGGGATCGAGCCGGTAATACCAGATGCTGCGGGTCGGCTCGCCACGCTCGAAGAACAGCACCACGGTCTTGACGCCCGCGCCCTGAAAGGTGCCGCCGGGCATGTCGAGCACGGTGTGCAGGTTGCAGCTTTCCAGCAACTCACGGCGCAGCGCCACGCTGGCGTTGTCGGTGTTGGACAGGAAAGTGTTCTTGATCACCACCGCCGCCGATCCGCCCGCGCGCAGCGACTTGATGAAGTGCTGGAGGAACAGATAGGCGGTCTCCCCGGTCTTGATTGGGAAGTTTTGCTGGATTTCCGGCCGCTCCTTGCCGCCGAAGGGCGGATTGGCCAGGATGACGTCGAAACGGTCCTTCTCCTGAATGTCCAGCACCTGCTCGGCCAGCGTGTTGGTGTGGACGATGTTGGGTGCCTCGATCCCGTGCAGGATCATGTTCATCGTGCCGATGACGTAGGCGAGCGACTTCTTTTCCTTGGCGAAGAAGGTGCGCTTTTGGAGCCGTTCGAGGTCGCCGGCCGTTTTCGCCGACGGCCGGAGATAGTCATAGGCTTCGCACAGGAAGCCGCAGGAACCGGCCGCGCCGTCATATACGGTATCGTTCAGCGTCGGCTTCACCACCTTGATCATCGCGCGGATCAGCGGGCGCGGGGTGTAGTATTCCCCGCCGTTGCGCCCGGCATTGCCCATGTTCTTGATCTTGGCTTCGTACAGCTCCGAAAGCTCATGTTTCTGAATCTGGCTGCCGAAGGACAGTTCGTCGATCGCGTCGATCGCGTCGCGCAGCGAGTAGCCGGACTGGAACTTGTTGCGGATTTCGCCAAAAATCTCGCCGATCTTGTACTCGATGGTATCGGCGCTGGCCGCGCGCGCCTTGAACCCCTCCAGATAGGGGAACAGCTCGCGGTTCACATAGGCGATCAGGTCCGGCCCGGTCTTGGCGCGGTTGTGATCGAGCTTGCCGGCGGCATCCTTCGGCGCGGCCCACAGGCCCCAGCGATGCGCGGCGTCTATGATCGGCGTGTACGTCTGTCCGCGCAGTTCGGCATCGGTGGCGCGGCTGGTCTCCAGATCGTCTAGGTATTTCAGGAACAGCAGCCAACTGGTCTGTTCGGTGTAGTCCAACTCAGAAGCGCAACCGGCTTCCTTGCGCAGAATATCGTCGAGGTTTTTGAAGGTCTGTTCGAACATGGAGCGAGAGGTAGCAGCGGTTTGGGGATGGCGACAAGCGCGGATCATGCGGCCTTGCGCCTGATCTTGGCCAGCAGTTCCAGAATGTCGGGATCATCCAATATGTCGCGGCTGGTCGCCGCTCGGCTGGTGCGGATCAATTCGGCCTGCCGGTGCAGCGGGACAGTGCCATAACTGGTGAACGTCGTCAGCACGTCACTATGGCCAAGGTTCTGGCTCCAGGCCTTCATTTCTTCGGGCGTGAGGTCGAGCGTCATGGCGTGGCGCACCAGCATGTCGCGGAAACTATGGGGGTTGTAGTAAGGCAGGCCCGCTCCTTCGAAGGCCCGCCGAAACAGATCGCGGATCGGGCCACTGGATGCCCAGCCGTGACGGGCCAGACCTTGCGGCTGGAACCCGCCGGCTTCGTCCAGGCCCATGGCCGTCGCCGGGAACAGCGGATGATCCGGCCCCCACAAGTGCTGTTCGCGCAGCTCGCCGATCCAGTCCGATACGATGTCGAGCGCGCCGTCGCAGACCGGCATGAACACGGTGCGGAACGATTTGGCGAACTTGGTCGCTACGGTGCGGGCGTCCTGTTCGACAAAGCCGCCATCGAAATTGACGTGGCCCAGCCGGAACGTCGCCAGCGCCATCACCCGCGCGCCCGTGATCGCGGCGAAGGCCACCAGCGCCCGGTCGCGCCGTTCCAGCACCGTGGCGACGGGCATGGTGGCCAGGACGTGGCGGACCTGATCTAGCGTCGGCACGGCCTTCTCGCGCCGGGCACGGGCGATGGAGGCGTCCTTTTCACTCAGGTTGAAATAGTCGGCATCGGCATAGTCCAGGTGCGACCGGAAGCCCGGCTCCCGCGCGAGCCATTCGAAGAAGGCCTTGAGATCGCGCAGGGTGGATTGCACCGTCGCCTTGCTCAGCTTCTCGCGAGAACGGGCGTTGATGCTGTCGCCCAGCCGGCGTTTGAAGGCCACGGCCTGTTCGCGATGAAACCGCTTGAAGTCCTTATGCCCGGTGCTGGCTTCGAAGCGGGCGAGCGAAGCGGCGACGCGATCCACGGTTGAGGTATCGAGTCCTTTCGCTTCTGCGAGGAAGCGGAAATAATCACGCTTCACCCGCTCGTTCGACGCATTGTGTTTTATCATGGTCTAGCTCCGCCTTTCAGAGTCACAATCAAGGGAAGGATTGGCCTGCCCGCTTAGGCTTGCCCGGCCTTCCACAAACTGGACGGCGCAACCGGGCATCACCTTGGCAATATCGGCCTCTCGAACCCGCCGGTGCATGATCGCTTCGCAGCTCTCGCACAGGGCACGCAGATTGCCGCTGCCAGGCCTCATGGTGACGAATTCCACCATGCCCAGCGCGGGGCGACGAGGGCAGCGACAGCGAAAGCAATACAGGTTGCCGGGCGGGCATGGGCGCTTCCGGCTGGAGTTGCGGCGAGCGAGAAAGTCGCGAACGGTCGCCCCTTGAAACAGGATCGGCCGGGTGTTGTCGATCGGCTTGAGGCCGTCCCGCTGCCAGTTGCGCACCGTGTTCTTGTGCACATCGCAGCAGCGGGCGAGTTCATCGACGCTGTAGCTAAAATACTGCTTCACTCGATTGGGATTGGCCCGGCGTGCGGGCATGGCGATCAGGCCTGCCCGTCGATCAGAGCGCGGATGGACGCCGTCTTGACCAGCGTGCGGCGGCCCAATTTTACCGTCTCCAGACGGCCTTCCTTGATCAGCGCATAGATAGATGTGCGACCCAGGCTCAATGCCTTGGCTGCGCCGTTAATGGATGTGGCGATCGGTTCCATGTCGCGCTCCGTGGTGTTCGCTAGAATGTTGGCGAATACCAAGTGCCTGTCTGAAACGGTTGGCGCGGCCGGAAACGACTGAATTGGTCTAAAAGTCGAAAAGACCTTTTAGTCTAAACTGCGAACGATCTTCTGCGCCCTCGTTCTGATTTGGCTTGTTGCCGGGCTGTCTCCAGCCTGATCCAGAAACCATTGCGTCAACAATTCTTCAATGCGCGCCTGTGCACCGTGTCCTGTAGGCAGACCATCAGGCTTGTTCGCGAGTGCGACTATATGCGCCAGCGCCGCGTCCCAATCCCACTTTCTTGGGCGACCGAGCGATCCGCCCTGATCCCCACGGGCAACCAGCAATGGCAGTTGCGGCATGATCCGTTCGGTGGGCAGTAGCATTTCGACCGCATTTAGCTCGAAGCACATTCCCGACAGCGAAACTTCGAAATCTGGTTCGTCAAATATCGCAGACGATAAATGGTCCTCTGCGTCCCAAAACAGGTGGTCTTCACGCTCACGACGAGATGGAATCATGTCTGTCCGGAGAGTTCCAATCTCCCAATCGATTTCAGTCGCCCAAACGAAAAATCCGGCACCCACTTGATGAGGATCGCTGGATTCGTCCCAGACGATAGGATCATCATCAACGAAATCCATTCCGCTTTTGCCGATCAGCTTCGAGGCCGTTTCAGGCTCAAATTGATCGCGGATCATGGTGTCTAAAGCTGGACTAGGCTCGAAAATGGTCGAGCCGCCCTCTTGACGAAGGGAAGTGCGCATCTCATCGGGAAGTCGTTGCAACAGTTCGAAGGCACGTCCCTTCACAGTGATACTGCCACCAGTGAAATACGCCCGAAAATCACCCTCATATAGCAGCCATATTAGCATCCGTTTCACCCATGCCCTCGGAGCGGCAGTGGACAAGAAGGCGATTGTTTCAGCGGATGAGATGAGTTTCACCCAGCCGATTTAGCACTGCCGGGAAATTCGACAACCTCACCTCCGGCCCGAAGCATATCGAGATGATCGCTCCACCATTGCGACATTTCGACGCGCTCTTTCCAATGTGCGCCCCGGTGATACGCCGCACGCACCTTGTCGGCTTCTCCGTGTGCCAATGCGCGTTCGATGGCGTCCGGATGCCACTTGCCGCTTTCGTTAAGGAGCGTCGAAGCCATAGCGCGGAAGCCGTGCCCGGTCATTTCATCCTTGGAGTAGCCCATCCGCCGCAGCCCGGCATTGACGGTATTCTCGCTCATTGGCCGCGTTCGCGAACGGATAGACGGAAAGACATAGCCGGCAGATCCCGTTACGGCCTGCACCTCTTGCAGCAGTTCCAACACCTGACGAGATAGCGGGACATGGTGCGGCTTCCGCATCTTAGCCTTTTCCGGCGGAATAACCCACAAGGCTCCCTCTAGGTCGATTTCCTCCCATCGCGCTTGCCGCAGTTCGCCCGGCCTCACAAAGACGTGTGGCGCAAGTTGCAGCGCCAGCTTCGTCATGCCCTGCCCCTCATAGCCGTCTATGGCCCGCAGCAACTCACCGACGCGCACGGGCGCGAGAATGGCGGCATGATGTCGGACCTTTGGTGTTGTCAGTGCGCCGCGAAGATCGCGAGTCGGATCGCTCGACACCCGCGCCGTCGCGACGCCATAGCGAAAGACATTGCTCGCAAATTGGAGCGATCGCCGGGCAGTCTCCAATTTCCCGCGCCGTTCGATTTTCCGCAGGCAGCCCAGCACGTCAGCGGGGAGTATGTCCACGATAGGCAGCGCACTGATATCCGTAAGCTGCGACAACAGGAACTCGCTTTTCTCCGCAGTGGCTTCCGCCCAGCCTTCCCGCTTTCGCTTCTCGCAATACTCCCGAGCTATCACGGAGAAAGTTGCGGCGGCTCCTTCTGTCGCCCGCCGCTTGTCTAATTGCTTCTCACGCGCTGGATCGCTGCCAGCAGCGATTAGCTCGCGTGCCTTGTCCCGCTCCTTCCTCGCCATAGCGAGACTGACGGCAGGCCAGCCGCCCAGAGACAGCTTCCGCTCCTTGCCACTACTCCGAAACTTGACGCGCCAAAGCTTTCCGCCCGCCGGTGTGACCAGAAGGTACAGCCCGCCACTGTCCGCAAGCTTGAACTCTCGCTCCCCGGGTTTCGCATTTCGGATTTTCGTATCTGTCAGCGCCATGTGGGGGCCTTTCCAAACCGCTGGATTGAAAAAGGCCCCAATAAGGCCCCCAATCCCGACTGACTGCGAGCGTACATGCGCGAACGCATACGGTCACAACCACCATTATAATGGCAGATTTCTGGGAATCTTGGAAGCTTTGGTGAACGCTGGCGAACGGTGAAATGGTGCCCGGGGACGGAGTCGAACCGCCGACACTGCGATTTTCAGTCGCATGCTCTACCAACTGAGCTACCCGGGCACGGGACTTCTGCCGCGGAGGAACCGGGCGAAGGCGTGCGCTATAAGCATGCGGGCGGCCCCCTGTCCACCCCAATGATGCTTAATCTTCGTTCCCGTGTGTCGGAGCCCTCTCCTGCCTGGCCGCGCCGTGCCCGCGGGCGAAATCCGCTTGCCCCGCCGCGCAGCCATGGCATGCTGCTTCCCTACCGAAAACAGACGCTTGGCGGAGGAATGCCATGGCCTTGTTTGGGACGAGCGATCGCGTGGACCTGATGCCGGCGGAAGAGGCCGAGCCGCGCACGCCGCTGCCGGTGCGGATGGTCGCCAGCGAGGAATATCTGCCGATCCCGCAGACTGCGGGCCAGCGCGAGACCGAGGCGCGGCTCTATGCGCTGGCGGACGCCATCGCGCCGAAGCTCGGCCTCACCCGCCGCCGCTTCTTCCAGACCTCCGCCGGCATGGCCGCCGCCTTCGCCGCGCTCAATGGCACCTTCGGCGATCTTTTCGCGGTCGACGCGGCCGAGGCGCAGACGCCCGAGGCGGCGAACGAGCGGGCGAAGGCGCTCTCCGGCCAGTTCATCATGGACATGCACACGCATTTCCTGCGCGACGACACAAAGCTGGTCGGCTTCGTGAAGATGCGCGAGGGCGTTGCGGCGCAGGGCTGGAACCCGCAGTTGAGCGCGGCCGGCCCGCAGACGCTCGAGAGCCTCAAGTTCGGCAATTACTTCAAGGAAGTGTTCCTCGACAGCGACACCAAGATCGCGCTCATCTCGTCAGCGCCGTCGGACATTCCGGACGACTGGTTCCTCACCAACGAGCAGATGGCCAGGGCGCGCGAGACGGTGAACGCCAAGGCCCGCACCAAGCGGATGATGACGCACGCGATCATCACGCCCGGCGCGCCCGGCTGGCTCGACCATCTCGATGCGTCGCTGGCGCTGAAGCCGGACAGCCTCAAGGGCTATACGGTCGGCGACAACACCCACAAGGAGCTGGCCCGCTATCCGTGGCGGATGGATAGCGAGGAGACCTACAAGGGCTATGAGAAGGCCGTGAAGGCGGGCATCCGGAACATCTGCGTGCACAAGGGACTGTGGGGCCGGGCGCTGGACACGCGCTTCCCCCAACTCGCGCCGCATGCCCAGGTGGCCGACGTCGCCAAGGCGGCGAAGGACTGGCCGCAGCTCAATTTCATCATCTATCACGCCGCCTATCGCCTCGACGATCCGGACTGGGCGCTGGCGCAGTTCCACAAGACCGGCCGGGTCGACTGGGTCACCGACCTTGCCGAGATCCCGGCGAAGCACGGCGTCACCAATGTCTATGCCGATCTGGGGCAGATCTTCGCGCAGACTTTGGTCGCACAGCCCACGCTTTGCGCCGCGATGATGGGCCAGTTGGTCAAGGGCCTCGGGGCCGATCATGTCTGCTGGGGCACGGACGCGGTGTGGACGGGGTCGCCGCAATGGCAGATCGAGGGCCTGCGCCGCCTCGAAATCCCGCAGGACATGCAGAAGAAGCACGGCTTCACCCCGCTCGGCCCCGCCGATGGACCGGTCAAGAACGGCATTTTCGGCGGCAACAATGCCCGGCTCTACGGCATCAGCCAGGCGGAAGCCGACGCGGTGACGACCGATCGCTTCGCTGCGCTGCGCGGCGACTATCTGGCGGCCGGTGCGCATCCCTCCAACCGCCGCTATGGCTATGTGCGGCGCGGCTAGCTAATCCTTCCTCGACCAAGCGTCATCCCAAGGGTGGCGAGGGAGAGGGGGACAAGACCATGAAAATCATCATCACGGCGGCCGCGATGGTCGCCGCCGCGACACCGATCGCCGCCCAACCGCCCGTCGCGCCCAGGCTCGACTTCGTGCTTGAAGAGACCGTGTCGCTCGGCGAGCGCGTCGTTGCCGGAAAGACGCCGCTTGGCGAGCGCTTCATCATCCCGATCACCGGCGGCACGTTCGAGGGGCCGGGCCTCAAGGGCATGGTCATGCCCGGCGGATGGGACTGGCAATTGCTGCGGGCTGATGGCTGTCTGCAGGTGAAGGCCGACTATTTCCTCAAGACCGACGACGGCGCGATCATCAATGTCGTCAACACCGGTCTCATCTGCCCCGGCGCCGACGGAAAGCCCGCCCCGGTGCGCACGCATCCCGTGCTCGAAGCGCCCGTCGGCAAATATGAGTGGATGGGCCGCACGCCATTCGTCGGCACGCTGGAGCCGCTTTTCGAGGGCGGCAAGGTGAACGCCGTGCGGATCCGCTTCTACAAAGCGTCCTGATCGCGCGTCTTGAGTTCCTGCGAAAAGCGGGAACCCAGGGCGCGACTGTCCCTGGGCTCCCGCTCTCGCAGGAACCGCAGGATCACTTGTTCCGGGCCAGCACCTCGTCGCAATTGTTGCTCGTGCCGGTGCCCTTGCCCAGGAGATTGCCCGCCAGCGCGCCCGCGCCGGCCGCAAGCGCCGTCTGGCCGAAATTGCCGCCGGCAATAAGGCCGATGCCTGCGCCACCGGCAGCGCCGATAATGGTGCCCTTCTTGGCGCCCTTCTTTTTCTGGGTGAGACAATAGCGCACGGCCTCCTGCTCGCCTTCGGGCGCGCGCTCCACACGTGCAGTATCTTTGGGTCCCAGCGTCGTCTCCGCAACCACGGGCGTTGCCGCCAGACTTGCGCCCACCAGTCCGATCAGAATTCCAGCGGCTTTCATGAGTCCGCTCCTTTTCGCATCGTTGCACGGACCGGGACAATGCACCGGCCTGCCATATCGCGACTACGCCCCAAGGCGCGGGAGGTTCCGAAACCGCGACGAACCGAGCCCAATAGCGGGTCAGCCCTCCTCGCGATTCGTCGAGTCCTGCTCGTCCGACGCAACCGGCACGCGATAGCGCTCGTCGACCCAGTTGATGAGGTCACGGTCACGGCAGCCACGCGAGCAGAAGGGGCGAAATTCCTGCACGCTCGGCTTGCGGCAGGTGGGGCAGCGCATCTCAATGGGCATGATGGCCTCCAATGGCGAGCGTGTCGTCGCCGACGACCTCCACGACGCCGCCGCGCCGCCGCTCGAGCAGCTTGATCCAGTCGGGATGGGCCTTGATGTCGCGTGCCACGGCGGGTGCGACGGTCAGCGTCAGCGCGCCCGCGCCGCCGCTGGCGCCATGTCGCTCGGCCATACGCAGCGCCGCCAGCGCGGCAGTCCGCACCGGATCGGCGCGCAGCAGCTCGATCAGCGAGGGCCGCTCGCGCTTGCGGATGATCTGCACGAAGCCGAAGCCGTTGACCGCCGTGCGCTCAAAGGGCTGCGCGAGATATTTGTCGATCTGCGCCGCTGCGACCAGCCGCTCGTCCTTGTTGTTCATCGTCGGCAGGTCGATGCCGATCGAGCCAGTGATGCCGAGACGGCGGATCGCCTGCGCGGCGAGCTTGGCGCCCTTCGGGCCAAGCTGGGCGGGCGGCAGGCTGCCGTCCACGTCGATCAGCGTCATCGCCGGCGTCGGGAAGATGCGCAGCGCCGCGTCCTCCGCGCCCACTTCCCCGCTCATGGCTTCGGCAAGCGCCTCGCTCCAGCCCGCGGCCTCCAGCCGGTCCTCCTCATGCGCCGGGCACGGCACGACCGGCACGCCGCTCGCCACCAGCCGCTGGTAAAGGCTCGGCCCCGGCCCGGCCTGCACGCCGGATTGGGCGATGCGGCCCTTGGCCAGCTTCTCGCGCTCCTCGTCCAGCCCCGGCTCGCTGATCGCCTCGCGCAAAATCTCCACGCGCACGGTCGCGCCTTCCGCAACGCGCGGCGGAATGGGCTCGATCAGCACCATCTCGCCGCCGTCGAGGCGGACCAGGCCGCGCTTGCGCTGGATGATGGTGCTAACCAGCCGCCCGCCCAGGATCGCCCCGGCCCGCGCGCGCTTGTCGTCACGCTCGATCTGCGCCTCGATGATGCGGCCACGCTCCACCAGCGCGGCGCGCGCCTCGCCAATGCCTTCTTCGTAAAGCCACTCAGCCACGACCGTTCTCCGTTATGCCTGCGCTCGCCAGCAGCGCCCGCGTCTCGAACAGCGGCAGGCCGATCACGCCGCTATGGCTGCCCGCCAGATGGCGCACCCAGGCCTCGGCGCGACCCTGGATCGCATAGCCGCCGGCCTTGCCCAGCCCTTCGCCGCAGGCGACATAGGCATCGATCTCTTCCTCGCTCAGCCGCTTGAAGGCAACCACCGTGTCGGCGAGCCGAGTGCGCGCCGTGCCCGCCGCGTCGATCACGCAGATGGCGGACAGCGCATGATGGCGGCGACCGGAAAGCCGGCGCAGCAGCCCGCGCTGGATATCCTCGGTCTCGGCGGGCGGCAGGATCATGCGGCCACAGGCGATCGTCGTGTCGCCGGCGATCACCACCTCGCCCTCGCCGCGATCGACGGCGCGCGCCTTCTCCTCCGCCAGACGCAGGGCATAGACGCGGGGGAGTTCGCCTTTCTTCGGGTTTTCATCGATGTGCGGGCCGACGACGCGATCGGGCACAAGGCCGATGCGCGCCAGCAGGTCGCGCCGGCGCGGCGACGTGGATGCCAGGACAAGCTTGAAAGTCATGAGCGGCCCCTATCAGGCCACACGCGCAATGAAAATGTCAGCGCGGCTCAGCCCTGCGGGCCGGGGCCACCGCGACCAGGCATGTAGCGATAGGTGATGCGACCCTTGGTGAGGTCATAGGGCGTCAGTTCGACGAGCACTTCGTCGCCGACCAGCACGCGGATGCGGTTCTTGCGCATCTTGCCTGCGGTATGCCCGAGAATTTCATGATCATTTTCGAGACGGACGCGGAACATTGCATTCGGCAGCAGTTCCACCACTTGCCCGCGCATTTCGAGGAGTTCTTCTTTGGCCATATTCTTCCAATTGATCGCGAATGGCGCCCCATAGCGGCAAAAGTCGCAATTGAAAAGCGATTGGGCGTTGACCGAGTCAACTGGCCAGGGTTTCGATCGCGTTTCCGATAGCCGCGAAGGCGTGCGCGATCTCCGCGCGCGTCGTGCAATAGGGCGGCATGAGGTAAATGGTGTTGCCGAGCGGCCGAAGCAAGAGGCCCTCACTGAGCGCATAAGCGCGCAAGGCGGGCGCGACATCGGAGAGATAGCCGCCATCGCCGACCACCATGTCGATCGCGCCGATGCCGCCGATCCGGCGTGCATTGTGCAGGCGCGGATGCGCCGCGAGCGCGCCCAGTTCCGCATCCATCGCCTCGCCCAGCCCCGCGACCCGGCCGAGCACGTCCTCTTCGCGCCAGATGGCGAGATTGGCGTTGGCCGCCGCGCAGCAGATCGGATTCGCGGTGAAGCTCGAGGAATGGAAGAACATCCGCGCGCGATCCGTGCTGCGGTGGCTCTCGAAAATTGCTGCGCTCGCCAGCGTCGCCGCCAGCGGCACCGCGCCGCCGGTCAGCCCTTTGGCGAGGCACATCAGGTCCGGCACCACGCCGGCCTGCTCGCAGGCGAACAGCGTGCCCGTCCGCCCCCAGCCGGTCATCACCTCGTCCGCGATGAACAGCACGTCATGCTGCGCACAAATCTCCACCATCGCGCGCAGCACTGCCGGCGGATAAAAAAGCATACCGCCCGCGCCGAGCACCAGCGGCTCGGCGATGAAGGCGGCGGGCTTGTCCGGCGCGCGGCACAGCGCCTCCAGCGCGTCGAGGCTGGCCTGCTCCGTGCCCGCCGCCGGGAAAGGCACCGTCGCGACATCGAACAGCAGCGGCTCGTAGGCGCGGTTGAACACGCCGCGCGCGCCGACCGACATCGCCCCGATCGTGTCGCCATGATAGCTGTGCTCCAGCACCAGGATGCGATGCCGGGCCTCGCCGCGATTGTGCCAGTGCCCCAGCGCCATCTTGAGCGCCACCTCGACCGCGGTCGAGCCGCTGTCCGACAGGAAGACATGATCCAGCCCCGGCGTCAGCGCGACCAGCGAACGGGCCAGCGCCTCGGCCTGCGGGTGGGTGTAGCCGGCAAAGATGAGCTGATCGAGCTGCCCGGCCTGCGCCGCGATGGCGGCGGCAATGCGCGGCTCGCAATGGCCGTGGGTGATGACCCACCAGCTCGAGACGCCGTCCAGCAGCCGCCGTCCGTCCACACACTCCAGCCAGGCGCCGGCGGCCGAGACGATCTCCGGGATCGGCTCGCCCAGCCCGTGCTGGGTGAAGGGATGCCAGATCGGCGAACTCATGGCCGCATGTGCATCGCGGCTCGGATGCCGTCGAGGTCGATATGCTCGGCGATCGCCGCCGCCAGCGTCCGCGCATCGAGCACGGGCAGCAACGGAAGCCGCCCGAAGCTGTGCACTTGCCCCAGCGCGGGGACGATCGCCTCGTTGTCGGGATGCGGATCGCCCACGAACAGCACGCCCGCGATCAGCATGCTGCGCGCCCGCATCGCCTCGATACTGAGCAGGCTGTGGTTGATCGTGCCCAGCCCGGTCCGCGCCACCAGCAGCACCGGATGGTTCCAGTGCGCGAACTGATCGATCATCAGCCAGGGCGGATCGCGCTTGATGGGCACCATGAGGCCGCCCGCCCCCTCGACCACCAGCGGCCGCTCCTCGGGCCATTCGAGCCGGTCGCGCAGCAGCTCCAGCCCTTCGGTTTCGGCCGCCAGATGCGGAGAGGCTGCGAGGGTCAACCGGTAGACCTCGGGCAGCACGCGGCCGGGCGCCACGCCCAGCGCGACAGCGCGCTCACTGTCCGTCCCGTCGTCGAACCCGGCCTGAATCGGCTTCCAGTAAGCCGCGCCCAGCGCCGCCGCGAGACCCGCCGCAACCACGGTCTTGCCGATGCCGGTGTCCGTTCCCGTCACGATGAGCGTGCCGCTCATGCCGCCTCCTCCGCCAATGCCGTGCGCAGCGCAGCGCCGAGGCTCTCGATGATCGCCTCGTCGACATTCAGCGTCAGCGATATCCGCAGCCGCGCCGTGCCCCGCGGCACCGTCGGCGGCCGGATGCCGCGCACGTCGAAGCCCGCCGCCTGCAGCGCCGCCGCCACCCGCATCGTCCGCGCGTCGTCGCCAAGGATCACCGGCAGGATCTGGCTGGTCGGCGCCGGCAGGCCCAGCGGGGCGCACAGATACTGCGCCACATGATCCATGAGCGCCGCGAGGCGCGCGCGCCGGTCGTCCGCCGCCAGCATCAGCTCCAGCGCTGTCTCGACGCCTACCGCCATCAGCGGCGAGGGCGCCGTCGAGAAGACGAAGCTGCGCCCACGATTGACCAACAGGTCGACGATCGGCCGCGCCGCCGTCACCAGCGCGCCCTCGACGCCGAGGCCCTTGCCGCATGTGTGCAGCGCGATGACATGCGCCGCCCCCTCCAGCGACGCGCCAAGGCCGCGCCCACCGGCCCCGTGCACCGCCGTCGCATGCGCCTCGTCGAGCAGCAGCATCGCGTCATGCCGCAGTGCCACCCCGTTCAGCGCGGCGATCGGCGCCATGTCGCCGTCCATCGAATAGAGCGTCTCCGCGACGATCCACGGCCGCCCGGTCCCGCCCGCCGTGCGCCAGGCGACGATCGCGTCGTCGAACGCCTGCGCGTCATTGTGCGCCGCCAGCACGGACTTGGCGCGGCTCAGCTTCATCCCGTCATGCGCGCTCGCATGGATGAGCGCATCGGCGATGATCAGGTCCTCCGGCCCCGGCAGCCCAGCCAGCAGCGCCATGTTGGCGACGAAGCCGTTGCCAAGATACAGCGCCGCCTCGCTGCCGAAGATCGCCGCCGCCCGCGCCTCCAGCGCCTCATGCTCGGGCGCGTTGCCGCGCAGCAGCCGCGATCCGCCCGATCCCGCCGGTACACCCCGCGCCACCGCCTGCGTAATCGCCGCGCCGATCGCCGGATCGCCCGCCAGTCCCAGATAGTCGTTGGAAGCGAAGTCATGCCCCGCGCGCGGGATCAGCACCCGACGCCGCGCACGCCGGTCCAGCATGTCGAGTTGCGCGCGGAACGGGTCGAGCGTGGCGGCCATGCCCGGCCTATAGCCGCCCCCGCCCGCGCTGGCTACGCGCGGTCAGGCGGGATTGTGCTTGGCGAGAAACGCCTCCAGCTTGTCCAGCCAGTCTTTCTCGTTCTCCGGTTTCGCGAAGCTGTGGCCTTCCCCGGGATAGCTGTAGAACTCGTAGGCCTTCCCGGCCTTCTTCAGCGCGTCGACCAGGGCCGTGCTCTGCTTGTAGGGCACGGTGGCGTCGTCCTCGCCATGGACGATCAGCACCGGCACCTGCAGCCGCGCGGCCTGCTGCACCGGCGAAACCGAAGCCATGTCGAACGTTTCTGCCCCGCGCACCTTCTCGCGCCAGTCCTTCTGGTATTTCTTGGCGATGAAGAAATCGAGCTGGTAGGCGAGCTGCTTCTTCAGGTCCGCGACGCCGGCCATGCTCGCCGCGCAGCGATAGCGCTCGGGATTGCGGATCGCACCCCAGAGCGCCGCGTAGCCGCCATAGGACGCGCCGACCAGGCACACCCGCTTGGGATCGATGATCGCCTCCTTGGCGAGCCAGTCCACGCCGTCATCCAGGTCGTCCTGCATCGCGCGGCCCCACTGGCCATAGCCCTTGTCGGAAAAGTCCCGGCCATAGCCGGTGGATCCCCGATAATTGGGCTGCAGCACCGCGTAGCCGCGGTTGACGAGGAACTGCACCTCATTGTTGAAGCTCAGCTCGTCGCGCACGCCAAAGGGTCCACCATGGGGCATGACGATCAGCGGCAGGTTCTTGGCGGGCCGTCCTCTCGGCAGCGTCAGATAGGCCGGGATCTCCAGCCCGTCGCGCGCCTTGTAGCTGACATAGCGGGTTCGCGCGAGATCGGCCGGCTTGAGTTGCTCGTGCGGCACGAAATAGCGCGTCATCTTCCCCGCCGAGGGCTGGAACAGATAGTAGCGGCCGGGGTCGTTGCTGTCCCCGCTCCACACCATGATGAGGTTCTTGCTCTTGCTCCAGGAGGTCATCCAGTTCTGGCGCCCCTTGAGGCCGCCATCGATCAGTCCCTGCAGGTCGGCGAAGGTCTCGTCGAAATAGTGCACGCGCTCACGATCGTCGGTGTAGCTGGCGTAGAGCAGCTTCTGGCCCCCGTCGGTCGTCTCGAAATCGTCGATGTCGTTGGTGGGATGCTCGAACACCTTCTCGCCCAGCTCGCGCGTGGCGAGGTTGAATTTGTGCAGCGCGTAGCGGCCGGTCTCCTCGTTGGAGAGCACATAGCCCTCGTCGGTATCTCGATAGATGCGGATCATGTCGAAGACGGCGTCCTCGTCATCGATCTTGGGCTTGGCGATCATCCGGAAATTCTCGCTCTCGCTGCGACGATAGACGACGCGATACTTGCCGCTGCTCCAGCCGATGCCCATGCGCACCACGCCGGCATCGTCCGCATACCATTCGTAGATGTCGGTGCGCTGGCCGGAGACTTCCTTGCCCTCGCCCGTCGCCAGGTCGAAGCGGAAGACCGAGGGATAGTCGTAGATCGACTTCTGGATGGAGAGCAGGATCCAGTCCCCGCTCGGATCGACATAGAGGACGTCGTCGCCTTCCAGTCCCTGCGACTTGCGCCCGATATATTGGGTCGCGCCGGTCACGACATCGTAGGAAATGAGCTGCGTGCCATAGGCCTCGTCGCCGAACCACTGAACGCTCTGCCCCAGGCTGATGAGCACCCGGTTGTTGCCGGCCCAGCGATAGGAGACGAGTTCGCGCTTCTTTGGCAGACCCAGCACCTTCGGTGCCGTCTTGCCGGTCAGGTCGATCACCGCCACCCGCGCTTCGCCCCCCACATCCTGTCGCAGCAGCAGATGGAGGCCGTCGGGCGCGATCTTGAACCCCTGCATTGTCGGCAGTTCGGCGAAAGCGGCGCTCGGGATCTTGGGCGGGATCGCGCCCGCCGTCGCAGCTTGCGCCGCCACTGCGAGGGTCGTGACGACCGGTGCCGCCGCCATGCGCACGGTCGACGACGGCGCGATTGCCGGCGTCGCGACGGGCTCCGCGCCTGCCGCCGGCACAGCCTCAACCGGAGCAACCGCGCCCGCGCTGGCCGTCGCTGGAGCCGTCGCCACCGGAACCGGCGGGGCGGCAGTCGTGGCCGGTTGCGCGGACGAGCCCGCCTCCAGCACAAGAAGCCCCAGCAGGCCGGTTCGCACCAGCCCGCGCGCCATCATATTGAAATGCATCCCCCATTCCCCCTTTTGTGCCTTCTTGCCTCAAGCCGGGGGTATCTGAAAAGGGCCCAACGAGATGCTAATTGCCTCTGCGGGAAACAGCTGCTGTTGCGCCGCGCGATAGACTGCGGAGATGCGCGGGGACGGCGGACAGCTCAGACGTGGCGCAGGGAGACCGGGGCGCCGCGCGCCCATGCAAAAGCCCGCCCGAACTCTCGTCCAGGCGGGCTCCTTCCCACAACTGGGTAAGCGGTCAGGCGAAGCTGACGGTCGCCTTGCGACGGCGCATGGCCGAACCGACGAGCGCGAAGCCGCCGATCATCATTGCCCAGGTCGCCGGCTCCGGCACCGGGTCGACATCGCGCGGACGCGGCGTCAGCTCGAGGCCAACAGCGTCAACCAGCGGACCGACATAGTCAGCGCTCGTCGTGCCGAGCGTGAAGTAGAACGTGCCCGAGCCCGTGAAGACGTAGTCAAAATTATAAATATTGAACAGATCGGTCGAAGCGATCGGCAGGGTGCCGGTGATGTTGCCGTCGCTCGTCGAGTGGAAGCCGTAAGTCAGCGTGTCCAACCCGTTCAGCGTGCGCTGACTTCCGCCGAGCAGGACCGAGAGGCGGATAAAATCACCCGCATTGTGGGCGAAGCTGGCTGACTCCAGCTCACCCGGCCCGTTCGTGCCGTCGAGGTCGACGCACGAGCCGGTGCAGGTGATGTCGTAATCGCCCGACGCGACGAGGTCGACCTGACCATTCACCGTGAAGTTGGCGAAGCCGGTGTAGTTGAGCGCGGTGACACCACCGTTCTCGGTATCAAACGTATCTAACAGAATCACGGCGGCCTGTGTAGGTGCCGTGAAAGCGGTCAGGGCCGCCAGTGCAATTGCAAGCTTACGCATTGAAATCTCCCACCTTCTCAGAATCCGGCAACCCACAGCCGAATCCGATTAACCATTTCTTAGCGGATTTGGGAGTTTCCTGCCAACCGAATTCGCAAAAGCCCCGAGTCCCGATACGGGAAAGCCCGCCCGGACATGCCGGACGGGCTCCTACCATTTTTCCCTATCGGGTCTTTCGTCAGGAGAAGCTGACGGTCGCCTTGCGGCGGCGCATGGCGGCACCAGCAAGCGCGAACCCACCGATCATCATCGCCCAGGTCGCCGGCTCCGGCACGCCCGGCGTAACATCCAGCTGCACATTGTCGATGATCGGGCCGACATTGTCGGCGCCACCCGTCACCAGGTCGAAATGAACGTTGCCGGCCTGAGTCGCCGTGAAATAGATGCCCCAGTTATTGTAGGGATAGTTGCTGGGGATCGGGTTCAGATAAAGGAACTCAAGCCCGCCCACGCCGGGCGCGAACGGGGTCGCGACGCCATTGAGGATGTAGCCGAGGTCGTTCAGCTGCATGTTGAAGCCCCAGAGGAGCCGCATCTGGAAATCGTCGTTCCCACCGCGCTGGTTGCCGGAAATGTCCACCGTCAGCGTCACGATGTCGCCCGCCGCGAACGCATAGTTGCCGCTGGTCAGCACGCCCGGATCACCGGTGCTGCCGTCGAGATCGACGCAGCCGCCCGCGCCGCCGGCGCAGTCGAGGCCCCAGCCGTCGCCGGTGTGGACGAGGTCGACGGTGCCGTCGCTGACCGTCAGGCCCGTTAGGTTGGTCGCGTTGAGCGCGGTGACGCCGCCATTGTCGGTGTCGAAATTGTTCGAATAGACCGTCGCGGCCTGCGCAGAACCGGCAAAGGCGAGCGCGGTCGCGGCCAGAAGCAGATATTTGGACATGATTGTCTCCCCCAAACGAGGGACGCCCACCGCGCCCCTTGGGGCGGCGCTAGCCGATCACGCCGGAGATAAACACTTCGTTTACCACGATTATCAGTCCCATAATGGGAAGAGCCCGCCCGGATCTGCATCCGGACGGGCTCCCTCCTCTCCCGTTGACCGGGATATGCGCCGGGATCTGTTTACATCGCCCCGTGCGCCAGCGCCGCGAGCAGAAGCAGCGCGACGATGTTGGTGATCTTGATCATCGGGTTGACGGCGGGGCCGGCGGTGTCCTTGTAGGGATCGCCCACCGTGTCGCCCGTCACCGCGGCCTTGTGGGCGTCCGAGCCCTTGCCGCCGTGATGGCCGTCCTCGATATACTTCTTGGCATTGTCCCATGCGCCGCCGCCCGAGGTCATCGAGATGGCGACGAACAGGCCGGAGACGATCACGCCGAGCAGCAGCGCGCCGACCGCGGCGAAGCCTTCCGCCTGGCCCGCCACCGCCTTGATGACGAAGTAGAGCACGACCGGCGCCAGCACCGGCAGCAGCGAGGGGACGATCATCTCCTTGATCGCCGCCTTGGTGACGATGTCGACCGTGCGGGCATAGTCGGGCCGCGAGGTGCCTTCCATGATGCCCGGATTGCTACGGAACTGCTCGCGCACGTCCTCCACCACCGCACCGGCCGCGCGGCCCACGGCGGTCATGCCGAAGGCGCCGAACAGATAGGGCAGCAGCGCGCCGAGCAGCAGGCCGACGATGACATATGGATTGCTCAGCGAGAAATCGACGGTGACGTTCGGGAAATACTCCTTGAGGTCCGTCGTGTAGGCACCGAACAGCACCAGCGCGGCGAGCGCCGCCGAACCGATGGCATAGCCCTTGGTCACGGCCTTGGTGGTGTTGCCGACCGCGTCGAGCGCGTCTGTGCGCTGGCGCACGTCGTCCGGCAGGCCGGCCATTTCGGCGATGCCGCCGGCATTGTCGGTGACGGGGCCGTAAGCGTCGAGCGCGACGACCATGCCGGCCAGCGCCAGCAGCGAGGTCGCGGCGAAGGCAACGCCCATGATGCCGGCGATCTGGAAGGTCGCGATCACGGCGATCACGATCACCAGCGTCGGCAGCGCGGTCGATTCAAGGCTGATGGCGAGGCCCTGGATCACGTTGGTGCCGTGGCCCGTGACCGACGCCTTGGCGATCGACTTGACCGGGCGATAGTTGGTGCCGGTGTAATATTCGGTGATCCACACCAGCAGGCCGGTGACCACGAGGCCGATCAGCATGCAGTAGAAGAGATCGATCCCGGCATAGCCGCCCGTGCCGTCGAGGCCCGCGCCGATCGCCGTGTACATGTCGCCGCCCAGCGCATAGCTGGTCGCGAGGTAGATGGCGGGGACCGAGAGGATCGCGGTCGTCCAGAAGCCCTTGTAGAGCGCGCCCATGATGTTGTTGGACTTGCCCAGGCGCACGAAATAGGTGCCGATGATCGATGTGACGATGCACACGCCGCCGACGATCAGCGGCAGCGACATGAGCTGCATGAGCTGGGCTGCCGGCGCATCCACCAGCAGCGCGATCGACACCATGGTGAGGCCGAGCGTCACGACATAGGTCTCGAACAGATCGGCCGCCATGCCGGCGCAGTCGCCGACATTGTCGCCCACATTGTCCGCGATCACCGCCGGGTTGCGTGGGTCGTCCTCGGGAATGCCGGCTTCCACCTTGCCGACGAGATCGGCGCCGACGTCCGCGGCCTTGGTGAAGATGCCGCCGCCGAGACGGGCGAAGATGGAAATGAGCGAAGCGCCCAGCGCCTGGCTGGTCAGCGCCAGCACGATCTGCCGGTCATTGGGGGCGAGGCCCTGCTTCTCGGTGAGGAACCAGAACAGCAGCGCGATCGCGAGCAGGCCGAGGCCCGCGACCAGCATGCCGGTGATCGCGCCCGAGCGGAAGGCCAGCGTCAGGCCGCCCTGCAGCGAGGTGCGCGCGGCTTCCGCGGTGCGGACATTGGCGCGCACCGAGATGTTCATGCCGACATAGCCGGCCACGCCTGAAAGGACGGCGCCGATGAGGTAGGAGACAGTCGGCAGCAGGCCGAGGGTCAGGAACAGGATCACCGCGACGATCACGCCGACGATGGCAATGGTGGTATATTGGCGGCCGAGATAGGCCTTGGCACCTTCCTGGATGGCGCCTGCGATTTCCTGCATCTTGGCGTCGCCGGCGGACGCACCGAGAACCTGGCGACTGGTCACAAAACCATAGATCACGGCCAAAAGGCCGCAGCCAATGGCTATCAACACCGATGTCATATCGATTTTTCCCCTGCTCCTAGTGACCCCCGGGCTTTTCCACCCTGTTAGGCTTTGGGGCCGGAACCTATAGCCCTGTCTTGGCGCGTCAAGCGGATAAACCGGCGGGCGTAGATCGGCACCGGAAGGGAATAGCGACTGGACCGGCAGGGCCACCCAGCCGGCCGGGCGTCAGACGAATCCGCTCACTTGGCGGGCGCGTCGCCGGTTCAGCCGTGCTCGTAGCCGAGCCGCGCGGGCAGGCGCACCGCCTTGCCGTCCAGCCGCAGGGACATGCCCTCGCCCCGGCTGAACCGCCCAACCTCGTGGAGCCCGTGCGGCCGCTCGCGCTCGGCCGGCAGCGCGACGAGCAGCACATAGTCGTCCCCGGCCGTCGCCGCCGCGATCCGAGCCTCGACGGAATCGCCGTGCAGGCTCCGATAGGCCTCGGAGAGCGGTACGTCGTTGATCTCGACCGCGCAGTTGCTCGCCTCGGCCATTCGCCGCGCATCGATCAGCAGCCCGTCGGAGATGTCCATCATCGCATGCGCCATCAGCGAGAGCGACTGGCCGAGCGTCAGGTGCGGCATGGGCACGCGATAGGCGCGGATCAACTCGCCCGGCTCGGTCAGCCCTTCCTCGAGCATCCTGAGACCACCGCCCGCGTCGCCGAGCGGTCCGGAAACATAGAGCCGGTCGCCCGGCCGCGCGCCCGAGCGCGTGGGCACGATCTGGCCGTGCGGCACCTCGCCGATCGCGGTGAGGCTCATCGATCGCGGCGCACCGGCCGGCAGCGAGACCGTGTCGCCACCGAGCAGCGGCATGGCGAAACGGGTCAGCGCCCGCGAGAGGCCATCGAGAAAGCCGTTGTCCCAGGCCTTGTTACCGGTCAGCGCATAGTTGAGCAGGCAGCCGTGCGGCACGGCGCCCTTGCCGGCGAGATCGGAGAGATTGACCGCGGCCAGCTTCCAGCCCACCGTCTCGGGCGGATCGTCGGCGCGGAAATGCACGCCCTCGACCAGCGTGTCGCTGGTGATGACGAGTTGCTGGCCCAACGTCGGCAGCACCGCGACATCGTCGGCAAGGCCGCGCGCCGCCGGATCGGTTGCGATCGCGCGCAGGCGGAGCAGCAGGTCCGCCTCGCCGCTCACGTCAGGCGCGCACCGTCTTGGCGATGGCGTCGAGCAGCCCGTTCACGAAACCGGCCTCGCGCTTGTCATAGAAGGCATTGGCGACATCGACATATTCGCTGATCACGCTTGCGGTCGGGACATCGGAACGCGCGAGCAGCTCATACGTGCCCGCGCGCAGGATCTGCCGCATCGGCTTGTCCAGCCGCTCCAGCGACCAGCCGGCTGCGAGCCGCCCGGCGATCAGCCCGTCAATCTCCTCGCTGCGTGCATCAACGCCCTTCACGATGTCGTCGAAGAAGCTTTCCTCGGCGGGATGATAGGTCACGTCCTCGATCGTCGCCCCCAGCCGGTGCTGGTGGAATTCGTGGAGCAGCAGCGCGAGCGGCGTCTGTTCCATGTCGAGCTGGTAGAGCGCCTGCACGGCCGCCAGCCTCGCGGCGGACCGGGTTTTGGAACGACCGTTCATGCGGACGCCTTCAGGCGAAGCTGGCCCATGAAATCGCGCTTGCCGATCGGCAGGCCCCTGGAACGCAGGATGCCGAACGCGGTCGTCGCGTGGAAATAGAAGTTTGGCACGGAGAAGGTCATCAGGAAGGTTTCCGCAGTGAATTCGATGCGCCGGTCGCCGAAGACGAAGGCCATGTCCCGGCCGACGAAGCCGTCCAGCTCCGCGGGCGCGATTGCTTTGAGCGCGGCGGCGGTCTCGTCCATCCGCGCGATCAGCGCCGCGAAGCTTGCCGGCGGCTCGCTCATGTCGGGCGAGAACTGTCCCTTGCGCACGCCCTCGATGGCACCGAGCGAATGCACGCCCACCGACTTCACCTGATAGGCGAAAGGCAGCATGTCGTCCGCCAGCCGCGCTCCGAGCAACGCTTCGGGGGCAAGGCCGGTCTCCACGCAATGCGCGTCCGCCTTCACCACCAGGGCGCGTATCGCACCGATCCCCTGCAGGAAGTTGGGGATCGTCGCGTCGAAAAGCGAAAAGCTCATGGCTCTCTCCTCAGCGCCTTATGTCATATCCGAGGCGATTTGCCACACTGGCAGCGTGAGCCGGCAGTCCCTCGGCCTGCGCCAGCGCCACCGCCGCCGGGCCGATCGCCTCCATCGCCGCCGCGTCGAGCTGCAGGAAGCTGGTCCGCTTCATGAAGTCGAGTACCGAGAGGCCGGAGGAGAAGCGCGCCCGCCGCCCGGTCGGCAGCACATGGTTCGGTCCCGCGACATAATCGCCGATCGCCTCGGGCGTCATCCGTCCCAGGAAGACCGAGCCCGCATGGCGCACGCGGTCGAACAGCGGCTGCGGTTCGTCCACCGCCAGTTCCAGATGCTCGGGCGCGAGCCGGTCGCAGAGCGGGATCGCATCGTCCAGCCTCGGCACGACGATGATCGCGCCATTGTCGCGCCAGCTGATCGCCGCGCGCTCGCCGGTCGAGAGGAAGCCGAGCTGCTTGTCGACCGCCGCCGCCACCGCATCGGCAAAAGCCGCGTCATCGGTGAACAGGATCGACTGGCTGGTCGGGTCATGCTCGGCCTGGCTCAGCAGGTCCGCCGCGATCCAGTCCGGATCGTTGCGGCCGTCCGCCACCACCACGATCTCGCTCGGCCCGGCCACCATGTCGATGCCGACGGTGCCATAGACCTGCCGCTTCGCCTCCGCGACCCAGGCATTGCCCGGCCCGACGACCACATCGACCGGTTTGATCCTCGCCGTGCCATAGGTCAGCGCCGCCACCGCCTGCGCCCCACCGACGCGCCATATCTCGGTCACACCCGCAATATGTGCGGCCGCCAGCACCGCCTTGTTGAGCGCGCCGCCCGGCGTCGGCGACATCATCACGATCCGCTCGACGCCTGCCACCTTGGCCGGAATGGCGTTCATCAGCAGCGAACTCGGATAGGCCGCGAGACCGCCCGGCACGTAGATGCCCGCCGCCTCGACCGCGTTCCAGCGCGCGCCCAGCCGCACGCCGTCCTGGTCCGTCCAGCCGCTATTCTCCGGCTTCTGCTTCTGGTGATAGGCCGCGATCCGCTGCGCCGCCAGCTCAAGCGCTTCGCGCAGCGCATCGTCGATCTCGGCATAGGCCGCCGCGCACTGCTCGGCCGTGATCGCCCAGCCCTGCGCATCGAGATCGAACCTGTCGAACCGCGCGGTCAGGTCGGCCAGCGCCGCGTCGCCCTCGGCCCGCACGCGTCTGATGATGTCGCGCACGGCCTGCGCCACGTCCTCGTCCGCCTCGCGCCGGGCATTGACCAGCGTGTCGAATGCGCTCGCGAAATCGGCCTGCGCAGCGTCCAGCCTAAGCGGCATCGGACCTGTCCTTGGCCGTCTCCACGGCGGCGCGGAAGCGCTCGACCATCGGCACCAGCTCTGCCGCGCGCATCTTCATCGCTGCGCGATTGACGATCAGCCGCGCCGAAATCTCCATGATCGTCGCCGTCTCGACGAGGCCGTTGGCCTTGAGTGTCGCGCCCGACGAGACCAGGTCGACGATCCGCCGCGAAAGCCCCAGCGACGGCGCAAGTTCCATCGCGCCGTTCAACTTCACGCACTCCGCCTGAATGCCCTGCCGCTCATAATAGTCGCGGGTGAGGTGCGGATATTTGGTGGCGACGCGCACATGGCTCGCCTGCGAGAGTTCCTCGGGCTGCGCATCGGCCGGCTCGGCGACCGACAGGCGGCAATGGCCGATGGCGAGATCGACCGGCGCATAGAGCTCGGAATAGCCGAATTCGGCGATCACGTCGGATCCGACGATGCCGATCTGCGCCGCGCCATGCGCCACGAAGGTCGCCACGTCGAAGGCGCGCACGCGGATGATCGAGAGGCCCTCGACATTGGTGGCGAACTTGAGCGCGCGGCTCTCCTTGGCGAAGAATTCCGCTTCCGGCTCGATGCCGGCGCGCTTGAGCAAGGGCAACGCCTCGTCGAGGACGCGTCCCTTGGGAATGGCGAAGATGATCGGCCGGCTCATGATGCGCCGGGCCTTAGGGCCTCGCGGCGAAAAGGGCAATGTCCCGCCCTGTCCGCGCGCCATGCGAACCGCGCCGCCGGAACCCTGCCGAACCCTCGTGCATTTCCAGCACTGACAAGAATTTGTGGAGAACCATCATGGGCAAGGCAGCGCTTCTCTGGCTGATCGGCATCCCCCTCCCGATCGTATTGCTGCTCTGGATCTTCTTTTTCCGCTGAGTTCCGGTGGGAGTGACATTCCCATTTCTACACCGTTCGCCCGAACCGCGGCAGGGTCTTGGACGACTGCCCGGTATTTGGGCGAACGGTGACTAGTTTTGCGGGCGCCTGCCACGCACGTGCTCTCTCAACCCGTTCGCCCTGAGCTTGTCGAAGGGCCAAAGGAAAAGGGGAGGGACCGCAGCCCCTCCCCTCAAACTCACCCCTCGAACGGATCGCGCACGAGGATCGTATCGTCCCGCTCCGGGCTCGTCGAGACGCTTGCCACCGGGCATTCGATCAGCTCCTCGATCCGGCGGATATATTTGATCGCCTGCGCCGGCAGGTCTGCCCAGCTGCGGGCGCCGACTGTCGTGCCTTCCCAGCCGTCCATTTCCTCATAGACCGGCTCGACCCGCGCCTGATCGCCGGCATGGGCGGGCAGATAGTCGATGATCTCGCCGTCGAGCTTGTAGCCGGTGCAGATCTTGATCGTCTCGAAGCCGTCGAGCACGTCGATCTTGGTGAGCGCGATGCCGGTCACGCCGCTGAGCGCGCAGGTCTGGCGTACCAGCACCGCGTCGAACCAGCCGCAGCGCCGCTTGCGCGCGGTGACGGTGCCGAATTCGTGGCCGCGCCGCCCCAGCGTCTCGCCGGTCTCGTCGTCCAGTTCGCTCGGGAACGGGCCGGAGCCCACGCGCGTCGTGTAAGCCTTGACGATACCGAGCACGAAGCCCGCCGCATTCGGCCCCATGCCGGTGCCGGAGGCGACCGTGCCGCTCACCGTGTTGGACGAGGTGACGAACGGATAAGTGCCGTGATCGACATCGAGCAGCACGCCCTGCGCGCCTTCGAAGAGGATGCGCTTGCCGGCCTTGCGCACGTCGCGCAGCCGCTTCCACACCGGCTCGGCGAACTGCAGCACGAAGTCGGCGATCCCGGCAAGGTCTGCGAGCAGCTTGGCCCGATCGATCGGCGGCTCGCCGAACCCGGCGCGCAGCGCGTCGTGGTGGGCGCAGAGGCGGTCGAGCTGGGCGTCGAGATCGTCGAGATGGGCGAGGTCGCACACGCGGATCGCGCGGCGGCCGACCTTGTCCTCATAGGCGGGACCGATGCCGCGGCCGGTCGTGCCGATCTTGCCCTTGCCCGCGGCGGTCTCGCGCAGCGCGTCGAGATCGCGGTGGAACGGCAGGATCAGCGGGCAATTGTCCGCCACCGCGAAGTTGCTGCGGTCGACAGTGACGCCCTGGCCGGCCAGCTTCTCCAGCTCGGCCTTGAGCGCCCAGGGGTCGAGCACCACGCCGTTGCCGATGATCGACAGCGTGCCGGTGACGATGCCCGAGGGCACGAGGCTGATCTTGTAGGTGGTGTTGCCGACGACGAGCGTGTGCCCGGCATTGTGGCCGCCCTGGTAGCGCACGACGCAATCCGCCTTGCTCGCCAGCCAGTCGACGATCTTGCCTTTGCCTTCATCGCCCCACTGGGCGCCGATGACCGTTACATTTCCCATGGATACGTTCCTCCGCCCTGCCCGAGCGGATCCGGATCGCCCTTCGACAGGACTCGACGACCGGATGGAATCGAGGGCATGTCCGCTCGTTCCGGCGGGCGCCCTAGCCGCGCCGCCGAGCGCAAGTCAAGGGGGGAGCGACGGAAAGGCGCCAGCGCTGCCCGGCGAACCGGCGCGCGGGGGAGCCTTGCCCGCGCTGACGCGTTGAGCAAGGGCTATGGCCAAGCTCAATCACCAGTGGAAAGTGCAGCCGCATGATGCGCTGATCGAGGTGGCCGAGGGCATCTGGTCGGTCGAGGGGTCGATCGTCATGCCGCTCGGCCGCTTCCCGCGCCGCATGACCGTCCTCGCGCTGGAAGGGGGCGGCAGCGCCATCTGGAGTCCCATTCCGCTCGCGGAACCCGAGATGGTGCGGATCGAGATGCTCGGCCCGGTGCGCTTCCTCATCGTGCCCAACGAGGCGCACCGGCTCGATCTCCAGCCGTGGAACCGCCGCTATCCTGATGCGCGCATCCTCGCGCCGCCGAGCGCGCGGGCGGCGGTGAGCGAGGCGGCCGCCGTGGATGCGACGCAGGACATCATCGGCGACGACGCCATCGCGTTTTCCCTGGTCGCCGGCACCAGCAGCGACGAATTCGCGCTGCGCGTCCACCGCGAGGATGGCACGACCCTCATGCTCAACGACATTCTCTCGAACGTGCGCCACCCGCGCGGCCTCGGCGCGCATATCATGGCGCGGCTGCTCGGCTTCGGCGTCCGTCGCCCGCGCATCTCTCGCCCGGTCCGCCGCATGTTCGTGAGGGACGCCGCCGTCCTGCGCGGCCAGTTCCTCGACTGGGCCGCGATCCCCGATCTGCGCCGCGTCATCGTCTCGCATGGCGACATCATCGAACCCGGCGCCGCCGAAGCACTCCGCACCGTGGCGGATGATCTCGCGGGGTGAAGTCGAGTTAAAGAACGCGCCGTATCGAATCAGCATGTGCTCTTGCGAAGGCAGGAGCCCAGGGCCCAACCGACTGCCCCTGCCGCCCTGGGCTCCTGCCTTCGCAGGAGCACCGCTCTGATTTATCGCTCTGCCATTGCGCGCACGCCCGGCGATCGCCCTCTCAAGCCGCCACCAGTTCCGCGCTCTCCGTCTCCGCGATCCAGCCGCCGCCCAGCACCCGCTCGCCCGCATAGAGCACCGCCGCCTGTCCCGGCGCGACGCCATATTCATGGCTCTCGAAGACCAGTCGCTCGCCCTCCAGCCTCGCCGGCACCGGCCGCGCCATCGAGCGCACCTTGGCGCTCAGCGGGCCGCTGAACGCGCCGCCCAGCCAGTTGATCTCCTCCAGCCGCGCCGCGCGCACTGCCAGCGCCGCCTTGGGGCCGACGATCACACGCTTCGTGTCCGCATCCAACCGCACCACGTAAAGCGGCTCGGCCTGCCCGCCGATCTCCAGCCCGCGCCGCTGGCCGACCGTGTAGTGGATCAGGCCCTTGTGCGGCCCCAGCACCCGCCCGTCGACATGGACGATCTCGCCGCCATCGTCCGCATCCGGCCGCACCTTGCGCACCACCTTGGCATAATCGCCATCGGGCACGAAGCAGATGTCCTGGCTGTCCGGCTTCATCGCCACGACCAGCCCCAGCTCCCTCGCGATCTCGCGCACCACCGGCTTCTCCATGCCGCCGAGCGGGAAGCGCAGATAATCGAGCTGCGTCTGCGTCGTGGCGAAGAGGAAGTAGCTCTGGTCCCGCGCCGGATCGACGGCGCGATGCAGTTCCGCCCCCTGCGCGCCCATCACCCGCCGCACATAATGGCCGGTCGCGAGGCAATCCGCGCCCAGATCCCGCGCCAGCGCGAACAGGTCTGTGAACTTGACGCCCATGTTGCAGCGGACGCAGGGGATCGGGGTGCGCCCCGCGAGATATTCGTCGGCGAACCGCTCGATCACCGAATCCCGGAAGCGGCTTTCATAATCGAACACATAGTGCGCGATGCCCAGCCGGTCGGCGACCTGGCGCGCGTCGCGAATGTCCTGCCCCGCGCAGCAGCTTCCCGTTCGGCCCACCGCCGCGCCATGGTCGTAGAGCTGCAGCGTCACGCCGATCGTCTCGGCGCCCGAGCGCGCGGCAAGCGCCGCCACCACGCTCGAATCGACGCCGCCCGACATGGCGACGACGATGCGCTTTCCGGTCAGGGAACCGCCCAGTTGAAACAGATCGTCCATCGGCCGCCATATAGGCCCGCTTGGCGCAGAACCCAACCTCGCCCGCACCGGGCTGAAAATTCGGGGGATTTCCGTCGCGCACGCGGGACTGCGCCACCACCCGCGCCGCGCCGTCCGATCCTTCCCCGCCGCCGCGCCCCACCCTCGAAAAGCCCGCTGGCGAACAGTCTCGAACGGCCCTTTGCGGTATACGAACCCCAGGAGAGTCGGGCGCAGGGGCGGACTTCTTAACCCCCCAATAACTCGACCTAACAGAAGGTGACCGCGACCTTTACGTCGACTTATCCTTTAGCCGTTAGGCACCGAGCCATGGGCAAAAGTGTACCACCCGAAGTTCAGGCAATGCCTCTCAACCTGGGAGGGGGCCGTGGAAGCCGGATTCCGGATCTGCAGCTCCTGCTCGCCGTCCACGCGGCGCGCCAGGCGACGGGGGCAACGGCCCGGCTCGTGCGCGAAACCGACCTCCCGGTCGTGACCGACAGCGCGCCGGATCGGCTGACCCTGATCTTCGCGCCGGACGGGACCAGTCCGACCAGCCTGCACAAGGCGGCCGGATCGTTCAGCACCACGGTGGCGGCACATTTGGCGGTGGGGATGGATGGTGAAGGGAGAGTTTACCCTGTGGCTTAGGCAGGGGGAAAAGCTTTGCTGTCAACACCATGCGAACGAGGACCGTGTCATACCGATCCCCATCGGTGAATGAGGAAAATAATGATCGAGAACCAGAAAATTCGCCCTGCTCAAGTCGTTGGTCCCCTTGGGGAGCCGCTGACGCTCGAGTCGCTTCCCGCGCCGGGCACGAGCCGCTGGGTTGTGCGTCGCAAGGCGGAAGTGGTCGCGGCCGTGAATGGCGGCCTGCTGACGGTGGACGAGGCGTGCCAGCGCTATTCGCTGACGCTCGAAGAATTCGCAAGCTGGCAGCGCGCGGTCGACCGGTCGGGCATGCCGGGTCTGCGCGTCACCCGCATCCAGCACTACAAGTCGCTGTACGAGCGCCAGCAGCGCTACTGATCGTTCCCATCTCCCCCGGGCCGGCGTCTCCCATCGCCGCCCGGACCTTTCGAGGCCTGCCTTGCAAAAGGCGGGCCTTTTTCTTTGGCCTTCCTACCGCACCAACCGGTCTCGCTTCCTCCTGCCACCGCCCCTCGAAATCTCCCGCCGCCTGTGCCATGCCCGCGCATCACCGGCACGGGAGAGGATATGCCGCGCGTCGCCGTCACATTTCCCTATTTCGATTTCTTCCCGGAATTGCGCGCGGAACTCGGCGCCCTTTATCCCGGCACCAAATTCCCCGAGAGCCGCGCCCTGCTGCGCGGGGCCGACCTCGCCGCCTATCTTCAGGGCTATGATACCGCCGTGATCGGCGTACAGCCCTTCGACGAAGACGTGCTGCGCGCCTGCCCGGACCTCAAGGTGATCTCGCTCTGCTCGGCGGGCGTCGACCATATCGATCCCGCCCTGCTCAACACATACGGCATCAGAATGTGGTGGGCGGCCGGCATCAACCGCACGTCCGTCTCGGAGCTTACCGTCGCCTACATTGTGCTGGCGCTCCGCCGCGTGCACGAGCTTTCAGCCATCCTGCGCGCCGGCAAATGGGGCGGCCCCGTCGGCTTCGGCGCGGACCTGCGCGGCAAGACCGTCGGCGTCCACGGCATCGGCCATATCGGCAAGGCCGTGATCGAGCTGCTGCAGGGCTACAAGGTGAGTATCCTCGCCTGCGACCGGCTCGACATGAGCGACTTCCTCGGCCGGTTCGAAAATGCCCGGCAAGTGAGCACGCAGGAGATGTGGGCGAACAGCGACGTCCTCACCATCCACCTCTCGAAGAACCGCACCACCATGGGCCTCTACGACGACGCCGCGCTCGACCAGATCAAGCCCGGCGCCGTCATCGTCAATTGCGCGCGCGGCGGCATGTTCGACGAGGAGGCGCTGGCCGATCGCCTCGAAAGCGGCCGCATCGCAGCCGCCGCGTTCGACGTGTTCGCGGTCGAGCCCGCCAACGGCAACCGGCTGCTCGACCTGCCGACCTTCTTCGGCTCGCCCCATATCGGCGCGACCACCCGCGAAAGCTGGGAAGCGATGCTCCGCTCGGGCATCCACGGCATCGAGCATGCCTATGTGCAGCAGCCCGGCGTCTATCCGTTCGATTGAGGGCAGGCCCGGTTCAGCCCGCGAACGCGACCCTCGCCGCGCGCCGCCGCAGTGTCGCGCCCGCCAGGGCCAGGCCCGCGATCATCATCGCCCAGCTCGCCGGCTCGGGCACCGGAATCACGGTCACGCGCTGCCGGATGGCATCCGCGTGATAAAGCGCATCGTCCTTCACGGAATAGTTGAGCTCGGTCGCGATCGGCGCGGTCGAGACGTCCTTGACGATCAGGCAGAAGGTGCTTTCGGGCACGGAAATCTGGCAGGTACTCGCGGTGAGCTTGTTGCCGACCAGCATCGAGTCGAAGGTCGCATTGTAATTGAATTTCACCGGGCCATAGGCGGCCGGGAACGACATGCTGTTCACGGTAAGCCCGGTCGACGTCGCGGATATGTTGGCCGCATTGTCGAACAGGATCGTCACGTCCACGACCGCCGGATCATAGGCCGCGCCGGCTTCGTAGCCGGAAGCGACGACGGCGATATTGAAGCTGACCAGCGTCGCATGGGCATTGGTGGACGCCAGCAGGGTCGCGGCGATCAGTGCCGCCCGATTGAGATATGTCGTCACGATCAGAGCTCCCACGCTGCAAAGGACGAGACGCAGTGTAGCTGGGTTTCGCCCGTTCGGTATCAGGGGATGCCCGCACCCACGCGCTTCAGCGCTTCCCGCTTCGAGAGCCCGCTCAGCCGCCCCTCATGCGCCGCGACGTAGTGCCGCACCCAGTCCGCGTCGGTCCGCGCATATTGCCGCAGCGCCCAGCCGATCGCCTTGCGCAGGAAAAATTCCTTCGAGTCCAGGCTCGGCGCGATGGCACGTTCCAGCAGGTCGAGGTCGGTCGCGCCCCTGGCGTTGAGCTGGCAGAGGATCGCGCTGCGCCGCTTCCACATGTTGTCGCACACCGCCCAGTCCAGCATCGCCGCTTTCATCGCCGCCGGCTCGGCCTGCAGGAGCACGAGCAGCCGCTGACCGGCGATCGCGTCGACGAAATCCCACCATGCGCCGGAGACGATCATCTCCTCGTACATCGGCAGCGCGTCCATCCGCTGCCAGCCCCGCGCCGCGCGCACGCCGGTCAGCGCGATCGCGCCATAGCGCTCCTCGCGCACCCGCGCCCCGCGCCAGATCGCCAGCACGTCGGCCTGCCAGGCGGCGCTGTCCTTCCAGTCCAGCCCGGCGAACAGTTCTTTGCAGACCTGCCGCAGCGGCACCGACGAGACGCCGAGATAGGGCATGGCCGACTTCATGTAAGCCTGCATCGCGCCCGCCCGCTCGGGCTGCGCCACGGCGGAGAGTCCGGCGAACAGCCGCTCGCGCAGCGCGCTCACGCCTGCACCTTTCGCCCGCGCCGGAGCGCAACCCCAGCGCCCGCCACCGCCAGCGCGGGCAGCCAGATCAGGCTCAGTTCGGACCAGACCGTCTCCAGCCCGCGCTCGCTGAAGAAACGCGCGCCGATCGGCGAGACGCGGATCGGCTGCCACGGCAGGAAATGGCGCGTCAGGTCGAACGGCCAGAAGATCGCGACGCCCTGCCCGCCGTCGGTCAGCAGGTCGAGCAGCGTGTGCGAGGCCATCGCGGCGAACAGGAACAGGAACGCCCCCGGGCTCCGCGCCGGTCGCCAGAGCAGCGCCACGGCGCCCGCCACCAGCAGCGCGAACAGCAGCGAATGGGTGAAGCCGCGATGCCCCCACTGGCTCGCATAGGTGATGCCGAAGCGGAAGCCGATCACGTCGAAGTCCGGCACGATCGCCAGCCACGCGCCGACCAGCGCCAGCTTCGCCGACACCCGCTCACGCCCGGCCGCCGCCCCTGCGGCAAGCGGTACCAGAGCATGGCTGAAGATCGTCGGCATACCGCTGTTGTGCCCGCTCCCGCGCGCGATGCAAGAGCCGGACGGGAAGGATCGTAGGCGGGCGAGGCAGCCCGGACCCTCATTCTACGTGGCCCGCGGTCGCTTGCGCGACCGAGTAAACCGGGCGAGCGTCCCCCGGACGCTCGCTATCTCCGGTTTACTCCCACTCGATCGTGCCCGGCGGCTTCGAGGTATAGTCGTAGACCACCCGGTTGATGCCCTTCACCTCGTTGATGATCCGGGTCGCGACGCGGCTCAGGAACGCCGAGTCGAACGGGTAGATGTCCGCTGTCATGCCGTCGGTGGACGTCACCGCCCGCAGCGCCAGCACATTGTCGTAGGTCCGCCCGTCGCCCATCACACCGACCGTGCGCACCGGCAGCAGCACCGCGAAGGCCTGCCAGATCGCGTCGTAGAGGCCCGCATTGCGGATTTCCTCGAGGTAGATCGCATCCGCCTTGCGCAGCACGTCGCAGCGCTCCTGCGTCACTTCGCCGGGGATGCGGATGGCGAGGCCGGGGCCGGGGAACGGATGCCGCCCCACGAAGATCTCCGGCAGCCCCAGTTCGCGGCCGAGCTCGCGCACCTCGTCCTTGAAGAGCTCGCGCAGCGGCTCGACCAGCTTCATGTTCATGCGCTCGGGCAGGCCGCCGACATTGTGGTGGCTCTTGATCGTCACGCTCGGCCCGCCGGTGAACGAGACGCTCTCGATCACGTCGGGATAGAGCGTGCCCTGCGCCAGGAAGTCGGCCCCGCCGATCTTGCGGGCCTCTTCCTCGAACAGGTCGATGAACGCCTTGCCGATGAACTTGCGCTTGGCCTCCGGGTCGGTGACGCCGGCGAGGCCGCCGAGGAACTTCTCGCTCGCATCCACATGGACGAGGGGGATGTTGTAGGCGCCGCGGAACAGGCTCACCACCTGCTCGGCCTCGCCCAGCCGCATCAGGCCGTGGTCGACGAACACGCAGGTCAGCTGGCTGCCGATCGCCTCGTGGATCAGCACCGCCGCCACCGCGGAATCGACGCCGCCCGAGAGGCCGCAGATCACCCGGCCCGTACCGACCTGCTCGCGGATCTCGCGGATCTTGGTCGCGCGGAACTCCGCCATCGTCCAGTCGCCCGCGCAACCGCAGACATGGCGCACGAAATTGGCGATCAGCTTCGCGCCGTCGGGCGTATGCGCCACCTCGGGGTGGAACTGTGTGCCGTAATAGCGCTTCTCGTCATTCGCGATCAACGCGAAAGGGGCGCCGTCGGAGGTCGCGACGATGCGGAAGCCGTCGGCAAACCGCGTCACCTTGTCGCCATGGCTCATCCACACCTGGTGCCGCTCGCCGACCTTCCACAGGCCGTCGAACAGCACGCATTCCTCGGTGACGGTCAGGAAGGCGCGGCCGAACTCGCCGCCCTCACCGGTCTCGTGGCCGGGGCGTACTTCGCCGCCGAGCTGGTGCGTCATCACCTGCTGGCCGTAGCAGATGCCGAGGATCGGCAGCCCGCTCTCGAACAGCGCACGCGGCGCGCGGGGCGATCCCGCCTCGGGCACGCCGGCGGGCGATCCGGAGAGGATGATGCCCTTGGGTTTCATCCGCTCGAAGGCGGCCTCGGCCTGGGTGAAGGGCGCGATCTCGCTATAGACGCCCGCCTCGCGCACACGCCGCGCGATGAGCTGGGTCACCTGGCTGCCGAAATCGACAATGAGGATGGAGTCGGGATGGGAGGCTGACATGGCAAGCCGATAGTGCGGACGCCCGAAGCTGTCCAGCACCCTTGGCGTGGGGAGGGTCGGAGAGGGGCGGGCAAGGCTGGAAGCGCCGCGAACCGCCTCTTAGCCCTCTCCCGCAAGCGGGAGAGGGTTGGGTGAGGGCCTTCCTTGTTCTACTCTCACCGCATGCCGCTCGTCCGCCGACAGATCAGCCCCCACGCCAGCCGACTGCGGCGCGATCAGACCGATGTCGAGCGCATGCTATGGGAGGCCTTGCGCAACCGTCAGCTCGGCGGCTTCAAGTTCCGGCGCCAGGCGACGATCGGCGCCTATGTGGTCGATTTTCTCTGCCTCGAGCACAAGCTGGTCGTGGAACTCGACGGCGGACAGCATGGCCCAACAGCCGACGCGCAACGAACGGCCTTCCTGCAAGCCAGCGGCCACCGCGTCATCCGCTTCTGGAATCATGATGTGATCGAGAGCCGCGAGGCGGTTCTGGTCAGCATCCTCGCGTCGCTCGAGGCGTAAACCAACGCTCTCCCGCAGGCGGGAGAGGGCCTGGGATGCGCTCCTAAACCGAAGCGCCGAAGCTCACGCCCGCCACCTGGCCATTGTCGAAGGTGCAGCGGAAGCTGCGCGCGCGCCGGTCGGTGGCGCGGTAGCTGGAGCGCTGGTCGATCACGCCGGTCACGTCATAGCCGCTGCCCCAGCTGCGCACGCCGGTGATGTCGCGAATCTCGGCGAAACCGCCGCCCTGCGCCGCCTGGTCGCGCGCCGCGATGGCGCAGGCATCGACCGCCTCGTCCTCGCTGGCGAAGCCCGCCTGGCCGCTCTCATAGCTGCGCTGGTCGGGGGTGCGGTCGTCATAGGACGCGCCGCCTCCCGACGGCTCCTCGTAGCGCGGCGCTTCCTCGGGCTCGCGCGGATCATAGGTCCGTTGCTCCACCTGCCGGGGGGCCTTGTCGTTGGCCGAGGCGATCGCCGCGATCAGCCCGACGCCCAGCAGCACGCCGATCACCGCGGCCGCGCCGTCGCCATGCCCGTGACCATGGCCGTATCCGCGATGCCCATAGCCACCCCAGGGGCCATAGCGGCCGCCCGCCGCCGCCGGGCTTGCCGAACCGATCACCAGCGCCCCGGCGGCAAGGCCCAGAGCCAGTTTCGAACGCACCGTCATGTGTCTGCCCTTTCACGCGATCGGCGCAGTGCCGATAATGCGAGGCATCGTGCGCCCGCGCCGATGAGCGCGCGCTGAATGAACGACGAGGCCCGCCGCCCTTTCGACAGGGCCGGCGATTTGCGCTAGAGCGGCCCCGGCCCACAGGCGCGGACGGCTCATGCTCATAGACTTCGATCATCGCGAATCGGACTCGCCCTTCGTCGAGCGCGTGTGGCGCAGTCGCAGCCGGCAGGGCGGCACGTTCCTCTCGATGGCGGAGAGCAATATCGAGCTGGTGTTCACCCGCCTTCCCGGCTTCTGCGGCGTTACCCTGCGCGGCCCGGTGACGCGCGGCGCTCTCGTCGACTGCCCGGCCAATGGCGAATGGCTCGCCATCCGCTTCCGGCTCGGCGTCCACCTGCCCGACCTGCCGACCGCCGGCCTCATCGCCAACGAGGCGCTGCATCTTCCCCTCCTGCCGGACGGGCGCTTCTGGCTCGCCGGATCGGCCTGGGAGCAGCCACGCTTCGACACGGCGGAAGATCTGGTCGCCCGCCTCGTCCGCGCCGGGGTGATCGCCCGCAGCCCCGCCGCCGATGCCGCCCTCGCCGGCGACGTCGCCTGGATAAGCCGCCGCTCGGTCCAGCGCCATTTCCGCCGCGTCGCGGGGATGACGGTCAGCGGCTACCAGCGGGTGCAGCGCGCCCGCCACGCCGCCATCCTCCTTGCCGAGGGAAGCTCGGTGCTCGATGCGACGTTCGACGCGGGCTATTTCGATCAGGCCCACCTCACCCGCTCGCTGAGGCAACTCATCGGCATGACGCCCGCCCGCCTCGCCCGCGAGCGTCCGCAGCTGTCGTTCTCATACAAAACAGCGCTATCCTGATCGCCTATAAGGCCGCTGCTCCGCCCCGATGGCGGAGGTTGGCGGGCAAGGAGGGCGCGCGCACATGAGCTTTCAGGGTTATCTGGACAATATCGAGGCGAAGACCGGCCAGACGCCGGACCAGTTCCGCGCCTGGGGCGCTGCCAAGGGCTTCGCCGGCGCGGAGGGCCTCGCCCCCGGCGTGAAGACCGGCGCCATCGTCGCCGCGCTCAAGGAGGAGTTCGGCCTCGGCCACGGTCACGCCATGGCCATCGTCGCTCTTCTCAAGGGCAAGCGCGCATGACCGCGCCCGGCAAGGGGAGCCGCATCGCCGGCCTCGTCATGAGCGGGCTCGTCATTGCCTTCATGCTGTTCGATGCGGGGATGAAGCTGGTGCCGCTCGATGTCGTGCTCCAGTCGAGCGCCGCGCTCGGCTATCCGCCCACGGTCGCGCTGGCCCGCGGCCTCGGCATCACCGCGCTCGCCTGCACCGCGCTCTACGCCTGGCCCCGCACGGCAACGCTCGGCGCCATCCTGCTCACCGCCTATATGGGCGGCACCGTCGCCACGCATCTGCGCATCGGCAACCCGCTCTTCTCTCACATGCTCTTCGGCGTCTATCTCGCTTTGCTGGCCTGGGGCGGCCTCTTCCTGCGCGACGCCCGCCTGCGCGCGCTGCTGCCCTTCCGGACGCGGGAGGGCGAGGGCGGCTGAGCGTTACTTCCCAAAATCTCCCGTCACCCCGGACCCGATCCGGGGTCCCGCTGCTCTTTGTCGGCAGGATTGAGGGAAGGGGACGAGCGGGATCCCGGATCAAGACCGGAATGACGAGGCGCAAAGGCCGCTCTCGATAGCGCGAAAAGCCACGTTAGGGCCGACCCGCTTCTTCTCGTCCATGCGCAGTTTGACGTATTTCATCGCGGCCATTTGCGGCGCCTGAATCGGCCACTGTCCAGCCAGATTCGGAGCGGCCCATGGAACACCCAATCCCCTCGCGACGCCAGTTTCTGGCGGCCGTCGGCAATCTGGCGAGCGCGGCGTGGATCACCATGAACTGGCCGCAGATCGCGATCGCCGCCGAGCAGGCGGACCATTCGGCGCATGCCGGCCATGGCGCCGCCGCAGCCGGCCCCGCCAAGCTCGGCACGCTCACCGCCGCCGAGGCGGCCGAGATCGACGCCATCACCAACCAGATCGTCCCCGGCGGCGCCACGCCCGGCGCGCGCGACATCCGCGTCGTCTATTTCATCGACAATGCGCTCGGCAGCTTCTTCGCCGCGCAGTTGCCGGCCTTCCGCAAGGGGCTGGCCGAGTTCCAGAGCGGCTATGCCAAGAAAAGCGCCGCCGCCACGCCCTTCTCGGCGGCGCCCGAGGCGCAGCAGATCGCCTGGCTGGAGGAGGCCGACGAGACGCCCTTCTTCCAAGCGGTGCGCCGCCTCACCGTGCTCGGCATCACCGCCATGCCCAAATATGGCGGCAATCACGAGGGCCTCGGCTGGAAGCTGATCGGCGTGATCGACAGTCACTTCTGGGAGCCGCCCTTCGGTTACTACGACAAGGATTATGCGGGGTTCGAGCCCTATCCCGGCACGAAGATCCAGACCGCCTGAGGGGGAACACGCGATGGACAGCAAGACCTACAAGACCAGCGAGACCGTCGATTTCATCGTCGTCGGCTCCGGCTCCTCGGGCGGCATCGTGGCGCGGGAGCTGGCGCGCGCCGGCCACAGCGTCGTCATCATGGAGCAGGGCCCGCGCATGGAGCCCTGGGACTTCGAACATGACGAGCTCAAATATCGCCAGCTCTCCGGCATCACCAACAATCCGGCGACCAATCCGCAGACCTTCCGCAAGGATGCGAGCCAGAAGGCCGTTCAGGCCGGCGGCCGCAACCCGCTCACTTATGCCCGCATCGTCGGCGGCAGCAGCGCGCACTTCAACGCCAATTTCTGGCGCCTGCACGAGATCGACTTCATCGAGGGCAGCCGGTTGGGCGGTATCGAGGGTGCGAGCCTGGTCGACTGGCCGATCACCTATGCCGAGCTCGAGCCCTATTACACGATGGTGGAATGGGAAGTCGGCGTCTCCGGCCTCGCGGGGGCCAGCCCGTTCGATCCGTGGCGCAGCAAGCCCTATCCGATGCCGCCGCTGCCGGTGAAGTCCTCCGGCGTGCTGTTCGAGCGCGGCGGGCGCAAGCTCGGGCTGCACCCGTTCCCGGCGCCGATGGCGATCAACTCGATCATCTACAAGGAGCGCCCGCCCTGCGCGCAATGCGGCCTGTGCGGCGGTTTCGGCTGCGAGGTGAAGGCCAAGTCCTCCTCGGTGTGGACCGTCATCCCGGAGGCGGAAGCCACCGGCCGCTGCGAGGTGCGCTCGGAGAGCTATGTGTTCCGCATCGGCATGAACAATGCGGGCCGCGCCAACGGCGTCCATTACTTCGACAAGGATCGCAAGGAGCAGTTCCAGAACGCCCGCGCCGTGGTCGTCTGCGCCAACGGGGCCGAGACGCCGAAGCTGCTGCTCAACTCGGCAACCAATGCCTTCCCGGACGGCCTCGCCAATTCGAGCGGCAAGGTCGGGCGCTATCTCATGTTCAACAAGGGCGGCGGCGCGCAGGCCCGCTTCGAGCATCCGCTCAACGAATATAAGGGCGCCAACGTCACCCGCATCATCCACGATTTCTACGACAGCGATCCCAAGCGCGGTTTTTACGGCGGCGGCGGCTTCGACGCGCGCTCGGGCGGCCCGCTGACCTGGGGCCAGAACGTGCCCGAGGGGACGCCGGAATGGGGTCCGGGGTTCAAGGACTATCTCGAATCCTACACCTATTGGATGAACTGTTCGGGCCACGGCACCTCGCTGGCGCAGGAGACCAACCGCGTCGACATCGATCCCGAGTTGAAGGACGCCTGGGGCGTGCCGTCGATCCGCGTCACCTACAAGGATCATCCGGACGACGTGAAGCACGCCAAATGGCAGGTCGAGCGCGCCGTGGAGATCATGGACGCGGCCGGCGCGAAGCAGATCGTCCGCGGCGAAGTCGGCGATGCCAGCGGCGGCGTCCACCTGCTCGGCACCTGCCGCATGGGCAATGATCCGTCGACCTCGGTGATCGACAAATATCACCGCACCCACGACGTGAAGAACCTCTTCCTCTGCGATGGCTCGAGCATGGTCACATCCGGCCGCGGCCAGCCGACCCAGACGATCGAGGCCCTCGCCTTCCGCGCGGGCGACTACATCTCGAGATTCGCGAAGGCCAACCAGATCTAGCGCGGCCCGAGGGCGCGCGTCGGAGGCGCGCCCGCTCCCGCTTCATCCGTCGCATCGAAACGCCGCCGTCGGGACACGACCCGATATCGGGCAGCCACCTTGTGCCCTAGCCTCGCGGGCCTCTCTTCCGCGTCTCGACGAGGTGTCATGGCCGACGAGATTTCTCCGCCCCCGCGCGCCCATGCATGATTTGCTGGATTTTTACGGCCGGCTGAGCCTCGCGGTCGGCCTGAGCACAGGCGCCTCGGACTCCCTGCTGCACGTGCATGCCGGCCTCGCCATCATGTTCGCCGCCCGCCTTTTTACAAAGCGGTCGCTGGCATCATGGACGCCGTTCATGATCGTGCTGTTCTTCGCCATCGCAAAGGAAGTCGCGGACCGCATCGCCCATGGCGAGTGGCGCATGCCGGATACGATCTTCGACATCATCAACACGATCTTCTGGCCGCTGTTCCTGCAGCTCGGCCTGCGCTGGCGCAAGGTCAGGGTCCGCAGGATCGAAATCGAAATGGCCCGCCGCCGCGAAGCCCGCCGCCTCCAGCGCGAGCGCGCCTGATCTCGATGTGAGCGGCTCGCAGGAGTCCGACGCGACGCGTTCAGGAGTTGCCCGAAAACCGATCGCCTCCCGACCAGCCATCGCCCGATGGATCGAACCTCCCAACTCGGCTAGTCCGCTGCGATGCTCGCCAAATCCCTCGCCCCGTCGCTGCGTCGCGTCGCGCTGCTGCTTGGCGCGCTGGTCCTCGGATCGGGCATGGCCCATGCCCAGGGCGAGGAGCAGGGACAATCGATCGGCAAGGTGTCCGTCCGCGGCAAGCTCATCGTTGTCGAGATGACGCGCGAGGCCCTCGGAAAGGCCAATCTCTTCAATCTCGCCGGGCGAACGCTGCGCTTCGTTCCCGATGGCGCGCGCTACCGGATCGAAAACCGCCCGCTGCGCTGGGATGCCGACTTCGGCCCGGAGCTTGTGGGCGCGCAGGCGCATCTGCGCGGCTTCGCCTTCCCGTTCGCCGGCCGCGCCTGGCGCTCGTTCCTCGTCGGGACGACCGGGTCGCTGCGCTTCGGCGGATCGGAGGCGGAGGTGAAGCCCGATCCCTACGGCAACCCCGAGGGCGGCATCGCGCTCGACCGGTTCGACCAGCTCGCGCAAGCGGCCGGCGGGCTGGGCGACAAGGCGCCCGCGATCGCGGTGTTCCTCAAGCCCCGCCTCACCGGGCCGCGCCATGTGAAGGAACTGCCCGGCCGCGTCGTCGTGACGTGGGACCTGACCGAGCCCTATGGCCGCTATATCGATTTCAGCTGGGTTCCCACCGTCAACCGCTTCCAGGCCGTGCTCCATGCCGACGGCACAATCGAGATGTCCTACCGCCAGATCGCGGCGCGAGACGCGATCGTCGGGCTCTATCCCGCATCCACCGACACGCCCTCACCCGTCCGCTTCTCCGCCCTCCCGCGCGGTGCATCGCTCGCGGCGCCCTATGAGGCGTTTCACTATCCTGCCCCGCCCCGGCCGCAGGACCTCTCCTGCACCGTCATCCGCGCGCTGGGCGATCGCTTCGATTTCCTCGCTTATTATTCCGATTTCCGCGTCGACAGCCAGGAAGCGAGCCCGCCCAGCGACGGCCCGGTCGGCGGGCATGTCAGCGGCATCGGCGACACGCTGCACGATCAGTCCGCGCCGGTCCTCGCGAGCCGCTGCACCGGCGGCCGCTTCCAGCAGGGCTATTTTGGGCCGGTGTTCGCCGGCACGCCCGAGGCGCAGAGCGGGCCGCCGCCGGGCGCCCCCGCCGACAGCAGCCGCACCATCGCCTTCCACGCGCGCCAGCTCGCCCAAGCCGCGCCGGGCGGCAAGCCCGCGCCCTACAATTATGCCGTCGGTCACCTCGGCCATGAGTTCGGGCACCGCTGGAGCGCCTATGTCACCGCCAGGGTGAACGGACGGACGATCCGCCTCGGCCCCTGGCCGCACTGGGCGCCGGGGCTGCAGACGCGTGTCGCCTTCCCCTACTCGCTGCCGCTCGAGGCATCGACCTTCGGCGGCGCCGCCTGGGCCGAGAATCCCGACGGCACCTTCACGCAGGCGCGCGAAGGCTATTTCGTGCCCGCCTCGGGCTATTCCCCGCTCGACCTCTACCTCATGGGGCTGATGTCCGCCGCCGAAGTCCCCGACTTCTTCCTGCTCGATAATCTGGTCCAGATCGGCAGCGACGCGACCGGCCGGCCGGTCTTCAAGGCGGACAAGCAGACGATCACCATCCGGGACGTGATCGCCGCCGAAGGCCCGCGCCTGCCCGAAACCGATCGCTCGCAACGCGCGTTCAACACCGGCATCGTCGTGATGGTGGAGCCCGGTCGCCGCCCGAGCGCGGCCCTGCTCCGCCAGGCCGAGGGCATCCGCCGCCAGTGGATCGACTATTGGGGCACCGTGACCGGGCACCGCGCATCGATGACGGCCGACCCGCGCTGAGGGCGGCCCCTCCGAACACGACGCCGATTGCGGCCTTCGCCAGCTATCGGCTCGCCCCACCTCGCTGCTCGCTCCGCCAGATTCCCCGGTCCGGCCTCTTCTGCGCGATCATCGCGAGCTTCCGGCCGCCATGATAGCTCACGATGCCGCACATCCGCTTGCCATCAAATTGGAGCGCACCGTCGAAGCGAACATCCCCCTCGCGCGATGCGACAATCATCGCCACGGTCTGGCCATCGGACTTCAGGCTGCGAACCACCACCACGCCCGGCGTCAGGGCGAGCGAGCCTCCCAGTTCCGCATCGACCCCGCCAAGCGAGAGGAGGCCGAAACTGGGAGCTCCTCCCACATCCATGACCACGTCCCACAAACCCGCAAGTTCAGGCGGCTGATTTGGCTTGGCGGCCGACACGCGACAGTCAAACCGCATGTTGACGCTCTCGCTCGCTGCCGCCGGAACCGCTGCAGATGCCAATGCCACGCTGGCGATAATCCGTTTCATCACGTTCCTCCCGTCATCATAAAAACGTTCGTGATGGCCGGTTGACGGGTCGCGATGCCGGTCGACAATGGGGAAAGTCGTGAGTAGCCTCCCCAACTTCGTGACCGGTGGGCCGATGCAGTTGGCGAAGCGTGAATGGCGGACCTTGAGGACGTGGCAGGTGCCGCTGAAGGCCGTCGCGTTCGGCGCGCTGCTCGGGGTGACGGGTCCATTCGGATCGCAAAATGCGTTGCCCCCCGCCGTGCGCTATCCTTTCTGGATGGTCATCGCCCTCATGGGCTTTGCAGCCGCCGCTGTCGCGGAGCGCGTTCTTCCATTTGCTTCGCCGGGCAGGAGAACGGTGACACGGCTCGTCGCGACAGCCGCCGCATCCGCTGTGCCCATGACCTTCTTCGTGGCCTGGACGTTCGGTGTGGTCCAGCAAGGCAGAACGTTCAGTCCCGTTCAACTGCTCGGCCTGTTCCCGTTCGTTGCGCTGGTCCAGTTACTGATCGCCCGCGTCCTCTCTTCGGACGGACAGATGCCTGCGACCGACCCCGTGGAGCAGCCGGCCGCCGCGCCGGAATATCCGCCCGAGTTTGTGTCGAAGCTTCCGGTTGCCCTGCGCCGGGATATCCTCGCGCTTGAAGCCGAGGACCATTATCTGCGCGTGCATACGCTCCACGGCTCGGCACTGGTCCTGATGCGGCTGACGGACGCGGCGGCGATCATCGATCCCCGGCTGGGCCTTCGCGTCCACCGCAGCTGGTGGGTGGCCAGGGAGGGTGTTCGCGCACTAGAAACGAAGCCGGGACGGGCAATCGTCCGGCTGCTTGACAACACCGCCGTCCCCATCAGCAGAACATATCTGTCAGCAGCACGGACCGTCCTGAAAGATTGACCGGCGCAGCTAAGCCGAAGGGCACCCGCCCTCTCAGCCCCCCACCAGCTTCGCGAGACTGGCCACCTGCTCGCCGATCACGCCGTCCACGCCGCCCGCAATGTCCTTGAGCGGGAAGCGCGAGTGGCCGCCGACGACATAGTCGACGCTGATTTTCGTGCCGGTGCCCTCGGGCGTCAGCGTGAAGCTGAGCGTGCCCGTCACCGCCTCGCCCTGCAGCGGGCCGAGCGCGCCGCTGATGCGCAGCAGCTTGCCCTTCACGGCATGGACCACGCGGCCATGCTCCGCCTCGCCCGCGCCCCAGCGCTCGCAGAAGCAGCCGCCGGCGCGCGGATCGAGCGATAAGTTCTTCGCGTTGCCCGACCAGCTGTGCGCCGAGGACCACCAGCCGGCCGGGGCGATCAGCGCGGCCCAGACCTTGTCCGGGCTCGCCGCCACGCTTTTCGTCTGGTTCACCGTGAAGCCGCTGTCGCTGGCCTCCTTGACCTCCGCCATGGCCGGGGTGGCGCCCCACACCGCCATCGCGGCGAACGTTCCCAAAATGCCCAAGCGCATGATGCTGCCTCCTTCGCCGCGGCGCGCGGCCGTCACTGGATGAGTTTCTCCTGCTGAGCCGATTGCGAGAGATAGGCGATGACATTCTGCCAGGAGTCGATCACGTAGCGCAGCATGCCCGGCGAGATCTGCTCGCCGCCCGTCGGCACGGAAATCGAGAAGCCGGTGGTATGATCGTCGCCGACCCAGACCTTGGCGACGTCCAGTTCGAAGTTCCGCTTGTTGATCCACGCCATCGGCGGATCCTTCACATCGGTGAAGCGCGATACGAGAAACATGTGCTTGCACTGCTTGCCCTGTGTGCAGTCGGTGAAGCCGATCGCCGTATCGAAGCCCGCCAGCTCGATCTTGAGGATCGGCGTTCCCTCCATCATCGTGATCGCGCCTGGCTTGTAGCCCATCGCCGTCAGCGTCTTGGCGATGGCCGCCGGGTCGCCCGCATTGATCTGCGCGGAGGCGCCGCTCGCCGGCAGCAAGCCAGCCAGCGCCGCAGCGACGAAAAACTTCATTCCCATTCCCCCAATACCCCTCGTCATGAATCCGGTATTTATTTCGCGCTCAGCGTCAGCCCCGTCCAGTAGGCAATGAAGCTGTACATGTCGGCATATTCCTCGATCACCTTGTCGGTGGGCTTGCCGGTGCCGTGGCCGGCGCGCGTCTCGATGCGGATCAGGCGCGGCTTGCTGCCGAGCTCGGCATGCTGGAGCGCGGCGGCATATTTGAAGCTGTGGCCGGGCACCACGCGATCGTCCGTGTCCGCCGTCGTCACCAGGATCGCGGGATAATCGGCACCCTCGCGGATGTTGTGATAGGGCGAATAGGCGAGCAGATTACGGAAGTCCGGCTCCCGGTCGGGATAGCCGTAGTCATCGACCCAGTAGCGCCCCGCCGTGAACCGGTCGAAGCGCAGCATGTCCATCACGCCCACCGAGGGCAGCGCCGCGGCGAACAGGTCCGGCCGCTGGTTCACCACCGCGCCGACCAGCAGCCCGCCATTGGAGCGCCCCTCGATCGCGAGCTGGTCCTTGCCGGTATAGCCCATCAGCTTGAGGAACTCGGCCGCCGCGATGAAGTCGTCGAACACGTTCTGCTTGTTGGAGAGGCGCCCGGCGTCGTGCCATGCGCGCCCGAACTCGCCGCCCCCGCGCAGGCTGGCGATGGCGAGTACGCCGCCCTGCTCCAGCCAGGCGAGCCGGGTGGGCGAGAAGGCGGCGGTCTGCGAGACGCTGAACCCGCCATAGCCGTAGAGCAAGGTCGGCGCCGGCTTGCCCGATGCCGCGACGTCCTTCCGCCGCACCACGAACATCGGCACGTGCGTCCCGTCCTTCGAGGTGTAGAAGACCTGCTCGATCGCATAGTCCCTGGGGTCGAAGGCCATGCGCGGCTGGGCGAAGAGCTCGACCGCACCGCTCTCGACATTGTAGCGATAGACGGTGCCCGGCGTGGTGAAGCTGGAGAAGGCGAAGAAGGTTTCCGGGTCGCCCGCAGTGCCGCTGAACCCCGCTGCCGATCCCATGCCCGGCAGCGGCACCTCGCCCCGCGCGCGCCCTTCCAGATCCACCAGCTCGGCAATGGTGCGCCCGTCGGCAAGATAGGCGACCACGATCCGGCTGCCGACCATCGAGGCGCCGACCAGCGTCTCGCGCCGCTCGGCCACCAGCTGCATCGGCTTCCTGCCCGGGTTTGCCGCGTCAAGCGTCACCAGCCGCCCGCGCACCGCGCCCTGCGTCGTGCGGAAATAGAGCGTGTCGCCGACATTGCCGACGAACTGCCACTCGTCGACCAGCCCGCGCACCAGCCGCACCGGCCGCCCGTCTGGCCTGCCGAGCGAGAGCAGGCTCAGCTCGTGGCGCGGATCGGTGCCCTGGCTGGAGGTGATGACCAGCCAGCGCCCGTCGTCCGTCACCCGCGCGCCGTGGCGCAGCTCGGGCCGATTGGGCGTCGCGTAGATGCGCCTGTCGGCCGATTGCGGCGTACCGACCGCGTGGAACCAGATTTCCTGCCGCTCGACCGTCGACTGATATTTGTTCCCGTCAGCGGGCGGCGGAAAGCGCGAATAATAGAAGCCGCTGCTGTCGCCGTTCCAGGAGAGAGCGGAATATTTGACCCACTCGATCCGGTCGTCGAGCGTCCTGCCGGTGTCGACGTCGACCACGCGCAGGATGCGCCAGTCGGTGCCGCCGTCCTGCACGGAATAGAGCATGTAGCGCCCGTCGTCGGAGGGCAGCCATTCGGCGAGCGCCGTCGCACCATCCTGCGCAAAGCCATTGGGATCGAGCAACAGCCGCTCGGCCCCGTGCAGCCCCTCGCGCACATAGAGCGGCGACTGGTTCTGCAGGCCGGCGTTGCGCGTGTAGAAATAGCGGGTCCCCGCCCGGCGCGGCGTCCCGTAGCGCTCATAGTCGAACAGCTGCGCCATGCGCGCGCGCAAGGCGTCGCGGCCGGGCAGCGTGCGCAGATAGCGGAAGGTCGTGTCGTTCTCGGCCCGCACCCAGGCCTGCACATGGCTGTCCGTGCGCACGTCGTTCTCGAGCCAGCGATAGGGATCGGCCACCGGCACGCCGAACTTGGTCTCGATGAGGTCCAGCCGCCGGGTCGGCGGATAATGCGTCGGCGCCGGCGGTTGCGCGCGGGGGGCCGGGCTCGCCGCACTGCTCACCGCCTCGTCCATCGCCCGTGCGGGCGCTGGCGCGGCCAGCCCCGTTCCCGCCAGCACAAGGCCGAGCGCGCACAGGATCGGGTGGGACGGCAACATCAGCGAACGGGTCTTTCTCGGCACTCTCCGCGCGCCACCCTATGCCTCGGGCGCGACAATTCAAGCCGCTAAGCGCGGGAAAAGCCGCTCCGCGCGTGGCTTATTTGGGGAAAAGCAGGGTGAAGATCAGCCGCAGGCCCCAGTCCGGCCCGCCCGACGGACTTTCGAGATAATAGCGCCCGCCAAGGCCGAACTGGACGCGCTGGTTGCCCATCTTGGTGAGTTGCTGCACCGTCACGTTGATCGGCACCACCCAGCTGTCGTGCTTCCAATCGTAGCTCGCCTCGGCGTTGATGCCATAGGTCGTCGCGCCCAGTGTCGTGTGGCTGTAGAAGGGCTGGATGAAGGTCGTGCTGATGTCCGGGCGCTGCTCGTTGCCGGCCACGGACCAGATATGGTTGGCGAGGAAGCCGATCGTGTTCTTCCCCGCCTGCTTGAGCACCAGCGCGGTCGGCCCCGCGCCCCATTTGTCGCCGCCGGTATCGTGGTCGGTGGCGGTCGGGTAGAGGAAGGCCGGCCCCACCGCCCAGATGATGCCGCTGCTTTTCGGCGCGAAGAAGAAGCTCTGCGTCGTGTCGCCGAGGCCGAAGGCGCCGCTGCCCGGCCCCTGATACGCGGTCTGGTTGATGACCGGCAGGATCGTGCGGATGATCACGTTCAGGTTGGGCGAGAGCGCGACCGGCAGCACCGGCTGGATGTTGAGCGTGGACTTGACGCCCTCGCCATGCGGCCCCAGCCCGAAGTCGAGATTCTCCTGGAACGGCACGCTGATGAGCGAGGCGACCGGATTGGAGAGCTGCTTGGCGATCTCGTGATCGTTGTTCTGGTCGGCGGGCGCCGCGCCCACCCCTGCGCTCTGCGGCGGCGCGGCCTCGGGGCTCGCCTGGGCAAGGAGCGTCGCGGGCGCCGTCAGCAGCGCCGCCGCCAGCGGCAAGGTCGCAAGGTTCATGGCCGGGCCTCCTTCCCCGCCAGAAAGCCTCTTGCCCCGGTTCCATCAACGCGGGAAAACCTTGAGATCGCGCCGGAAATGCCCGACCCTGTCCCTGCGCCGCAAGCGCCCGGCACGAGGAGAGCCCCATGAAACTCTACGCACAGCGCATCTTCGTGGACGATCTCGCCACCGCGAAACGCTTCTACGGCGAGACGCTCGGCCTCACCCCGCTGTGGGACTGGGGTATCGCGGTCGGCTATGATGTCGGCGTCACCCTCATCGTCGAGCAGGAGCAACTGGAACCGGGCGAGGAGTCGGTCGTCGGCCGCTTCATCGGCTGCTCGCTCGCCGTCGACGATATCGACGCTACTCATGCCGATCTCGCCGCAAAGGGCGTCGCCTTCCTCGCCCCGCCCGAAGCGATGCCCTGGGGCGGCACGCTCGCCCATTTCCGCGATCCGGCAGGCAATGTGCTGACCCTGCTCGGCGGCGCGAAATAGTGCGCTCGAAGGGGCGCCAGGCGCCCTAGAAAGCCAGGATGAGGTCCGTCGAGAAGCCCCAGCCGGTGCCGCCCACCAGATAGGGAACGCTGGTATAGCCCACGGCCGAGCGATCCATGTAGAGCGCCTGCAGATTGAAGCGCACTTCCTTGCGATCGAACGGGAAGAGGTTGACGCCCAGCGCGAGATCCCAGGGATTGCCATATTCGCCGAAAATCTTCGAGCCGGAGAGATAGGCCTGCAGGACCTTCGGGACGACCATGGCCGATCCCTGCAGCTGGAAGCCGTGATCGAACAGGCTGTCGACCGGGATCAGGCCGATGGCCTGGAAGTCGCCCACCCAGCGGACATAATATTCACCGTCGAGCGAGAAGCCGCGATATTTGAAGCCGCCATTGACCGCGAGCATGTCGTAGGTCGCCTTGCGGATGTGCCCGCCCGTGCCGAAGGGATCGAGCGAGAACAGCAGCGTTCCGTCGGACAGGCGGATCTGGCTGTTTTCGAAACTGTCGGTGCCGGGCTGGCTCTGCGCATCCTCGCGGCTGTGGGTGAAGTGGACACCGAACAGCGTCGCCACGCGCTCGTGCTGCTCGAAGTCGCCGAACCCTTCGCCCGGTCCATATTCGCCCGTGCTGGGCAGCCACCAGAGCGCGCCGGACACCGTGTTGAGGCCATCGTCGAGTTGCCCCGCGTCGACGCCCAGCTGGCTGAGATTGTTGCCGATCATCGCGCGATATTTCAGCCGCGGCGCGATCTCGCCCCAGGCCCAGACCCCCATGGTGTAGGATCCGCGGAAATATTCGTCCGCCATGGTGCGGTTGTCGTTCTTCAGCCAGTTGGGGAAGGTCCAGTTCGTCGTGCGCGTGCTGGGCAGTGAGCCGACGCCCGCCGCGATGCTGATCGCCTCGTTGAACCGGTAGCTCATGAAGCCGCCGAGCACGACCTGCGCGCCCTGGCCCTGGTTGGTGTTGCTCGTCCAGGCGTAGAACAGATAGCGGAAGTCGGGATCGAACAGCCATCCCTTGAAGTTCAGCGTCAGCTTCTGAAGCTGCACGTCGTTGCGGCGGTCGAGCAGGAAGGTTCGGCCGAACGAGTCCGTGTAGCTCGTGTCGAGGTCCATGCTGTTCAGGTAGCGCGCATAGGAAAACACGGCGAAGTCAACTTCGCCGAGGTCGGTGCGCGCGAGGACGAGGCCCTTGCCGCCTTCATAGGTGCCCCAATGCGCGTCTTCGGCAAGCTCGCCGAAGGCGCTCGGCGGGCCTGTGGCGGCGGGTGGCGCCTGCGCGACCACGGCGACCGGCGCAGCGGACGGTCCGGGCAGGGGAGCAGGCGCGGAAGCAGAAGCAACAGGCGCGGCGGCGGCGCGTTCGGCCAGCAGTTGCTCGATGCGCGCGTCGCGCTCGCGCACCTGCTGTTCGAGCTGCGTCTGGCGCGCCTCGAGCTGGCGCAGCCGCTCCTCCACGGAAGACGCGGAACGCTGCGCCGCCCCTTCCGTCTGTTCGCTGTCCGCGTCCGCCGCATGCGCGCTCATCGGCGCCGCGATGAGGAAAAGCGCGTAGGCATTGCTGGAAAGTGCGCGCACGTCCTGTCCCTCTGCGGTCGCGTCCGTCGTCGGCGACCCGGCGTGCCGCCTCAATCGGGCAACTTACTGAGTTGATAGGGAGCTTTCATGGACAGAGGCCCATGGCCACCTCCTTTCATTGATCGAAAGCGCACACCCGGCAGCACCGGAATCGCTGCACCGCCCCTCCGGATTTGTCGCAATATCTGCCCCCCGCACCGCGCCCTATCGTGTGATCCGGAGTCCTTTCCGCCGCCCTGGAGACACCCAATGCCGATCGTCACCCTCGACAATTTCGTGCGCGCCGAAACCGACCGCTATTTCGCGAACTTCGTGAAGGACGGCGCGTTCGGACGGCTCACGCACAGGCGAGAGCTCACCGACATTGCTCGTCAGGATGTGGTGAGGATGAACCGCGACACGCTCTATTCGAGCGGCATCTTCGATCTCGATGCTGGCCCGGTGACGGTCACCCTGCCGGACAGCGGCGGCCGCTTCCTGTCGCTGCTGCCGATCAGCGAGGATCATTATGCGCTGGCCGCCGCCTATGATGCCGCGCCCCACCGCGTCACGCGCGAGGGCATCGGCACGCGTTATGTGGCGCTGCTGATCCGCACCTTTGTCGATCCCGACAATCCCGCCGATCTGCGCGCCGTCCATGCACTGCAGGACGCGATCCGCGTCGAGCAGGCCTCCGCCGGCAGCTTCGACGTTCCCGACTGGGATGCGGCGTCGCTGGAGGCGACCCGCGCCGAGATCGGCAGGATGGAAGGATTCGATTTCAGCAGGGCGTTCGGCACGCGCGATCAGGTCGATCCCCGCACCCATCTCATCGGCACGGCTCGGGGCTGGGGCGGCAATCCGGTGCAGGACGCCACCTACTTCTCAGGCGAGCCGGCCGCCAATGACGGCCGCACCGTGCATCGCCTCACCGTCCGCGACGTGCCCGTCGACGGCTTCTGGTCGATCAGCGTCTATAATCAGGCGGGCTATTTCGAGCCCAATCCGCTGGACGCCTATTCGCTCAACAACATCACGGCAAAGGCCGATCCGGACGGCAGCTACACGATCCAGTTCGGCGGCTGCGGCGACGGCGTCCCCAACTGCCTGCCGATCACGCCCGGCTGGAACTACACCGTGCGTCTCTATCGCCCGCGCGCGGAAATCCTCGACGGCAGCTGGACCTTTCCGGAGGCGCAGCCGGTGGGCTGAAGCGAGCGGCCGTCCCTCAAGCCGCATCGTGGAAGATGACGCCGAGCGTGTGCCGTTCGCCTTGCCAGACCGTGCTCACGCCATGGCGCATCGTCACGCGGAACGTCCCCCGCGTGCCCTGTCGCGGCCGCTCGCTCACCGCGAACAGCGCCAGTTCGCCCTGCTGCAGCGGCACCACCTGCGCGCGCGATTGCATGCGTGGCCGCTGCTCGGTCAGCACGAGTTCGCCTCCCGTGAAGTCGGTGCCCGGCCGCGAGAGCAGGATCACCGCCTGGATCGGGAACATGAGCGCGCCATAGCGGTCCTGGTGCAGCCGGTTGTAGTCGCCCGGCCCGTAGCGCAGCAGCAGGGGCGTCGGGCGGCGTTGGCCCGCGGCATGGCATCGCGCGGCATAGGCCTCATGCCCGGCTGGGAAATCCGCCTCCAGCCCCATCGCCGCATGCCAGCGATTGGCGAGCGGCGCGAGGCGGGGATAGAGCCCTTGCCGCAGCGCCGTCACCAGCGGCGGCAGCGGATAGGCGAAGTAGCGATACTCGCCCTGCCCATAGCCATGGCGCTGCATCACCACATGACTGCGGAAGCCCCCGGACCCGTTTTCCGCTCCCCGGTCGAACAACGCCGCCGTCTCCGCGCACTCTTCGGGCGTCAGCAGCCGCGGCCCGCGCGCCCAACCCTCTGCGTCCAGCGCCTTCGTCAGCGCCGCCCAGTCGAGCGTCGCGATCCTTGCTTCGAGCGATATCGTCATGCCGAAGGTCTAGCGCGTCGGCACCTGACCCGCCTCCCGGATCGTGCGGGCAAAGAAGAAGGAGCCCGGTCGCGGGACCGGACTCCTTCTTTTTGCTTGAAAGCCGATCAGGCGAAGCTGGCGGCAACTTTGCGCCGACGCAGCGAGAGGCCGATGAGCGAGAGGCCGGCGATCATCATCGCCCAGCTTGCCGGCTCGGGGACGCCCGGCGTGCCGACGCGGCCGCCGCTGCCAAAATTGTCCGCGAGCGCCGGACCGTAGAAGCCGAGTCCAGTTCCGTTGCCCACCAGCGCGAAGCCGTAGTCATGCTGATAGACCTGCACCGCGCCCAGCGTCGGCGTGATGGTCAGCGTCGCGATCGTTCCGGCGAAGGACACTTCGACATGGCCGGTGTCGAAGCTCGTGGTCAGCGAACCGAACGGACCCGTCTGGCCGTTGTTGCCGGTGTAGAAGCCATAGCGGTCGAACGCCGAGGTGCCGCCATTGTTCTGCACCTTCACGAAGATGTTGGTGCCGGCGCCATAGCCGAGCACGGCCGCGATATATTGCGTGTCGGTGCCGACATTGGTGATGTCGAACGAGACGAGATTGCCCGTTCCCGCGTTGAAGGTCGCGAGCGACGGCGCAGCGCCCGCCGTGCCCGTCGCCTGATTGCCCGAAATGCCGGCCGAGCCCACTTGCTGCGTCCAGCCGGCGCCGAGCGTGCCCGCGTCGGCGCGATTGAAGTCGTCGAGCACGGCCGCGGACGCCGCGGACGAGATCGACAGGGCAGCCACAACAGCTGCGCCAAGCATCGCCTTGTGCATCAAACATCTCCCACGCGCCTCCCTGTCCCGATGGGACCTTCCCTGGTTGGCGCAGCGCGATTCCTAGCAGAAATCGCACTGATCGTGGATATGGCGAATAGTGACCACAGCCGACTGTCCCGAACCGGGACAGGCTGTCCCAAATCCTTGCGGGCAAAGAAAAACCCGCCGGAAAACCGGCGGGCCTTCTGTCCCTCGCGGGGAGCGGATGCGGATCAGGCCGCTTCCAGCTCGTCCTCGTCGGCGGTCTGCACCGGGCCCGAATCCTGGCCCTTGGCGCTCTCGTCGCGATCGACCAGCTCGATGATCGCCATCTGCACGGCGTCCGAGGCGCGGATGCCGGCCTTGATGACGCGGGTGTAGCCGCCGGCGCGATCCTTGTAGCGCTCGGCCAGGACCTCGAACAGCTTCACCAGCTGCGCGTCGTCGAGCAGGCGGGCATGCGCCAGACGACGGTTGGAGAGGCCACCGCGCTTCGCCAGCGTGATCAGCTTCTCGACATAGGGACGCAACTCCTTCGCCTTGGGGAGCGTGGTCTTGATCTGCTCGTGCTTGATGAGCGAGGCCGCCATGTTGCGGAACATCGCGGTGCGGTGACCCGCGGTACGCTGCAGCTTGCGGCCGCCAACCTTATGACGCATGTGTCTTTCCTTCGTTCGTTATGGGGCCGTGTGAGGCACCCCGTACCAGGCAGCGAACAAGGGCCACTGCCAACAGCCCATCTCCCTCGAGGGGATTGAAGCGCCGCCCAAAAGCGGATTCGGCGCGCAGAGTCAAGGAAAACCACGCGCGGCCGAGGCGGAATCTGCCCGAATCCGGCGGAACGATCCCCGCGCCGGGCCGTTCTTCCCTCACGCAGGCGCGGCAAGCGCGCCGATCTGGAGGGAGCCAAACGAGATGGCAATCACTATTCCCAGCATGCGGTCCGGCAACAACGCGGCGCTCGGCATCGCGGCGGGTGTCGCGGTCGGCGTCGTGGCGGGCCTGGCCGGGGCCGGCGCGCTGATCTGGCGCGAGCTGCACCGCCGCTCCGTCGCGAGGGAAGCGCCCGCCGCCGCCTTCGCCGACAACGGCGCGCATCCCAAGTCCTTCGTCCACACCCGCGACGCCGGGCCGGAGGCGATCCGCGACGAGGATGGCGACGACTGGGATGCGCTCGACCAGGCTTCGGACGAGTCCTTCCCCTCGAGCGACCCGCCCACCGCCAACGATTTCAGCACCCCGCCGCCGATCGACTATAGCGAGGAAGAGCTCAAGCGCCCGCATTGAGGCACTGGGTTGCAGGGGGAGGCCGCGATCTCCCCCTGCCTCATACCCGCCGCGCCCGCGGCGCCGCGGCCGGCGCCAGCATCAGCGCCCAGAGCGCCCAGATCATCGCGTCCGCCCGGTCGGGGGAGCGGCCCGGCCCCGCATAGCGGCCGCCCGCGATCATGCCCGCCAGTTCCGCCTCCAGCTCCGGGAAGCGCCCGGCGAACCACGCCGTGCCCGCCTCGAACAGCGCCGCGACCGGCTCCGCGCGCGCCACCTTGTCCTTGCGCGCGCTGACCAGCCGCGCCGGCAGCCTCACGCCCGCGCTCGCCAGCACGCTGCGCACCATGTCGCCGCCCTGGTTTCCTTCCGCGATCAGCCGGTCCGCCGCGTGCAGATCCACCGCGCGCGCCACCGCCCGCGCCCAGCCCTCGGGCGAGAGGCCGCCCGCGGAGTGATCCGCCAGCACATGCGCCGTCCCCGCCATGTCGATCCCGCAGGCCACGATGCCGCAGACGCCCCGCTCGCTCGCCGGCGGATCCACCGCGACGACAACGCGCGCCAGCTCCTCCCGCGCCGGCGCCTTCCCCCGCCGCGCCTCGATCAGCTTCGCCGGCCACAATGTCCCCCGCCGATCCCTGGCCAGCTCGCCCTCCAGCTCCTGCCGTCCCAGCGCCGTGCCCAGATAGGCGTCCTCCATCGCGTCCAGCCACGCCGCCGGGATATGCGGATTGAGGCGGCTCGCGCCCCGCGTCAGCACCGTGCCCTCCGCGACCTCCAGCGCCGTCAGCACCTCCGATCCCTGCCGCGGCGTCGTCGTCACCAGCGCGCGCGGATGCGCCCCCGCGCGCAGGCCGAGCTGCAGATTGTCCCATGTCGCCTGCGGGTGCCGCCACTTGGCCAGCTCGTCGCACCAGGCATAATGATGCTCCGGCCCGCGCAGCCCCTCCGGGTTCGCGCCGGAAAAGACCGTCGCTTCCGATCCGTCGGGCCACAGCAGCCGCCCCCGGCTTGGCTCGAACTCGGGCCGCTCGCGCGCATGCGCCGCGATGCCCAGCAGCCCACTCGGCCCCTCGATCATCACGCGCCGCGCCTCGCCCTCCGTCGCCGCGACGAGCGCGATCCGCACCGGCCCCTCGCCCGATGCCGCCGCCGCCCGCACCACCGCATCCACCCACTGCGCCCCCGCCCGCGTCTTGCCGAAGCCGCGCCCGGCCATCAGCAGCCAGGTCCGCCAGTCGCCGGCGGGCGCCAGCTGCCCCGGATGCGCCCATTCCGGCCAGTGCGCCGTCCAGGCATCCCGCTCGACGATATTGAGGCCCTGCATCACCTGCGCCTCAAGCTCCGGCCGCCGCTTCAACCGCGCGACGAAAAACTCGCGGATCAAGGTCATGATGTATCTCCTGATGTTGTGAAGGAGGGCCCCCGCTCCCGCGCTTTCGCTCCCTCTCCCGCTTTCGCGGGAGAGGGGTGGGGTGAGGGTCTTCTTCTTTTTCAAGCACCGTCCCGAAGAACAGACCCTCACCCTCCCACGGCTAACGCCGCGGGCCCCGCCCTCTCCCGCGAAGGCGGGAGAGGGAAATCTAGCCCTCCCCATCACCCCCCGCCTCCCCCGCGGCCTTCTCCACCTCCCGCGCCTCGCGCCGCGCCGCCCGCGCCTCCTCGCGCTCGTCATGCCGCGCAATCGCCTCGATCTTGCGCATGATCCCCTTGCGCACCGCCTCCATGTCCGGCGGCTTGCTCGCCCAGCCATAATTCTGCGCCCGCCCCCCGCGCGCGGTGCCGCGATGCAACTTCAGCAGGTTCATGAGATCGGCATTGGACATCGCCTCCCCGGCCGGGTCCCAGTCGCCGTCCAGCTTGACGCGCACCACGCTGTCCGTCGCCCGCTCGACCAGCATCGCCTCGATCCGCGCATAGCCCTGCTCGATCGCCTCGGCCCAGAGCGCCGCGAAGCCGGGGTAGCGCATCCGCCGCTTGTAGACGGCCACCGTCGAGAAGCCGCATGTCGCCGCCGAGAGCCGCACGTTGCAGGTCGCCGCCAGCGTCTCCAGGAAGATGCGCTCGCTCTTGTCCGTCCAGCGCCGCCCGCTGCGCACCTCGATCACCTGCGTTTTGCCATTGATCGCCGGACGCACGACGCGCCCCGGCAGCGGCGCACGCGCCGCCCCGCTCTTGCCCATGGGGTTGATCCTGATCTGTTGAGGAGGGGCACCGCGAACCCACGCGGCTATGGCGTGCGGATTCGCGATGTTCTCGTTTTGTACCAGATCAGCGGGACGATGTCAAGAGGCGACAAAAAAGCCCCCGCCGCGCGGCAGGGGCTTTCTCGTTCCTGCATGACCGGTCCGGGCCAGGAATCTCCGGCCCGCTCCCGGCCTCAGGCGAAGCTCACCGCAATCTTGCGACGACGCATCGTGGCGCCGACGAGGCCGAGGCCGCCGATCATCATCGCCCAGCTCGCCGGCTCGGGAACCGCGCCGCCATTGACCGCGAGGAAGTTCACCATCGCGATGCCCTGCGTCCCATAGCCGCCGTTGTTGTAGAGCGTCGGGAAATTCAGGCCCGCGCCGGCGCTCTGCCGATCACCCAGCCAGGTGTAGCCGGCCATCGTCGTCACGCCGGTCTGATTGAGGACCACATCGCCACCTTCGAAGACGCCGGCAATGACATAGTCGCCCGCCGCCAGGAAGACGTCAGCAATGTCCGCATAGGCGAAGTGGCCGATGACCGTATCGCCGGGCATCACGACCGCCGAGGTGATCAGCGTGCCGCCGATCGTCCACAGGCTGACCGCGCGGTCGTCAGGCAGGTTGATCGTGTTATAGCCGAGCGCATCGACCGTCGTCGCCTGGCTCAACGAAAAGGCAAAGCCGACCGTGAACGGACGACTGTCACTGCCGAGCGCGTGCGTGTCATAGTCATAGGCCGGCGTGGCGGCCTGCGCCCCGCTCGCCAGCGTGGCGAGCGCGACGGCCGCCAGAAGCATCTTCTTAATGATCACAAGGTCTCCCCCATAAGTCGGCAGCATCTCCCATGCGCCGGTCGCTCCCCATAAGTCCTGAGGCGACGTTAGGTAAGGCCCGTGTTCGGGCGTTTGGGCGGAGACGTCCCGGAACTGGACAGGCGTGGTCGCCGCCGACGCGCCCGATCAGCGGCGCACGCGCCGTCCCGCTCTTGCCCATGGGGATGATCCTGATCTGTTGAGGAGGGGCACCGCGAACCCACGCGGCTATGGCGTGCGGATTCGCCATGTTCCTGTTTTGTACCAGATCAGCGGGACGATGTCAAGGGGATTGGGTTGCTGGCCGTCCTTGTAAAGACGTATCAGCTACGCTATATTACGAAACAAGGATTGGGCTTTCCCGGTCGACCTAAGGGCTTCGGATTACCGGGGCCCTTAAGTTTAATTCGATCAGGGAAATACTTTGAAACTCCATATCTTATCGGCGACTAGCTCTGCTGCCCGATTTGGCTGATCAGGCCGTAGAGCGCGCATTGCGAGGGGGCGGGCGATCAGGTCACTGAGCTGATGTCCCGCCAAATTTGCCGCCTTGGGCACAAAAATCGGTTCGAGCGGTGTTCGGCCAAAATCGACGGCCCGCCACCCCCAACGTTTGCCATTCGCCGCCACGCGCCGGAATTCCAGTTCGAGTTGCCGGTCTTCCTCCCGCCCTCGTCCCTCGAACAAAACATGCGTAAGGCGACCCAGCTGACCGTCAACAACCAGCCGGTTACTGAGCTTCTCCATGCAGAACTGCATCGCAATCTCGTAGGGGTTCCAAGGATCAACATATCGCGCCTTATGCCGAGCCTTGTCTATGACGGCACAATAAGCATGAAACCGCGCCTCACTCATGATCGCGTTAACGTCGGCCATGAAGGCGTCGCGAATGGCTACGTTTTGCCGCAAGAATGCAAAGGGCGGCTCCTGCTTACGAATCTCGCGCTCATGCAAAATGGCCGCGTCGTGTCCAAAATATTTGAATTTTAATCGACGAAATGCCGGTTCGATCTCTTCAGAATAAACCGTCTTCTCGAATACGCAGAAAACGAGCGAAAATACGGGAAATTGTGGATCAATTGAGAACAGGCCATGATCGCCGCTCTCGTCGGCAAAGACGATATAGTCACTATACTCTGACATCGACATTCTGAGACAAAAAGCACGTTTCTATAATTTCGTCAAAGTGGTGAAGAAATGTTGTGCAGGTTTCTGGGGCGCATTTGCGCCCCCCTTTACTCGCTTCCATTTTGCCAATCGGTTCAAAGCGCCTCGCCATCCGTAATGCCGCGATCGTGGATGTGGCCGTTCGATCAAGAAGAGACCATCTTAAGCCCCCTACCCCGACCCGCATGACGAAAAGCCCCGCCTTGCGGGAGAGGCCTTTTCGTTCTCGAGTATTCACCGAAAGTACCTTTGATCCACCCGGCTCAGCTCAGCGCAGCAGCTCCTGCTCGCTTCTTGGCGATCTCCGATGTTCTCCGCGCCCATCCGGGCATGTCCCTGCCCAGGCGCAGGCCCGTGCTGGAGAGCACTTCCTTGATCTCGTTGAGGCTCTTGCGGCCGAAGCGCGGCGCACCGTCTCCCCAACCACCATCTCAAACCCGCACCACCTCCACCCCAAGCCCGGCCGCCGCTCGCTCCAGCCGCTCATCCAGCGTCACCATCGCCGCACCATGCGCCGCCGCGACGGCCAGATGCAGCGCATCCCCCGCGCGCAGGCCGTGGTCCCGCCGCTGGCAGAGTGCCGCCGCCTCGCGAAAGGCGCCCTCGCCGATCGGCAGCATCTGCAACGCATCGGCCAGTACGCGCCATTCCGCCAGCGCCGCCGCGAGCAGCGCGTCGTCGATCTCCCCGATCCGGTGCTTGAGCGCCAGCGCGCTGGAAAATTCGGTGAGCGTCCAGGGGCTGATCGCGATACCCTCGCCGCCGCGCTCGGCCATGAGCGCCAGCACGCGCTCGGTCGCCGCCTCCCCGATGAAGGCCGGCACCAGCGCGGAGGTATCGAAGTAGAACAAGGGCGGGGTCAGTAGCGGTCCGCGTCGCGCAGCGTGCGGATCAGCTCCGCCGCGCCGCGCTGCTGCACGGGCTGGGCCGCCGTCAGCCGCTGGAGGCGCGCGATGTCGATCGGCGCGCGCGGCCGCTCTGCCGGCACGACGCGGGCGACGGGCTTGCCCCGGCGGGTGATCTCCACGCTTTCGCCGGCCGCCACCTTGTCGATCAGTTCGGAGAGATGCGCCTTGGCGTCCGCAATGCTGTAGCTGTCCATGCCCTTCGCCCCGGCCGAGATGACCATCTCGATGACCATATCACGGTGGGCGACCACAAAAAAGGCCCCGCCTTTCGGCGGAGCCCTCTTTGTTCGGTCCCTCGGGGGGAAGCCTGTCAGCCCAGCAATTCCTGCTCGAGCTTCTTGGCGATCTCCTCGATGTTCTCCGGCGGCCATCCGGGGATGTCCATGCCCAGGCGCAGGCCCATGCTGGAGAGCACTTCCTTGATCTCGTTGAGGCTCTTGCGGCCGAAGTTCGGCGTGCGGAGCATCTCGGCCTCGGTCTTCTGAACGAGGTCGCCGATGTAGATGATGTTGTCGTTCTTGAGGCAGTTGGCGCTGCGCACCGAGAGCTCCAGCTCGTCCACCTTCTTGAGCAGGTAGCGGTTGATCTGGTTGGTGTCGCCCTCGCCCTCGTCGCCGCCGGCTGCGCTGGCGCCTTCGCCGCTGCGCGGGGCAGCGCTCGGCAGCGCGTCCTCGAAGTGGACGAACAGCTGCAGCTGGTCCTGCAGGATGCGCGCGGCATAGGCGACGGCATCCTCCGGGGTCACCGTGCCGTCGGTCTCCACCGTCAGGCTCAGCTTGTCATAGTCCAGCTCCTGGCCGATGCGCGCATTCTCCACCTTGTACGCCACCTGGCGCACCGGCGAGTAGAGCGCGTCCACCGGCACCAGGCCGATCGGCGCGTCGGCCGGGCGGTTGGAGACGGCCGGGACATAGCCCTTGCCGACGTCGGCGGTCAGCTCCATGTTGAAGCTCGCGCCCTCGTCGAGGTGGCAGATCACCAGATCCGGGTTCATCACGACGATGTCACCGGTCACGGCGATGTCGCCGGCCTTGACGTCCGCCGGACCGGTCGCGCTCAGCTGAAGGCGGCGGGGGCCGTCGCCTTCCATCTTGAGCGCGATCTGCTTCACGTTGAGCACGATGTCGGTCACGTCCTCGCGGACGCCGGCAAGCGAAGAGAATTCGTGCAGCACGTTCTCGATCTTGATCGCGGTGACTGCCGCGCCCTGGAGCGAGGAGAGCAGCACGCGACGCAGCGCATTGCCCAGCGTCAGGCCGAAGCCGCGCTCGAGGGGCTCTGCGACGAACGTCGCGCGGCGCTTCGGGTCGCCACTGGTCTTGACTTCAAGACCACTGGGCTTCTTCAATTCCTGCCAGTTCTTGATGTTGACAGTCATGTAATTCCCCTGGGAGTTGGGCGGAAAGTCCGGTTGGGATGAGCTGGTCCCCGGGTTTCGCGCCATACAAACGTTCGGGCGGGGGAGCGGCTGCCTGAGCGGGCCGCCCCCTGCCGTCGGTCGGGTCAGACGCGGCGGCGCTTGCTCGGCCGCACGCCATTGTGCGGGATCGGCGTCACGTCGCGGATCGAGGTGATGGTGAAGCCCACCGCCTGCAGGGCGCGCAGGGCGGATTCGCGGCCCGAACCGGGGCCCTTCACTTCGACCTCGAGGGTGCGCACGCCATGTTCGGCGGCCTTGCGACCCGCATCCTCGGCGCAGACCTGCGCGGCGTAGGGCGTCGACTTGCGGCTGCCCTTGAAGCCCATCATGCCGGCGGAGGACCAGCTGATCGCGTTGCCCTGGGCGTCGGTGATGGTGATCATGGTGTTGTTGAAGCTGGCGTTCACGTGGGCGACGCCGGCCGAGATGTTCTTGCGTTCGCGCCTGCGAATACGCTGGGGTTCCCGTGCCATCTGCTAAATTTCCCTATTCGAAACTGGTGCTTGCTTGGGGTGGGGAGCGGCCGTCTTGCATGTCTGCGGCGCTGCCCCGCCCATGCGGGCGAGCGAGAAGAAGCGCTTACTTCTTCTTGCCGGCGATCGGCTTGGCCTTGCCCTTGCGGGTGCGCGCGTTGGTGTGCGTGCGCTGGCCGCGGACCGGCAGGCCCTTGCGGTGACGCAGGCCGCGGTAGCAGGCCAGGTCCATCAGGCGCTTGATGTTCATCGCGGTGTTGCGGCGCAGATCGCCTTCCACCGTGAGATCCGCGTCGATGGCTTCGCGGATCTGCAGCACTTCCGCGTCGGACAGGTCCTGGACGCGGCGGCTGTGGTCGATGCCCAGCTTGTCGGCGATGCCGACCGCGGTCTTGGGGCCGATGCCGTGGATATAGGTGAGCGCGATGATAACGCGCTTGTTCGTCGGGATGTTTACGCCAGCAATACGTGCCATTACAATCTCCTGCTCCACGGGGCGCGTGGCGGGCGCCCCATCTCGTCGCTTTGTGCCCCGGGACGCAAAAAGGACGGCGGGCGCTCCAGTGCGCTGCCGTTTGACCTCTCGTCTCGGGATTGGCGGGCGTTAGCGTGAGTCGACGAAACTGTCAACCGCAAGCGACGCAGGGCGCAGCCAGATCCTGACCTCATAATTGCATCCACACAACATGCGCCTCGCGGTAACGGCGAGACAGGCTTGAGCGCCTGAATGGCGTCAGCAAGTGAGCGAGCCGCACATCGTCCGTGACGTTGGCCGGAATGTCGCGCGCCAAAAGTCACACTAGGCCACCGACTCATTATGTCGCAGCCAGATGCGGATTGCGGCGAGTTGGACGGATGCGAGGAAGTTGTCGTCTCGCTTGTCGTATCGTGTGGCGACGGCTCGGAACTGTT